>OLRZ01002572.1_pt1 | contig 10122 bp, 7 predicted proteins | sample 1671931 | NCBI WGS metagenome assembly OLRZ01 (sample SAMEA3136627, study PRJEB25190) | human gut metagenome | reverse complement strand
GAGATGCCGAAGACCGTTTACAAGTTTATCGACGCGAATGTTCCCGACTACACCGTGGGGGCAGAAGCTACGTTCACAGGCACCGCCAAGCCGCTGCGCATGGCTGACGGCACTTACCGCTACTTGGTGCACTCGTCCATGCCGACTATCGAGGGATGTTATGACGGGGGGAACAGGGAGTTTACCATCACCACGTCCGCGTCCCATCCTGTCGTAGGGGAATACAAGAGATACAAGGTGGACGGCGCGGCGGAAACCATAAAGAACGTCACCTATGCCGAATCGGGCATTGCCCGCATCGGAGACTTCTACTGCACGAAAGATAACGGTACGACGGGTTATCTGATTCCGAAAGAGGCGGACGAAACGACGGTGCAGGCGGCTAAAGTCGTCGGCATCGTTTTCCAGACGGACAAGAGCCGTATCGGTGCAAAGGAAAAAGAGAAGTTAGGCGGAGAAGGTAATGTCCATGGCCTTGTCATGGCTGTGAAGAATATCGCGACAAGGCAAGCGTGGGGCCTTTTCGGTATGGATGAGGGGCTTACAACATGCAGGACGAAAGCCGATAACTACAACGACATCAGCGGTTACGGAAATTGCGAACATATACGAGCCAATCGCGGCAGCTTCGCCAACTATCCCGCATTCAAGGCTGCCGACGGCTACAACACGACCTGCCCTGTTCCAGCGACCACTACCGGCTGGTATCTTCCAGCCTCCGGCCAATGGTGGGACATCCTGCAAAATCTGGGCGGTTGTCCGGCTTTGGCGGACGTTACCCAGCAAACCTCGCCAGACCCAGACATCGCTGAAGGATTCCTCTGGAAGAGCCAAGGAGATGTTCCCGCCGCTTTGAACAAATGGATGGAGAATATCGCCGTTGGGGACAAGGATACATTCAACAACCTCGTCTCGTTTTGTTCGTCTTCGGAGCACTCGAAGTATCACACATGGTACTGGATTTTGAACAACTTCCAAGGCATGGTGCGCTGCATCTGGGCAGATAAATTCGACGGCAGTGACAATGTGCGTCCCGTTCTTGCTTTCTGAGAAACCGGTGTACTGACGACTGTTTCCAAAAGCTGTTAGGACAGTATCCGGATAAAGAAAGGAGGAAGTGTTGTATGCTCTTCCATCTGTTGGGAGAAGAAGGATAGAAAGATTTTGTTGAGTCTTGTGGCAGGTCGAGCTTGCAAGGTCTGCCGTGGTGAGAATTTGCTTTTTTAAAGGATAAGAAGTGATACGTATGGAAAAGAAACGAATGCCATTGCAGCATAAAATCATTTTCGGATATACCATCTTAGCGGCGGTCATAGGCAGTATGATCGCCATTTTGATATATGAGCGGCGGCAGATGCGGGAGGTGGAAGGCGGCGTGGCACGGCTGTGGAGGATGTACGAGGACATATACACCACCCATCGCCACGTCACCGGGCTTGCCCTGCAAGGCGAGGCTGCGGCAGGATGGAGTGATGCGGAAAAGGACAAATACCATACGCATCGCATGAGAACGGACTGTATGCTCGGCGTACTCGGACAACGGTACTCTACAATCATACCTGGCGGCGAAATAGACACTCTGCGTCGCTTTCTTGCCGAAAAAGATACAATACTCGTGGCGATAATGGAAACTCATAGGGAACAGTGGAAGAGGGCTGCCATGGGCAAGCGGCTGGCAAAAGATCTACCCGGAGCGGTGAAAGAAGCTACCCGCAGAGGCAGTGAAAAAACGGAAGTACTCATCGCAACGGTCGCAGAATCGGAACTCTCCGGCAGCGTCATCACCGAGCCCGGCTAGACGGAACCAGCAAAAACGAGGCTTACCGTCCTGTACGACCGTATCCCGAAACGCTGTACGACCAGCGGGAGAGGAAACTCAAAAAAATGGTTCTCCTCGAACAGTCGAGGAGAACCACCTATCAAAAGTACAATATTCTATCTTCTCTCACCTCTTTGTGTTTACTTTTACGAGAGTAGTAGCGCATTTTTATCCGCTTTACGTTTATCTGCCCGGCAGTTTGCAGATCCTGTCAGGAATTTGCGCGTGTACGCCTTGGCGTCGGATATTCATCTGTCTATTGCCTTTTTAGCCGCTTTCTTCGTTTTAGAAAGTCTTGATGGAAACACCATCAAAATAATCCTGGAAGATGATAGGTCCTGTGATTGTGCGCTTCGATGTATAGACGAACTTCCGCACAGGACGGAACCACTCGGCATCCACATACAGAATCTGGCCGGTGTACGGCTCCAAAATCGGAAGGGATTTCGATGACCCGCCCAAACGCGGTCCAGTAACCCAAACCCTCTCACCCGGGGCATAGGTATGGTTGGTACTCATTTCTTGGTGAGGTATATAACAGACATTGCCAAAATAGGATCTGCCGTCACCTTCGCCCCACGACCTTGCCTGATACCAGCCGAGCTGGTGGGCGTGCGTGCACTTCTCGGTCAGGTCTATGGCTTCTTCGATGGAGCAGGTCTTCTCTGGAAAGAGTGTACCGCCGGAAGAAGCGTTCATAAGCCCGAGAGCCTCCATAAATGCCATGGCTTCCTTGGCCCAAGGGGCAATGCGGATGTGATCGGAGTATTTATCCAACCCAGAAACGAACTCCGTATATGAGTATACTCCGCACTCTTCTATATACCTAAGGGCACGGTACATCACGGCGGCCATCTCTTGGCGGGAGACAGGGGAGTCGTCTGCCGGGGCTTTTCCGCCAAGAGCCTTGTCCAGGCCAATGGAGGACGCCGTGGCCTCGCTGCCGGTAAGTTCTTTCACGAGATGCTCGGCCAGCGAGTTGAGCTGGCGGTGATTCAGGGGAAGTGTATAATCATTGCCAAGGACACTTTCATCCAAGAGGTTGTCATTGAGGGCGAAGTTCACACTACTCTGGAAGGCAGGACTCATCTTTGAGTCCGACTTTTTTTTGAGAATGAACATCCCCGGCTGTGCCGTGGTCTTCAGAAGGGCACTCTCCTCGAACTGTTTTGTCATGTCGGCCATGGCGTCCCTATAGCTCTCGTATGTTCCCTCTGTGCCGCTTGCCTGCCATTCTGCTTTGGTTATGTGCCTCTGGTCATAGCCTTCGGAGTGTCCGCACCAGATGCAACTGTACCACCATACATGCTGCCCGGCGGAGTTGACTCCGACATAAGCCTGGTCATCAGCAACAGGCTGATCATACTGATGAGCCCGGACCTCCCACGTTGGCCTGTTCATACTGAACACGTGTTTGTCATTGTGTTCGCACTTTCCGCAGATTTTGCAGGAATAATAATATTCCGGCCAATTGCTACAGGTGCCGTACCTGAAAACCTTGTCTGCCGCAGCTACCTTGTCGGTGAATACGTGGCTTGTGCAGAACGGTTTGGCTGCCGTCGCACCGGCTCCCTGTGCGGAGTGCACGTCGCCGGAGTAGGTTTTCAGCGAGAACAGTGTGCGGAAACTCCAGGTCGGACGGCTGAACATCGCCCTTACATCGGCTACAGCAGTCTCCGGGATAAAGAGCGTGGCACGCTGGGTATGGAAGAGGTAACTGAACTCGGGGCAGTAGATATCGCTGTGTTCCGGTGTATAACCCTGCATTACTGCGAATATGGCGCGTATGAACTTTACCGCATCGACTTTGTCGCTGAGCCAGACTTCCCTGATGTTGAATGGGCCTTGTATGGTATTGTTGACGTCCGATGCCACATCTCCATATATGCGCTCGTCATCGGTATCTACGATTACCTTGGTGACAAGCATATTCTTATGCCCGATGAACTCATCTCCGAACTCGCGCATGGCACGGAACGCCGCGTGATACGTATTATTGATGGTTATCACGTCAAGCGGGCTCACATCCGGGCAAGCAGCATCGGCCTCGGCGATTGAATACGCTTTCTGCGATGCGCGGTATGAGTCCTTGTTGAGCTCATAGTCCGTTGGGCTGCTCTGTGCCAGATCACGCATCGAGCCTTTTCCACCGGCTCCAACAGGCATGGATACCTCAATGTCGATGAAGTAAGGAGCGCTGCGCTCGACCTTGGCCTGCACTCCGTTGACTGTGGCGCTGATGCGGCTGCCGTCGATGTAGTAGTCGTTGTCCTTGAATATGTAATCGGTGTCGTACTTGCCCGAAGGGTCTACCATGAACTTGATCCGGGCCTTGTATATGAACCCGTCCTTGAAGAACATGTCCCCTTCATCGTCCTCGCGGAAATCCCCGATCCAGTCAATCTCCTGGACTTGGATGCCGCCCGTGGCGGCAAGGTCTCCGAACTCGGTCTTCGCAGATGTGAACTGCATCTCGCGTGCATCGAAAAGCGACATCCCCGGGGTCGGAACCTGTATAGTGAAATCCACTGACTTGATCTTCGGCTTGCTCTGGGCCGAACTATCCAAAGGCAGCAGCAGTGCCGCCACTGAAAGTAGAAATAATATCTTTTTCATGACTCTACCTGCTGCCGTCTACGAAGATGAACCCTTCCGGGAAGACATATTCGTTGTTTATGTACTTGACTTCCAGTAACGGACATTCCGTGAATTCTTGATAGGTCTCCATAAGGAAATTCTCCTTCAGGCTGGAGTTCAGCTTGACAGTCTTGAGCGCTTTGCATCCGGAGAAGCAGAACCCTTCGAATTCCTTGACATTGGAGAGGTCGAGCGAGGTGATGCCGCTGTCCGAGAATGCGCTGTTGCCGACCTTGGTCACGCTCGCCGGGATATCCACATTCTTGAGGTTCTTGCAGCCACTGAACATGGATGAATAAATTTCGCTCAGATTCTCCGGAAGCATCACTTCTGTGAGATTGACGCAGCCCTCGAACATATCGTAACTCATCAGTCCGACGCGGCGTGGGAACTTGACGTTTTTCAGATTTATGCACTTCTGGAAACAGCCGTGGACTTCATCCATGACGTCGTTTTCGAAGACTACTTTCGTGAGGTTCTTGCAGCCGTAGAAAGCCGAACCCTGAACTATCTTGACCGAGGCCGGGATTACTATTTCAGTTATAGGAGTCTCGCGGAATGCCGAATTGGAAATCTCCGTCAACGTGGACGGAAGTTTCACGGACTTGATGGCGGTGCCGGAGAAAATATTGCCACGCATTTCCGTCACCGGATATTTTTTACCGTTGTATGTGACATAGTCCGGGATCACGATGTTCTTGCCGGCAACGGCCGTCTTCGCCACTTCCGAGATGAATGCGTGGGATGCGCCACCGTTGTTGGAGTTGTGCAGGACATACAGGACTCCCTCGATGTCAACCGTAGCACCTGCCCCGACCTCCTCAATCACTTTCCCGGTCTGGCCGGACGCTGATGTCGTGATGCTTTTTTTGTTCGGCTGCGGATCCCAGACGGTCCAGTTGGCTTTGTGGGCGTTCTCATAGCCTCCGTGAGCATTGAAATATGCCTTGGTCTCATCACTGATCCACTTGTCTTTAAGTGTGAAGAGCGGAGTGAGGGATGAGCGGATCAGGGTTTTGTACTCGCGAGAGTCAAGCACGGAGGCGATTTTGTTGTGGATGCCGTTGATGACCCACTGGTAAGTGTCGGCGCCGTATTCTTCTTTGGCTTCGTTGTATTGCTCGACCATCTTGTTCAATGCGCCCACGCGAGCCCAAAGTTCGCCCTTGACGATCTCATCGTATCTCCAATGTGCCGGGGTGAGGGTTTTGATGTAGCCGTCGGCAAAGCAGTCGTCGAGCATCAGAAACTCGGCTACAAGGCTCTGGTTGTCGAGCTCATAGACATTCGGCTGTTTTTCACTCCAGTTCACCTGATCGGATGCCTCTCTCGGCGGCATCACCGGCTTTACCGATTTGATCCCATACGTTGCCTCGACAGGGTATCCGAGTGGCGCAAAAAGAGCAGTGTGGGTCTCCGGCAACCTGACGGTGGGAGCTTCGTCTTCAGCGTTCTTATTGTTGTCCGGCCCCACCATGGCGTCGTGGCGCTTTTGGAGTTCGCTGTCGAGACTTGAAGTGTTACCGGACTTTTCCGGAAGTTTTTTGGGCGCTACTTCCTGTTTGACTTTCTGTTCTATCTTCTTTGCGGCGTTCTTGAGTCTTTCCTTGAAAGACTGCGCAGATGCGCATGGCGCTCCGGAGAGGACAACCAGACTAAGAATAAGAAGTGTACGTGGAATAAGAAGTGTACGTGCGTTCATAAAATATTTGGTATTTAAAAATCCGTTGGCGGAATTAGATTGATAAAAAGATTTATGTATAAAAAGTTGTGCATATTGTTGATATTTAGCAAATTAAAACTTTTCAATAGAAAATATAGTAACACAATATTAGCAAAAAATCCTAACCCATACAAGCAAATAGTCGGCAATTTGGTCAATGAATCAGAGGAGTAGTTCTCAGACCTTGAAATAGAGGCATTGAACATGACATCAAAGGCTGTTGGCATTGACAGTGAGTCATTGTTGTTTGCAAAGTTACAGGAATATAGTATTGAAATTCACAATCTTATATTCCGCAGACAATACAATGACAGACGTAAAATTACTTTGTCCCTATGTAATACAATCCGGGAAAGAATAGCCGCAGAAATAGATGGAGGCGAAGATTATTTCTGCATTGATTCAAAACCGATAGAAGTATGTCGTTTTGCTCGTTCCAAGCGTTGCAGAAGGATGATGACGGATAATGAGTTATAAAGGTATGGAAACGGAAATGACATCCACCATGCCGCAGGAAATATACAACCAGCACCTGATGCAGCGTGGAGGAAAATAAGCTTGGGAGGCTATGGCGAATTCCGACCTTAAAATATCCGACCTTGACGAACATGCCGTCATGGGCGCGGTACCTGGGGGCATCAAATGCGGACGTTTGCCCGAAGCGACCATAAGGGAGGATTTGCCGACCATCCTCGAAAAATTCAACCTGTTGCATGAAGGAAAACTTAACAACGCTTCTGCGGTTTTGTTCGGACGTGATTTTTATTATTATCCCCAATGTCTGCTTCGTCTGGCGTGTTTCAAAGGTACGACAATATTGGTATGAAGTAGTAATTTCGTTATTGGATATCGAGGTGATATTTTTTCTCGTGCAATAATTTTATTATTTTTATGCTAGTTATTTGAGATTGTGAACGCCAACGCAAGCAGCAGCAAGTGGAATCGTTGCCTTTTCGTTGCCTCGTCCTATTATAAAAAATACAACAGCCCAATTTTTCAGACTATTGCCTTTTTTTAAGGGTCCTAATAGGGTGCCTTGTATCTTATATTCCCTGCCCCTGTGTCGGTAGCGACCAGCGCAGCCAAGGTGTCGGAGAGGTAGGGCGTTGTGGCGCGGGGATGCAAAAATAGCCCTGGAAACCCGAAAAAACGAAGTTTTTTATTTGCTTTCTCGGATTATTTACTATCTTTACTTCAGTTATTTGAGGTGGTGAATATCGGCGTAATATGCGGAAAACAGAGCCGTCGCCTGATCGTTACCTTATCCCATCATAAACCGTGCAAATTTCTAAAGTCCAACCAACTGTATGGATTTAGGGCTAAACCATATAAGAATTGTGTGATAGGTTAAATGTGAGCATATACTCTTTCCCTATGAAATGCCACCCAATCCGTCGCACTACGGATATGGGTGAAGATTATTCTCACAATCGGGACTATATTGGCAAATATTGGAATCGCAAGTATATTCGGGCTATTCAAGCTGTTCTTAATAGTACAAAAGGTAAAATAGGCAAGGGAACATCTTTTTTCAGGAAAGCCTTTGGCGAAAATATCGAAGAGTACCATAAACTCCTTGAGATACCTGAAACCATGATTATTTATCGCTATTTCTTCGAATGGCTTGGGCTTGAAAATGGAGGAAAGAAAATGACTATTGAAATCTTAGGAAATGATTCAATATGCAATGCGTCAACACATTCATGGTGGAAAGCCTTTTGTGATTGCAAAAAATGTATCACCCAAAGAATGGGAAATGACATTGAATATTATTCACAGAAACGATTTTAGCAAATCATACTTACCGGAAACCTTTACATTGATACATTATAGGATATTACGTCAATTATCGACAAGCTATTATCGAACCCAATACGGATCTATATAAACTCAAACAAGTATACAACCAGAATCCGCTAAAAGAATTAAAGCGGAATCAGAAAATAAAAGGAAAGTAAAACTATGTAATACTGTCTGGTATTATAAATGCATGACAAAAGAAAATAAAAGAAAAACCGTCTTACAACATGCTGTAAGACGGTTTTAGTGAGGTCTGAAGCAGACGCACCAGCCCTCGCCGTGGATCAACGACTACGGGCAGTTCTCCATCATGCCCGTACGCGGACGCGACAAGGTCGATGAGGAGAGCCGCCAGAGCTGGTTTTCGCACCAGTCGGAGGAGGCACGCCCCTACTATTATTCGGTATACCTCGCCGACCACGACATCAAGGCCGAGATCGCCCCGACCGAGCGGGCTGCGATCATGCGTTTCACGTTCCCCGAATCGGACGAGTCGGGCGTGGTGATCGACGCTTTCGACCGCGGATCGTACATCAGGGTCATGCACGACAAACGGACTGTCGTGGGATACACCACGCGCAACAGCGGAGGTGTGCCCGACAACTTCAAGAACTGGTTTATCGTGCGCTTCGACCGGAAGATCCGGGATTTCCAGATCTATGACGGCACGAAGCCCGTCGAAGGCGAACAGTTAGTCGGCGAACACGCCCTCGTGCGGGTAGGTTTCGAAACCCGGCGCGGCGAGCAGGTAACGGTACGCGCAGCCTCATCGTTCATATCGCAGATGCAGGCCGTGCAGAACCTCGAAGAGCTGGGAAAGGACGATTTCGAAACCGTGAAGGCCAAGGCGCAAGCACGCTGGGACGAGGTGCTCGGACGTATTGAAGTCGAGGGAGGCACGACGGACCAGTACCGCACGTTCTATTCGTGCCTCTACCGTTCGACCTTGTTCCCGCGCAAGTTCTACGAGATCGACAAGAACGGCAATATCCTGCATTACAGCCCCTACAACGGCGAAGTGCGTCCCGGCATCGTGCACCGCATTGACAAGGACACCAGCGGCCTGCTTGTAGTGGCAAAAGACAACGAGACGCATCTTTCGTTGTCGCAGCAGTTCGCCGTGCACAGCATCGCCCGGGTATACCATACTGTGGTATACGGCGGTTTTGCTGCGGACGACGGATTTGTGGAGGGGAACATCGGTCGTCATCCTGTGGACCGAAAGCGTATGGCCGTCGTGCCAAAGGGCGGCAAAGCCGCTTATACAGCCTACCATGTGGAGGAGCGCTTTCCCGCCTTTACACATCTTTCCGTAAGGCTCCGGACTGGGCGAACCCATCAGATCCGCGTACATCTTGCGAGCATCGGCCATCCGGTTGCCGGGGATGCGGTTTACGGCCCGCGTAAGGTGATCACCCAGCTGGAGGGCCAGTGCCTGCATGCAAAAACGCTCGGCTTCATTCATCCCGCAACAGGCGCGTACGTCGAGTTCGACAGTCCGCTGCCCGAATATTTCACGGCCTTTACCGGCCGTCTGCAAAAGGAAATGTAACGCTATGATCCGCTCCCTCAAGGATATCCTCGTCGTTTCGGACATGGACAACACGCTGCTCACACCAGAGGACGGCGTGCCCTTTGTGAACCAGGTGACCATGCGTCTGTTCTGCGCGCTGGGCGGCCATTTTACCGTGGCCACGGGCCGCACGATGGAATCAGCCGGACGGCATCTGGACTCGATGACGCTTTCTGCACCCGCTATCCTGTATGGCGGGGGCGTTATTTACGATTTCGAACACGATATCCGCATCCGAAATACACTGCTGTCCAAGCCGTCGGCGCGCCGGGCGGTGTGCGATGTATTGGCGCGTTTTCCGGGAGTGGGCGTGGAGATTATGACCGAGGACGGCGGCATCTGCGTGGTGCGGGCCAATGAATATACCTACCGCCACACGGTCCATGAAGGGCTCACTTACCGCATGGCGCCGCTGGAGGAGCTGGACGGCGGTTGGAATAAGGTGCTGTTTGCCTGCTCCCATGAAATGCTGATGCAGATCCAGGATTTTCTGGACGCACGCAAATATCCCGGCGTCTACTTCATTGCGACCAACCGCAACTATTTTGAGATCATGCCGGAGGGCGCGGC
>OLRZ01002570.1_pt1 | contig 10128 bp, 8 predicted proteins | sample 1671931 | NCBI WGS metagenome assembly OLRZ01 (sample SAMEA3136627, study PRJEB25190) | human gut metagenome | reverse complement strand
ATGTGGAATACTTTCTTCCAATCATAGCCAAACCCTTATTATGCCAATTACTCTTGAGAATATAGACAAAGAGGCAGATTGCCAAGAACGTCGTGCTGATATAATGATCTCTTGTTGCATTCAAGCCAGCATTCACCAAAGCAAATCTCTCTGCAAGGGTAGTTATCGCAAAAGCAACAATCAATATCTGTAGTACTTTTTTATTCCATTTTTCAGAGTACCGTTTTTCTCTGATAAGATTTCCAATACAAAAATATGGTATTCCTACACAAAGGAAATTTCTAACCAGTATGTACGGAAACTCCCGATGGAAAATGAGCAGTGAATACTTTCCGAACACCAAGTCTACAATGAGCAAAACCAGAGTTAAACAGCACAGAATCTTTCTACAATTGAACTCGTCCATCAGCAAAACAATCACCAGCACATAAAGAATTGCTCCTAGATACCAAAGATGCCCTGCCAATGGTGATTCATTCAAAGCTAAAAACTCAATTATGTTTTTACCAGTAAAAATAGACCGAATATAGGCTACTATGTTCTCCCTTCTGAGGACATTGAGTGCAATATTCCAGATAAAGAAAAGTATATTTGCTTCTACAATCAAGTAAAATATCTTTTCTATTTGCTGTTTTTCCTTATGCCGTGCAACGGTATCTGAATAAAAGTATCCTGTAATCATAAAGAAAACAGGAACTGCTATTCTGGTCAATGCCGTAAAATATGCACCGACTCTTCCCGGAAACGGAACATGAATACAAACAATTAAGAAAGCGCATATTGCTTTCAAAATGTCAATATTATCTGCTCTGCTCTGCTCTGCTCTGCTCTGCTCTGCTCTGCTCTGCTCTGCTCTGCTCTCAAGATTCTATCCCTTTCTTACTATTCGTCAACTCTCACATGCATCATTATTTGATTTATGCTTCATATGTATCTATCACATCATTCTTTTAAAGTCTTTGGGAGACCTAAGTACAACTAAAAGAATATCTCGATTAATATACGCGGCATACAAAATAACAAGTAATAAGCCAATACACTGACCAATAAAAAGTTTGAGATAATATGGAACACATACAATTATAAGCATAACCAATGTAGAGAATATCAGTTTTTTACTTAATGGAACATTCATATATTTCTTTAAATCAATATATCTCCAAACGCAATTTACCGCATATGCCACTAAACTTGATATAGTAGCCGCATATAGTCCTATATAATTTATTAACAGCAAGTTCACTGCAATATTGATTAAAGCTGAAACAACCGTTGTTTTTGCAATTTCCTTTGTCTTCTTTAACGCAACATAGATAACACTATACAATCCTTGAATTACATTGAACAATGCCGCAACCATATAAATCGGTATCTGATAATATGCATCACTATAATTTGCATTAATAAGAATTGGAAATACCAATGGCATTAATGCAATAATGCCAAGACATGCTGCTGAAAACAGCCTATATACCTTTGAAATAACACTCTCAAAAAAGATTTCATGATCCTCATCATGAAAATGAAGAGATGCTGATTCTGTCCACGATAAATTAAATACTGTATAAAATGTTGTGTACGCTGATGAAAATTTGTGTGAAACCGAAAGTAATCCATTTGCAGCCGTTCCCATTATATATGATACGATAGTTCGATCTGATGCCCCCATAATCCACCAAGATAGGGCATTCGGAACAAGCGGTAACGAATATTTCAAACACTCCTTTACACTTTGTTTGGAAAAACATCTCAAATCGATATAACAATATACTTTAGCCTTTATAAACAGAAACATGGAACATATAAGATTTCCCAATATAAAAGAATAAAGCATTCCCTCTGCACCGAAATTGAACGCTACCAGAAAAACTATGTTGAAGAATATCGTACATGCTGCCGAAATAAAACTTCCTAACGCATACAACGAATTCTTTCCAAGACCGCGTACTACTTGAAGCATTAATCCAGAATACACTGTAGCAACACAATACAAGCATAATTCTCTGAGATAATTAAATCTAATAAAGGTTGATATCACAAATAGAATAATACATAATACTACTGTCTGAAATATTGCAAAAGCAACAACACTCGATATAATTTTCTTCTGACGATATTTGTCTTTATCGTTCCGAACATCAATCAGAAATCTAAATACCGCTTGTTCAATTTGGAAAAAAACAATATACCCTAACAATTGCTGATAAGTTGTAATAAGATCAACTGTACCATAATCCTTTGTTGTTAAAAGTGACGTATATAATGGCAACAGAAGAAAACTCAAAAATTGAGTGCATATTTTTCCAATTGAAATTATCGCAGTATTTTTTACTAGTTCTTTATTTTTATTCATGTCAAATCACTTTTCCCATCGTTGTGTGTCAAAATTATAGTGACTAATTACTCTTGCTGGGTTGCCTGCAACGACTGTATAGTCTGGAACATCTTTTGTTACTACTGCATTAGCAGCCACAACAGAGTGTTTTCCAATAGTTACACCCGATAGAATATGACACCCAAATGCTAACCATGCGCCTTCCTTTATATGGACAGGGCCTTTAGAAAAAACTCCTTGCATTGTTACTGGTGTATTGATATCTTGATATTGATGCGAATGGTCAGTTACATGCACGAATGCAGCAAAAAGCACATTATCATCAATCCGTACTTCTTCCATCGAGGCTATTCGGTCGAATGGTCCAAAATGCACGCCATCCCCAACTATAATCCTAGAAGGGTATTTTTTCCCATGGTGCTCTTTTAAAGGTGCAAAAACAACATTTTGAGCAATATCACACCCATTTCCAAGAGATACGCATTCTGGATGCATAATCTGAACCTTTTCACCCACTCTTAGCTTAGAAGCGGGTTTATTAAGTCTGAAAGACCATACCCCCCCCCTAATAAATAAGGCCGTATCCTTTCCAATCTTCGTATTCCCTATTCCTTTAACTATTATTATGCATCCTACGACATATGATAATGTCTTCATACAAAATTCATTATAAAAAAAGAAACCATAGTTTAAACAGACAAAAAGGCACACCCCCCAAAAAATAGATTTAATCACGTTCTTCTTCATGATTTTTCCTCCCGATGTACTGTTTCAAAAAATCAAATGAATCGTCTTTGATTTGTAAGAACGTCTCTCCATAAATTGCCTTTTCTAATCCATTATCCAAGGTATGTACATTCAAATCAGAAAGCAATTCAGAAACTCTATTACCTAAATCACTACGCTGTACATGACAGAACTCTTTATTGAATATACAACAGAAAGAAATGGCGTGAAAAGAATTCGTAAAAACAGCATTTGCATTATTTATTAACCAAACAAATTCTTCTGGACCGACCGATTTAATTCTTGTTCCACATAGATTTTTTATTTGCATTCCCATAGGGTGCACATATATCAGTTTCAATTTATTATCGTGAGCATACTTGTTCGCCTTAGAAATAAGCATCTCATCATTTCGCAAAAGATACGCAAATACATATTTTTGCGGAATCTTACTCGAAGGTCTTTTACAAAAGGTTATCCATTGATTCTTAGTGAGCAAGAAAACAGGATCTACTACAATTCTACAAGTAAATCCAAGTGACTCTAATAGTAATTTACTACTGTTTTCTCTAAGACTTATGGCACTAAACCATTTTAAATACTCTTTAAACGCTTGTCTTGCCGTATCCGTTACGTCTACTTTTCCAATACTCGCGGCGTAGGATATTTTTTTCTTATCTTTCAATGCTTCTGAAAACAAATATGGTTTTAAATCCTTAACAATTTTTTCGTTCCAGACCTGATCACTTCCAACTATAAGCAAATCATTGTTGACTAATCCCTCCCTATAAGGAACTGTTAAAAAGTTTTTATTTCTGAACGCATCAAACATTACCGCAGAGTCTCTACGTTCTATATTCGAAATCGTTTTTTTTACAATCTCTTTAATCCCCCTTATATTATGGTAATTTTTTTCATAAAATTTCTTTTCACTTTCAGGGATATAGTCCAAAAAAACAATACTATTTCCAGCATTTTCAACAATCTTCTTCAAAGCATAAGCCTGCAATAAAGCTCCATAATTATCGGCATAAATAAAAGTCAATACTGCTACATTCATTCACTCACCTCCGCAGTCCTTATCATGTGATATACTTGATCAACGTAGAATTCGCCTGCTGCTATTGATACGATATAAGGATAAAATACTTGTTGATCGTAAAGAGGATTACCAGTCATTCCATACAATAAAAAGAAGCATTGCATAGCGAGACTTAAACCAATATAAAACTCACCTGCATAATATTCCCCCGTATAATACTTTCTTAAATAAATCAAACTTTTTATAGCGCGGAAAAATGCAGCAATAAAAAAAACAAAAAATGGAAAAGCTCCGATTATGCCATTTTCTGATAGAAGCTGAATGTATATATTATGGACATTCAATAAAGTTCCAAATTGTGCTTTATATAAATATTTAAACGAATCCCATCCTGTTCCAAACAACCAATTATGTGAAAAGACATTTAATGCTAGCGCCGACTGTTCCAATCTTCCTAATGATACATCGCCAGCCTCACTTGTCTCAACAAAGCGATTTATAAAATTCGAAAGAGAAGGAATAAATGTACTACCAATAGTGAATAAAACTATCACTGCTATTGCCAATACAATAATTTTACCAAACCTACTAAGTGGCTTATCACTATTATATAGATAATACACCATAACTAATGCAGCTGCAGGAAATATAATTAATCCTCTTTTTCCTGTAAGTAGCAGGGCAACCGCAGTAACAATAAATACAATAGCTCCAATTCTTTTATGTGCTTTTGAAAACAATAATGATATACCAGAAATAATTAATCCAACTGCTAGATACATTCCATTTGTACTATAATGAACAGCTAGACCTGGCATATATCCTAATTTAAAAACAGATCTGAGGTGCATTTCTGCATAACTAGGCATCAATGGAAATATCTGTGACATATAGAATCCTGGTACTGCATACTCTAACAGTGTAACGATTGTATGAATGGCAACCCAAAACCAAATTATAGGCATAATTAATTTATGCCATGAATCCTGCTTTCTTACAAGAAGGAAAAAAATTGCAATTGCAATAAATGAGAAACCATCTTCAAATTCTCCATGAATAAAGTTATTGTTTCTATTGCAAAGAATGACTATCATGCAAAGTAGCATCATGCCTTCAAGTAGTGTGCATTTTCTAATTGATGAAATCGAACCCAGCAATATAGAAAATAAAATAATAATTCCAAATGATATATAGCATGCTATACTATTCGGGTAAATGTAATCATGTATTCCGGCTTTTGTAAATGAATAAGTAAATATCAAAAACAGAAGTACAAAGGCAATAATATCAATCTTTTTGACTTTCAATGATCTCATATTACTCCTCCTACTTTTTTATACTAAGCTTAAGCTTATATCCTAATTTCAAGAAAGGACCAGCAATTGAATCTTGCACGCTAACATTAAATTTCTTAATGGGTGCAGACAAATCTCCATTGCTAAGGCTAATAATTTTTTCATTTTCTATTAGACGATTGCAAACACTTTTCTTGTTAAAAATGTATTTGTCTCTAAATTCCGCAACTGAATTAATATCTTTAAAAAAACTAAAAAGTTCTTCCTCTCTCAGCACCAATCCTGTTTTCATTTTACAAACTTGATCTGCCATATTCCCGCTACTAGGGTTTGTAATAACACAACATCCCGCGCAGTAGCTTTCATAATATGTGTACGAATATGTTTCCGGCCACACAGACCATAGAATCACATAATCAACATGCTCTCTTCTCAAAGCGTCCTGCATTGCAGACAAGGACTCCTGAAAATTAACCTGAACATGGCGAATATCAACGGAAGTGTCTATTAATGAGCTAAAATACACAAACTCCAGCTTCTGATTTTCCTGATAGTCATAATACAACTTCTTAAACTGTTCCCATCCTTTTGCTGCAATAGGAACTCCAACATAACCAACTTTTATTCTATTGTTAGTTCTTTCTGGAATTTTGTACTCCCCCTCTAGCGTTTGATGATAAACAACTATAATCTTATCTTCATATTCTTTATACTGTTTTAAAAACCACTTTTTGCACGCATCTGATGGTGCAATAAATGAAATTCTGTTTTTAAATTCCGCAACAAAACTCACAAATCTACTTCTAAAAACAATGCTTTCTGAATAGTAGCGGCAAGAATGGCATTTTTCATTATCAAGGAAATCTCTTTCGCATAAACACCCATCGTCACATATGAGTTTCGTTGACATACATATAGTGTAATAATCGTGTATGTAAAAAAACACATATGCACTTAGGCTTCTAATTATTGCTGACAATTCCTCAATATTAACGTACAGTAAATGGTGAACATGAATTCACACATTATTCCTCTGTTTCCTAAGTCGAATAAAAAGTTTATAACTTGTTCTGTTGAGCAGACTTGTTCTAATTCGCCGTCTACTATAACTCCCCAGTATCTGTTATTTTTTTTATGCTTTCGGTTACTGATGTTAAACGGAAAAATACATATGTAAGAAACGCCTGCTTTATTAAACATTTCCTGATGAGTAGCAACAACTTTTGCTACTCCTCCAATTGTATTTTTATAATCTCCAAATGTAACACTCAGTACATACTTTGTGCTTTTTAGTGTTGCCATGGATTCTCTCCATTCTCATCCAATGCTTTTTTTATTGCTTCAAGATATGCGTATCCACTTGTTTGATCCGGTTCAAGATATCCACCTTCAGCCCATTCATTCCAAGCATACATAAAAATCATATCTTTATGATAAACATTTTTTGCACGTCTTATTTGTTCAGACAAATATTTCTCGAATTTTTCTGGTGTTTTACCAATATAAACACGTCCGCGCTCTCCATGTCTTGGTGTATTATCCCAATCTACAAATGCACCTGGAACATTAATGATGCTCTCCGGTGTTGTATTTAATATAGTTTCCCACGCTTTGTCATAATCTACTCGATTTAAGGCCGCCACCTTACCACTTCCGATAAAACGGAGTGTAAGTCCTGTTCTCTTTTCAACAAAATCTGACACGACTTTTTTGATTTTACGTAGAACTGGAAGTGTATTCTTGTTCAATTTCGTAAAGGCATATGCCGGCTGAAATTCAATATCATAATCAAATCTACTGTCATTTCTTTTATTTTTCGGTAATTCATCCATTCCCGCAGACTGATATGCAAATTTCAAACCTTCAAAACCCGCGTTCTTAGCTAACTCATTCCAGTAATCCAACATATCATTAAGGACATCTATTATTTCCGGTCTATAGATGACCACCAGCGGCTTCCCCTCATCCAAAATATATCTAGGGTCTTTGAAAAATGGTAAGAGATAATCAAAATGTTCTTTCCACTCTTTCTTAGAACCATATTTCTGTGGAATTAAAGTTTTTGTCTCTCCTACCCACGCACGAGTCCAAGGTTCATTTGCCCAGCAAATGCAAAATGGAATATCCACCTTTTTATTTTCTAACATCTGCTCCATTGGCTTTTCAAGTAAAAGCTTCCCATCAAACCAATAATGATAGTAGCAAAAACCATAGACTCCATACTTTTTTGCAAGGTCAGCCTGCCAGATTTTAACATCATCATCCAGCAAATTATAGTAATTGTGGTTTAAAGGAACTCTTGGCTGATTATGACCGTCAAATATTGGCTTTGCTTTTTTTACATTAACCCATTCAGTAAATCCATCTCCCCACCATTCATCATTCTCAGGGATATTGTGAAACTGCGGTAAATAAAAAGCTATAATTTTCATCTTATTAATCCTCTCTGGCATAAATATTTTCAAGGCTTTTCGCCATATCTGTGATGTCAAATCCCTTGCTTTTCAAAGTCTCATAGCTATTCTTTCTATCTGACTTTCCAATGCATTTTAACGCCTGTTCAGCCCAATAAGCTGCTGACTGATTTAAATCCACATAAACTGTTTCATCCAATATTGAAGCCTCATCGGTAATCGAGCTGGATAAAACACAAGGAAGACCGGCAGCTTGAGCTTCCACAGCTGTTACAGGAAAACCTTCATAAAAAGACGGCATCAAGAATAAATCCATGGCCTGAGTCAGTTCATTAACATCCGAACGAAATCCCAAAAACAAAACATCACTTTCTAAGCCAAGCCCTTTAACTTTTTCTTTTATCGAATTCATCAATTCACCAATTCCGGCTAGAATTAGAATCGAATTTGGCTCAATTTTTTTTATTTCTGAAAATATATCAATCAGAAAATCATGATTCTTTTGTCTTACAAATCTTCCTATATTGCCTATCACCAGTTTATCACTTATGCCTAATTCCTCACGCTTATCGTCTCGAACTTTCTGATTATACTGATACTTTTCAATGTCAATTCCATTCTTAATTACAAGGACTCTGCCATCTTCTACCATTTTTTCCCCAAATAGCCATTCTCCTGCTATTTTAGAACACGCTAGACAATCTGTTGAATATTTAATCAACTGCTTCTTTAATGCGTCTCCAATGATTATCTTTAGTCTATTATGCGTCTGAAAATCTGTATTATGACTGTGCGCAATCCTAATTGAAACACCATATTCCTTTGCATATTTTAGTATTAAAAAGTTTTTACTTGATGAGTGCATATGCACAACATCGTAATCATGATGTTCATTAAAAAATGCCGAAACTGCCTTCTTATATTTTATATAATCAATCGGGGTATTTATCCATATACCCTTCAGTTTGTAAATCGAAGCTCCCGCTTCAATAATATCTTTCTCCATAGGGTAATCTGTTCCATCGTCCAGCATCAAAACATCAAAGCTATATTTTTTTTTGTCAAACACCTTCAATAAGTTGACAAGTAATATCTGAATTCCACCTGTTCGCATTCTATCTACAAAAAGCAGGACTTTCACTTTTTCCATTTTCTTCACCTACTTGAATTTTTCACCTTGTTCCACACTTTTTTAAGACTCTTGTATATTCCTAACTTTAGTGTAAACATTCTACCATACTGCAAGATTGCAATTTTTACAGTGTAGGGCATATATCGATTAAAAACGTGTTCTGGTTCTTGCTCATGCAAATCTTTATAAAAGGATTCTTTAACTTGCAAATTTTTCTTTTCCTCATAAGCTCTCTCAATTTTAGCAATACCCTCTGGCATACTCTTCCATCGGTATGCTTCTTTTATTTGCTGAAAGATTTCCATTCCTTTATTTGTATTTATACGCATTCGAGTTGTTCCTTTATCATCATCGAATTCAGGAACATATTCTTTTATTGCGAAGCAATCCCATATCGTAAAATCACTGACATGATCTTCTCTATAAGGACACTGATCACAGCTTTCTCTAGTTATTAAGCCCGAAAAAAACATTCTCAGCCATAAATCCGACTCAATTCCTCGATGATAATCTTTAACGCCTGATCCCTCTTTCATATAGACTGACATTGTAGAATACGAATATCCCCATATTTTATCTCGGAATTTAAAATGGTCTATTTTATTTCCGTATTTTTTATTGAACACTTCCACATACTTTTTCCAAACAAAAGGTGACGGAACTGCTCGGCATACAACGTCCACAGTTATTAGATTTTCATAATCTCTTCCCAAATATTTCTTTAATCCTGCTATTTGACATGGTGTTCCACTGTAACATACGAGACGATTCTCTTTCAAACATTTCCTTGCTTGTCTATATGTATTATTCACATCGCTTTGTACATACTTGCTGCCTCGGAATTCATGAATATCTTCCATATCTTCTGCCATCTTATGGACAACCCGATCACAACTCGCATCTTGAAATGCACAGCCAAAAACAGCACCTCCTTTTTTTATTACAAATTCGGCAAGTGCCGTAAACATTCCACCAGATGTAGATTGACTCCTAATGTTCTCATTTTTACACTGAATGTAATAAATATCATCTTTTCTCTTTTGTTGTCTGATTGGATATTTTATTGGACATACCTTCTCACAGGCGCCACAATTAATGCAGGTTTCTTTATCAACAGTCGGATAAAGAAATCCTTCATTATCTTCCTTCATAATAATTGCATCTTTAGGGCAAATTGCTGCGCA
>OLRZ01002562.1_pt1 | contig 10156 bp, 16 predicted proteins | sample 1671931 | NCBI WGS metagenome assembly OLRZ01 (sample SAMEA3136627, study PRJEB25190) | human gut metagenome | reverse complement strand
AGAAACGAGCCGCGGAATCTGTAACTTCCGCGGCTCGTTTCTTTTGGACGTTTGATGCTCCGGTTGTCTTTTCCTGTCTAAATTTCCTCTTCAAATTTCTTTTTTAACATTTCAAGGCTTTGATAAACAAATTCGTATTGTTCCTCCGTCCATTCTGATGTTAATTCTTGATTGAATTGTCTTAAAGCATTAGCAAAAGGTTCATATTTTAACTTTCCTGTTTCAGTCAGATATATCCTTTTATTTCTCTTATCTTTCGGATCTGTTTCCCGTGTTATATACCCTTTTTGTTCTAATGATTTAACCATTCGAGCTGTAGCAGCCTTATCTACTTTTACAAGTTTTGTTAATTCATCTTGGGTTACCCCATTGTTTTGTATCAGCGCCATATAATAAGGCTCTTCTCCAACGCTTATCTCAAATGGAACCACCACATTTTTTAATTCCTGTTGAATACATCTTGATAAATAAGTGATCAGTTTTCCAATGCTTTTCTCCACGTTATGCCTCTTTTTTACTGAAAAGTTTGTCCAATATCACATTCCAAAAAATGCTTGAAACATATCCAAACATAACATTGCGCGGGAATGAGGAAACATATATTTTCCAAAAGTTCTCATGATATCCCATCATTCTCAGCAATCCACTTATGGACATAATTGCAGTAAAATAGATTGCTGGAAGGATGGACGAAATAAGCAAAAAAACAACGTATGATTTTCCCTTATACAACCTATGCGTCAATTTTGCCCCTACAAGCCCAGCCGGGAATACAAAGGATGCAATACTTGCAACCATGGATTGCAACACCATCATCGCAACGATAGCTGGAAAAACAATTTTTGAAGGATTGTGCTTGTTTGTTCAAATAGCATAATACTGACAGCGTAAGCAACTATACGAAAACGCATCTTCGAGTCATACTTTTTATAGGTGTTGAAATACCAACAAAGTATTATAAATAAAGGACTTATAAGCATTTTCCTGTCATACTGTGCAAAGTAAGATTGAACAAATGAGTTTCGGTTTATTTGCCCTTAAATTTCTTTGTATTTTACAGATAATCGAAACAACTTTATACTATTCCATTACTGTTTATTTTAGGGGTATTATCAGAAGTTCCCAGATAATCCAGAATGAATTTTAGGAATAAGGATATATAAAATATAGGTTAATCCATTAAAATCAATCTGGGGTTATTCTGGTTAATCTGGGGATTTATATAAAATGGACCTTTTGAAAATATCAGAAAAAATAAAGAAAAAAGTTTCAAAAAGTAGTGTACAAATTTCGAGACCTATGGTATAATATATACAGGTCGGAAAAGACTGGCCAAAATTAAATATTTTAAGTGCTCAAGAGTAGCGTAATAGGTTCTTATTCAAGAATTTATTTTGGCTACTCTTTTTTGTTGCCATAAATTCACAGAAAGGAAATAATACTATGAACGACACAAAGGATTTTTCCTGGGAGGTTGTCAAGAATTTGGGCAACTTTTCAGAAGGACGTGAAAACTATTCCAAAGAACTAAATGTTATTGCGTGGAATGGTAGGCCACCTGTATTTGATTTAAGAGGTTGGCGAATTGGCAAGGACGGAATCAAGCACCCTCTTAAAGGTATCAGCATGAGCAAGGGAGATTTGATTACTTTAAGAAATCTGTTGCAATCCATTGATATAGAAAGTATGGAGGTGTAACAGATGAACGAGCGTAAAGTAAGACTTGATGAGAGAAATTATTATGCTGAGAATTACCTCACTTTAATTAAAGCGATTATAAAGGAAACCGCCTCAATAATCAGCGAAATAAAGAAAGTACTGTGTGAGGTGTAATTATGGGAAAGAAAAAATTACAAGGTGCGGACGGAATGAACTTCCAAATGCAACTTACAATAAAAGGCTTAGAGAGCATAAATCTTCCAGAAGAAAGCCTTACAAACGAATCTGGAAATGACATTATGAAAATATCTTGTTGGGGCGGTAAATTATCGGCTTATGTGAATTTACCTAATGCAATCAGACCAAATAATGTGCAGCCATTTCAATTATCTGATTGTATCAAAATTGAGTTGGTAAGAAATCAAGTTGTGGAATACATGAGGTTATATCTTCAAAGGCACTTGCAAGATAAGTATTCGGATGAATTTCTCTCAATGATGAGTGTCACAAAAATGGAGTGCAATCTAACGATAAAATGTGTTGGAAATTGTAAGCCAAAAGATGTGATTAGATTGTTTGAAAGGTCTTTTGCAAAGGTTACTGTGTATAAGGAAACCGACCCAAACGGAAAAACGCACAGGAAACCAGAACGCGGAATTACAACAACCAAGCCCCATGAATGGGTGCTAAAGGTATATGACAAAACCTTTCAGCAAAGGCAAGCAGGCAATCTTAAGGTTGAGTCAAATCTGATTCGCGTGGAATTGGTATTCTTAGATAGAATGCTTGACCGTATGTATTCAAGCAAGAAATCATTAGAAGACATTCTCACAAGGAAAGCAATCAAAACGCTGATTGACCAGTACCAAGAAACCTTTGATGAGATATGCAAAAAGAATATTACGCCTATGCTGAATGCCTGTGTGCAAGAGATATTTGAAAGTTTAACTTGCTCTACTCCACGAAAGGAAGTAAGCGAAACTTTGATTAAGTGTAAGGAACTCATTGTAGATACCGAGGTGTTACGCAAGGCATTAAAAAAGTGGTATGTATTTAAGCAGCAGCCTGATAGCTCAAAACGCATTATTTCATTTTATCGAGAGAAAAATATGGGTTTTCCAGAAGATGTGCTTAGAACGCTCAAACTTATGCACAATTCCTTAGGATAAAACAGGTCTGAAAAGTAACAGTTGATGTTACCCTGCGACCCCAAACTTGAAAAACTGAAAATCTCATAAATTGAGCACAAACCACCCTTCGTTGGGGTGTAAAAGGTGTTTCACAAGGTATTTGAGCAAATTGCAAAAATCAAATCTTGTCCATAATTATATGAGACAGAGAGACAGAGTGCTATCAATGCAATAACAATAGAAAGGGGTGCATTTATGAATATTGCTGTATTAACACATGAAGTGCAAATAAAGGGTATTCCTGCTAATGGTAAAGAAGCCTATCGTGCTATAATCTCACAGCTTAAATCTGAAATCGCAGACAGGCAAGAGATTCTTAACGAGTTGAGTATTCCTGCTGTTAAGCACGATATTATAAAGCAGTGGACACCAAACAAAAGGAGTGTGAACATCACAGTGTATGAAAAATAAGGAGAGTGATTTTATATGCCGTTTGAAAAAGGCAGGTCTGGCAATCCATTAGGCCGACCAAAGCAAACCGCAGAGCAAAAATCACAAAAGGAGCAATTTCAGCTATTGCTTAAATCTTCTACCGTTGACGCTCTGCAAAGTATAATCCAGATTGCCAATGACAGGTACAACAAGGACCGATTCAACGCTTGTAAGTACATCATTGACAAGGCTTATGGTGCAAATACTGCTTTTCTTTTAGACGGTACAGAAGATACTGCTCCTACTGTGATTAAGATTGTTCCATACGGTAAAGAAAATGATGACAATGAAGACTGGGATTGGGAGCAAGAATGGAACAATGCTCCAGATGAAAACGAGGAAGAAGAATGATTAAAATAACAAATGGCATATTGACTACCGAGGTTACGAAAGGTGCTTACGATAGTTTTTATGCAAAACAAGGATTTGAGATTGTAAACGATAATTCAGAACAGGAGGAGAATGACAATGACGAAGAAACCGATTATTGATAGCAAAAAGTCTATCATTGAGAACTACAATATGGTGTTTCAGAAAATCGCCCATGCAAAAACAGTTGATGATGTGCGTAATATGGTTGCTACTGCTAAGGCTTTCATCTCTATGTATAAAAAAGTCGATAAAGAAATGGTAAACAGAATCTACGAGAAGTTACAGACCAAAATGCACGATCTGATTGATGAAAATGCTTTTATGTATGAGCAGAAAAACAACAGGATTGAAGAAATCAGCAATCGCACTTATGACTATACAAATGCAAAGGACGATTCACAGGCGGTACAAAATAAAGCACTTCAGCTCATGGCACAAATGCCTAAGGTTATGAACAGCAATCACGCAAACCGCATTACCAAAGTTTTGAACGATTCTATCAATACAGGTGTTGTAGGTAGTAAAGCGGTGCTGGAACTGCTTAAATACCCTGCTTATGCGGATATGGTATCTGCAAAGATTAGAGAGCGTGCATTTGAGGGTAGCAAGTCTGCTGCTGAACAGGCATTTGAAAGATTAAGGGAATCCGAATTGAGAGAAGCTGAACAGGCTCTTGCTTCTGTGTATATGCAGGGTTTCCATCTTCGTAAAATGGCTAAGCAGGTTGACGCTTTCAAAAAACCGTCAAACTGGAATCCTGATGAACAGATAGCATAATCCTAGAATAACACAGGATAATCCAGATTGAATCAGAAATCATTAGGTAATGGATTTATATGGTTAAAATCAAAAGTCCCTCAGAAGCCATCTGAGAATCTCTGGGGATAAACATAAAATTGAGAATATAATAAAACGGTTGCTTAGAATAGCCCAGTTGTCCAAGACGGAGCAAATAACTATAAAATGGACAAAATACAACCGTTCAGTTGAATTTGTATTCGTGTCCCGATTTAAGGGAGAATACAAAATGGCAAAGAAAGATAATGTAAACAACAGTATTACACTACCAGAACAGGAGTTTAATTTTATCAAATCTGATGTGCATATTCCAAGAATGGTGCCTTTACAAACTCTCGCTGATGAATCTGGTATTTCATATAAAGCACTTTGGTTAATGTGCAAGCAGAACAAAATCGTGCATATTAAGTCCGGTAATAAATTCCTTGTGAATGTAGACAAATTCGTGGAATATCTCAATACCGGCGAACAAGAATCAGAATAAGGAGCGTGAAAAATATGGGAAAGGACGATATCGAAGCATGGATTAAAGTGAGAAATTTCCCTCGTTATGAAATATCTGACGATGGAATGGTATATGATACAAAGTTTGATAGATTCTTAATCCCAAGCAACAACAATGGTTACTTATGGGTGTGGCTACTGGCAGAGGACGGTATGCGTTATAAGAAAAGCATTCACAGACTTGTTTATGAATCTTTTGTCGGTGCTATTCCAGAGGGCATGGAAGTAAATCACAAAGATGAGGTTAAGGGAAACAACTGCCTTGATAATCTGGAACTGCTTACTAAAAAGGAAAACTGCAACTATGGCACTCGTAATGCACGAATCAGCAAAGCAAATTCAAAGCCTGTTTATCAGTATTCTATGAATGGTGTTTTGATTAAGGTGTGGAATAGCATTACAGAAGCAGAGAAAGCACACTACTCTCGGACAGGCATAAGTGAATGTTGCAACGGTCATAGGCCGCATCTTAAAGGATATATTTGGTCGTTTACTGAACGCTATCCTCAAACCGCATAATTCGGTGGTATCAGAATTTATAAAATTTGATACTATCTCTAAAGGCTTAAAAAAGGGGTTCAAAAAGTACACGATAAAACTTTTGATTATTCTCAAAAAAGTAGTGTACTTTTTGATACCAGCCTGATATGATTAAACCAGAAACGAACAGATGTTCTAAAAAGAAATGAGGTGTTCAGATGAACAAAGATAATTACTTCAAGAGTAAAATATGGTCAGAACAGCTTTGTATGAGAAGAATCACAAATAATGATTTAGTGTGCAAAGATTGCTTATATCGTTATGATGATACAGAGATATTAGGCAATACTTCACGATGTGAAATGTACGAAGAATGTAAACCTAATGATGTGATTGGCGGTGGTCCATGTGATTTATACGACAAGGAGGAATCCGTATGAAGTATGTAGCATATCACAGGACCAGCACAAAAGACCAGCACCTTGACAGGGGAATCGCTGAAATTACAAAATATTGCACTGAGCATAATATCCAGTTGTATAAAAGCAAAGTTTATACAGACCAAAGGACAGGCAAAGATTTTGACAGGCCACGATATATTATGCTGAAAGAGGACATCCTTGAAAGTGGTGATGTGCTGATCGTCACGGAACTTGACCGCTTAGGACGAAACAAAGAAGCCACACTAAAAGAACTGAGATTCTTTAAAGATAACGGTATCCGAGTTATGGTGTTGGAACTGCCTACAACATTGATTGACCTGTCAGCTATGGAAAACTCAATGGCTCGTATGATGTTAGAGACTATCAACAATATGATGATTGAATTATATGCAAGCATGGCACAGGTTGAAATTGAAAAAAGAGAGAAAAGACAGCGAGAAGGTATTGAACAGAAAAAGGCTCGTGGAGAATGGGACGATTATGGCAGACCAAGAGTTATGGCCCTTGAAGAATTTGCCGCCCACTATCGCTTAGTACAGCAAGGGAAAAAGAAACCATTTGAGCTTATGCGTGAATTGGGTATGACAAAGCCCACCTTCTATCGTTACAAAAATCAAATTGAGAAAGGGTGTTAAAATATGGCATCAGTTAAAAGAGTTGAATATAAAAGCGGTCGGGTTGTATATCGTATAATAATCTGCATGGGGTACGATAAGCAAGGCAAGAAACTGGTTAAGAATCTTACATATTCCGTTAATCAGTCTGCCACACCCAAAAAGCAAGAAAAAGAAGCATTAAAGTATGCCATGGAAATGGAAGATAAACTAAAATATGGCTATGACTTCAATGCGGAAAAGATGTCATTTGAAGATTTTGCATACAAATGGCTTGAGAGTGTTAAAGATAACATCGCCTATGGAACATATTCAGGATATAAACAGGTGTTGGAAAGTAGAATCATTCCCTATTTTAAGGGATATAAAGTTGCCTACATCAAAACACCGCATATTGAAGCCTTTTATAAGACTTTGGTGTCAGACTATTCCACAGGCACAATAAAGAGATTCGCTAATGTGTTGAATCTGATATTTAAGACAGCCAAGCGTTACAGTATGATTGAGAACAATCCATGCCAAGACGCACAAAAGCCAAAGAGGAAAGACGAGGACGAGGGCTTAAAGTTCTTTACTCCAAAGCAAGCATTGATGTTTATGAAATCTATGGATATGTCCTACGAGGTAGCCTATAAAGGCCACAAACGAATTGACGATACAGGCAAGCCTTATTATGTGAGCGATTATGTGGAGTCCTACACAGTGCCGACACAATACAAAGTGTTTTTTGCCATATCTCTATTTTGTGGTTTTAGAAAAGGCGAAACGCTTGCTTTGCATTGGAATGATATTGATTTAAAGAACAAGAAAATATCTATTTCAAAGTCAGTTGGGATGACGGAAAATGGATTTGATTATAAGGAACCCAAAACAAAGCAGTCTGTAAGAACAGTAACGATTCCAGACTATATACTGCCCCTCTTAAAGCAATACCGTATGGAGTATATGCAAACACGATTCCAACATGGTACGGCATGGCGTGGGGATATGAACAACGGTGGTAACCTATTTATTCAAGCGGACGGTAAACTAATGGGCCATACAACCCCATATCAGTATTTTACCAAGCACTTACACCGTTATAATGAATGGGTACAAAATAATCCCGATAAAGCCAAGATTGAGGGTTTAGAGGAACTGCCAATCATACCGCTTCATGGGTTGCGACATTCATGTGCTACTATGCTTAATTCGTTAGATGTGAATATTATAGCAATTTCCAAGACTTTAGGCCATTCAACCTGTTCAACGACAATGAACATTTACGCTCATAGTTTTGAGGAACAGCAAGAGGAAGTTGCAACAAAGGTAAACGAGTTCTTACGATTGAACGCATAAATAATTGAGAGCCAGAGGACAAAATCCAAAGGCTCTCATTTAGTCATCATTCATCTTTAAGCTCCATGTGGTCAAGGGCATATCGTAAAGCCATACTAATAAGTTCGTTTCTGGAACGGTTGGTTTTAGCCGCCAAGTCGTTGTACTCCTCTTGTAAGGCCCTGTCTATGCGTATCGTCATTGTGACGGTTTTATCCTCTTTGGGTGTCACAATAAATTTCTCCATAATGCAATTCCTCCATTGGTTTTAATTACATTATAGTATTGACAAGGCACATAAAACTATGACACAATAATGAGTTAAAATTATACTGTACTTTTGTGTTACACTCTGCTATAATGCTAATATCAATCAATCTTGGAGGTATGGCATTATGAAAAAGGAAAAGGACAACAGTTCTGTAAAAAAGCCATTATATAAGAAATGGTGGTTCTGGGTAATCATTGTGGTTGCTCTTTCCGCTATCTTTGGTAATATGGGAGATAAAGACGAAAACAAGCCAGAACAAGTGGAGAAAGTAGAAGAAGTAGAATCGCACATCTATGATAGTGCACAAGTTAAAGATGTAATGAATGGTAGCCGAACAGAGAAAATCGGTGAGTATTCAATTATTGAAATCAGTTCTGAGGAAGTAACCGACGAAGCATTAACGGACTGGTATTTTAACTATGTTGCAAAGAACGATTTTAATTGGTGCATGATACTTTACACCGATAAAGACGATAATATGGGTGTATATGCAATCGACACCATGATTCAAAAAGATGTTCTTTTCGAGCAAGACGAGCATGGAGACTATATGCTTGGCAATTCTTCCAATGCTACGATATATGCTCCAACTGACGATAGCACGTTAAAAATTATGGAATTTGACGAGTAAGGAGAGGGTAATAAATGTTTGGTAAAAGTTCTGTAAACAGACAGGTAAAGGCCGAAGAAATCATTGAAAAGCCAATCGCACAAATGAATGCCTTACAGATGTATCAATATTGCATTGATAACAATTATGGCGAAGGCATGAATAAAAAATGGGGAGTTAAACATTTCGCTTTAGTTGAACAGGCATTACAAAGTGACGAAGAAGTGCTTATGTGCTTTATCGGTTTGCACAATTATATATCCACAACGAAACATGATAGTAATTTTGCGTATGCTCTTACAAATAAACGATTTATTATGGCACAGCAAAGAGTAATCGGACAAGTAATTCAATCTGTATATCTGAATAACTTAAATGATGTTACCTTAAATGCGGGGCTCGTTTTTGGGGTACTCACCTTTGATACTATCAAAGAAAAATTCAATGTGTGTGTTAATAAGGCGGCGGCTCAATCAATTTGTGATAAGATACATGAGATATTACATTCTCTGGAGAAATCCAAAGCAACACCTATCGGAGAGCAAGCAACGAGTTCAGCCGATGAAATATTGAAATATAAAAATCTGTTAGATATGGGAGCAATCACGCAAGAGGAATTTGAGCAAAAGAAAAAACAGTTGTTAGGATTATAAAATAAGAGCCTTGACAGGGACACAAACTTGTCAGGCTCTTTCTTTATACTATTGTAGTACTAAACTTACGGCGTGTTAGGGAGAGATACACCGAGTTAGGGAAAGTAAAACTCCCTCAAAGGTAATACTGGTAATACTTATGGAGAGTTATGGAGAGATAGGGCGAGTGCCTGTTAATCTTTTATATATTCAACTGAGACATAATACAGCTCATCGTACATCCCATCAATAGGGGGAAAATATACCGTTTTTCCTTCATCACTCGTCTCTCTCTTTTCTGAATGAATAAAAGTATACCCCAAAACAGTTGATGCGTCAACTATTTTCTTTTTCGGTTGATTTTTCTGAAAAACCTATACTTTCAGTGATTACAAGCGCAGAACCCCTCAAAATCCACTTCTCATGGTCTGTCACCCTTGCTTCCCCTGTGTGGCCAAGGTATAATGAAGTGACAGATGAAATCCTGCCAAACCGCGACCTGTGTCGTCCCTTGTAGGAGGTGTTTGACATGAAAAAAATTTTTCTTTTTGTCTGCCTCGCCCTCGTCATTGCCGTGATCCTTTTCTTCTCTATTCCAGTCCCCATCGTATCCCATCCAGATTCTTCAAAAATTGAATGGATCATGGTAAACCCCGATTTTGGCAATCCCGACAGCATTCCCCTTGATATCTCCATCAGCGACGACGTTGAACAGGAGATATTAGAGTACCTGCATCAGTGCACGATGCGCCGGAAGCAGGAACTCCAGCTCATCGTGGCTCATGGCGGCAGGCACCGCGCCGTACTGCTCGAACCAGTATTTGGCCGCAGCCA
>OLRZ01002555.1_pt1 | contig 10183 bp, 7 predicted proteins | sample 1671931 | NCBI WGS metagenome assembly OLRZ01 (sample SAMEA3136627, study PRJEB25190) | human gut metagenome | reverse complement strand
AGGATATCATCATCCGCGACAAGAACATGGAGGGCTTCCAGGCTCCCTATGTGCCCGGCTTTGATACCCACGGCCTGCCCATTGAGCTGAAGGCTCTGTCCTCTCTGGGCGAGAAGAAGAAGGACATCTCCAAGCTGGAGCTGCGCCAGATCTGCGAAAAGTTTGCCACCGAGCATATCGACATTATGAGCGACCAGTTCAAGCGTCTGGGCGTTATCGGTGACTTTGAGCACCCCTACCTGACCCTGAAGCCTGAGTTCGAGGCCCGCCAGATCGAGATCTTTGGCGAGATGGCCAAGAAGGGCTACATCTACAAGGGCCTGAAGCCTGTGTACTGGTGCCCCGACTGCCGCACCGCTCTGGCTGAGGCAGAGATCGAGTACGGCGAGGACGACTGCGATTCCATCTTCGTCCGCTTCCACGTTTCTCAGGATCCCAACGGTGTGCTGGCAAAGCACGGCATTCCGATGGACAAGACCTACTTCGTCATTTGGACCACCACCACTTGGACTCTGCCCGCTAACGAGGCAATCTGCCTGAACGGCCAGTTCGAGTACTCCTTCGTCAAGATCGGCGATGAGTTCCACATCATGGCCACCGAGCTGGTCAAGAGCGTGATGGATGCCTGCCATATTGAGAACTACGAGATCGTGGGCGAGCCTGTTTCCGGCGCTGAGTTCGAGCTGATGCGCTATCATCATGTCTACCTGCCCAAGGAGGGCATCGTCATCCTGGGTGACCATGTCACGCTGGAAAGCGGTTCCGGCTGCGTCCATACCGCAGGCGGCCACGGCGTGGATGACTTCAATGTTTCTCAGAAATACAACGTGCCCATCACTGTTCCTGTGGACGACGGCGGCTGCCTGACGGAGCTGGCCGGTAAGTACGCAGGTCAGCGTGTCTGGGCTGCCAACAAGACCATTCTGGCCGACCTGACCGAAGCCGGTGCCATCATGGGTCAGGTGCACATCAAGCATCAGTACCCCCACTGCTGGCGCTGCCACAACCCCATCATCTTCCGTGCCACCGAGCAGTGGTTCTGCTCTGTTGCCAAGTTCCGTGACGATGTCTACAAGGCCATCGACACCGTGAAGTGGATGCCTGACTGGGGCCACGACCGCATGAAGGGCATGGTCCGTGACCGCAACGACTGGTGCATCAGCCGTCAGCGTACCTGGGGCGTGCCCATCCCGGCTTTCTACTGCAAGAAGTGCGGCGCTTACCACATCACCGATGCCACCATCAAGGCTGTCAGCGAGCTGTTCCGCAAGGAAGGCTCCGATGCCTGGTACAAGTATGAGGCAGAGCAGATCATCCCCGCAGGTGAAGTCTGCGAGAAGTGCGGCGCTTCCGAGTGGACCAAGGATACCGATATCATGGATGTCTGGTTCGATTCCGGTTCCACCCATGCTGCCGTTTTGGAGGAGCGCCCGGAGCTGCGCTTCCCGGCCGACATGTATATGGAGGGCGGCGACCAGTTCCGCGGCTGGTTCCAGTCCAGCCTGCTGACCAGCGTGGCTGCCAAGGGCTGCGCACCTTATAAGTCCGTTCTGTGCCACGGCTGGGTCGTGGACGAGCAGGGCAAGCAGATGCACAAGAGCGCCGGCAACGGCGTGGAGCCCAGCGAGATCATCAAGGACTACGGCGCGGATATCATCCGTCTGTGGGTCGCTTCTTCCGACTACACCGTGGATGTGCGCGCCGGTAAGAACATCTTCAAGCAGCTGAGCGAGGCTTACCGCAAGATCCGCAACACCGCCCGCTTCATTCTGGGCAATCTGGATGGCTTTGACCCCAACACCGATTGTGTGGCGGATGACCAGCTGCAGGAGATCGACCGCTGGGCACTGGCCGCTTTGGATGACCTGATCGTGAATGCCAAGGCCGGCTACGATGTGTATGACTTCAACAAGGTCTATCACGCCGTCTACAACTTCTGCGTTGTTGCCATGTCCAACTTCTATCTGGATGTGACGAAAGACCGCCTGTACTGCACCAACGGTGTGGGCCGCAAGGCTGCCCAGACCACCATGTACAAGATCCTGGTCGCACTGGACAAGATCATTGCCCCCATCCTCTGCTTCACCAGCCAGGAGATCTGGGACTTCCTGCCCAAGACCGAAGGTATGAACAAGTACGTTGTGTTCGAGGCAATGCCCAAGGCAGGCCAGTACGCTGCAGACGATGCCTTCAAGGCCAAGTGGGCACAGCTCATTGCTGTCCGTGACGAAGTCAAGAAGGTGCTGGAGCAGGCCCGTGCAGAAAAGATCATCGGTGCTTCTCTGGAAGCCTCCGTTACCCTGTACTGCAATGATGCCGTCTATGACCTGCTGAACAGCATTCCCATGGACGAGCTGGCTGACCTGATGATCGTCTCCCATGTGGAGCTGGTCAAGGGCGAGGGTGGTTCTGCCTCCGCTGTTGAGGGTCTGGGCGTTGCTGCTGCACATGCCACCGGCGAAAAGTGCGAACGCTGCTGGAAGTATTCCGCAGACATCGGCACCCACGCCGCACATCCCACCCTCTGCGCACGCTGCGCAAGCGTGGTGGAAGCATAAGCCTTCCTGAAATAAACGCTGCGGCGCTCCTTTCGAGCAGGGAGCGCCGCTTTTTGGTATCAGAACACAGGCGGCAGCATGCCGCCGTTGGGAGTATTTTTATGGCATTTGTGATCTTCAATCTGCTGTGCGTTGCGGCGCTGGTCGGCCTCGATCAGGCCATCAAGTTCTGGGCTGTCAGCGCTTTGCAGCCGGTGGGCGCAATGCCGCTGATCCCCCATGTGGTGGAGCTGCGGTTCGTGCTCAATCAGGGCATGGCGTTCAGCCTGCTCAGCGGCAAGCAGCTGTTTTTGATCGTTGCAACCAGCGCAGCATTGCTGCTGGTTGCTTATTGGCTGTTCTTCCGCAGCCGGAACAACCGTCTGCAGCAGGCCGCACTCATCCTGGTGCTGGGCGGCGGCATCGGCAACCTGATAGACCGCATCGCCCACGGCTTTGTGGTGGATTACATCCACGTGCTCTTTTTCGATTATGTCTTCAACTTTGCCGATTGCTGCATCACCGTGGGGGCGGTGCTGTTTGTCATCCACGTGCTGTTTTTCACCCGCGAGGGGAAAGAGACACTTCCCACGGAGCCGGAAAGCAAATGAGCCGCCAGCTTCTCATACCCGTGGAGGAGGCGGGCCAGCGGGTGGATAAGCCCGGCACGGCGGTGCTGAGTGATGCCCCCATCGAGGTCCGTGGCCACACCCTGCCCTATGTGAGCCGGGGCGGATTGAAGCTGGAAAAGGCCATGAAGACCTTTCCCATCACCCTGACCGATAAGATCTGCGCCGACATCGGCGCCTCCACCGGGGGCTTTACGGACTGTATGCTGCAAGATGGTGCCCGGAAGGTCTATTCCGTGGACGTGGGCTACGGCCAGCTGGACTGGAAGCTCCGCAGCGACCCCCGTGTGGTGTGCATGGAGCGCACCAACGCCCGGTATCTGACTCCGGAGCAGATCCCCGATCCGCTGGATTTTGCCAGCATCGACGTGTCCTTCATCTCCCTGAAGCTGATCTTCCCGGCGCTGTACGGCCTGCTGCGGCAGGGGGGTGAGATCGCCTGCCTCATCAAGCCCCAGTTCGAGGCCGGCCGGGAAAAGGTGGGTAAAAAAGGCGTGGTGCGGGATCCCGCCGTGCATCAGGAGGTGCTGGAGCACTTCCTGACCCATGCCAAGGAAAACCACTTTACAGTGCTTGGAATCACCTATTCTCCCATCCGTGGACCGGAGGGGAACATCGAATATCTTGGCTATTTGAAAAAGTGCGATGAGCCGGACGGCAGCTTTGACCTACCGGCGCTGGTGGCGGAGTCGCACAGTCAGCTGAAGGACTGAGGAGGAGTAGATATGAAAAAAGTGATCCTCTGCCCCAATCCCTATCGGGATAGCGAGCTGCGGGTGTGCAAGGAGGCCAAAAAGCTGCTGGATGCCCTGCATTTTCAGACGGTGGTGTGCCTGCCCTTCCAGCGGGAGGGCTATGGTGCGGAGCTGGGCCTGCGAATCACCCCGCTGCATCAGGAGATCCGCTCGGCGGACCTGCTCATCGCCTTCGGCGGCGACGGCACCATTCTGCATCTGGCCCGGACGGTGGCGCTGCACAGCGTCCCGGTGCTGGGAGTGAATCTGGGAAGCCTCGGATTCATGTCGGAGCTGGAGGTGGACGAGCTGGACCGCCTGCGGGATCTGGCGGACTGGAGCTTCGACGTGGAGTCCCGGATGATGCTGGACGTGTCCGTCCTCCGGGGCGGAAAGTCCGTGTATAACAACATCGCTCTCAACGACGCCGTCATCTCCAAGGGCTCCATTGCAAGGGTTGTAAGGCTGAATATCTTTACAGAGGAGGGCCAGCTCACCAAGGTGGGCGGCGACGGCATTATCGCCAGCACACCCACCGGATCCACCGGCTACTCCATGGCCGCCGGCGGCCCCATCGTGGAGCCAACGGCCCGGAACCTGCTGCTGACCCCCATCTGCCCCCACTCCACCCGCTCCAGCAGCTACGTCCTCTCACCGGAGCACGTCATCACCGTGGAGGCCCCGGACGCCAACCGCAAGTTCGTCTATCTGTCCGTGGACGGCGGCAAGGCGTTCTCTCTGAAAAACAACGATCAGGTGCGTGTCAGCACCTCCAAATATACCACCAGACTGGTGCGGCTGTCCAAGAAGAGCTTCTGCGAGATCCTGGATAAGAAAATGGGCGGGGAGGTCACAAAAGCATGAAAAATCAGCGTCAGGAGTATCTGCTGCAGATCATTGCCGAGGAGACGGTGGAGACACAGGAGCAGCTGCTGGAACGGCTTCAGGAGCGGGGGATCCGCAGCACCCAGGCCACCATTTCACGGGACATCAAGGAACTGCACCTCATCAAGGAGCCGGTAGGGCAGGGCCGCTACCGCTATGCCGTGTCCGCCCATCGGACAAAGCTGAACTTTGCCGACCGCCTGCGTACCATCTTCCGGGAGGGTGTCCTCAGCGTGGACTACGCCCAGAACCTGGTGGTCATCAAGACCATGCCGGGTCTGGCCAACGGCGCCGCCGCAGCGCTGGACGGCATGGAGGTTCCCTATCTGGTGGGATCTCTGGCGGGGGACGACACCGTTCTGCTGGTGCTGCGTGATAACGCCGCAGCGGCGGAGTTTGCCGACGAGATCAAGGAGATGCTGCGCTGAAACAGCGCCTGTACGGAGGGATGACAGATGCTGGAATTGCTCCATATCGAAAATATCGCCATCATCGACCGGGCGGATATCACCTTTGAGCCGGGCTTCAACGCCCTCACCGGCGAGACCGGCGCCGGTAAATCCATCGTCATTGACTCGCTGAGCGCCGTGCTGGGTCAGCGCACCTCCCGTGACCTGATCCGCACCGGGGCCGACAAGGCCTACGTCAGCGCCTGCTTCACCGGCATCCCGCCGGAGGTAGGGGAGGACTTGGGCATCACATGGGATGAGGAGCTGCTGCTGCAGCGGGAGATCCACGCCGACGGTAAAAACGTCTGCCGGGTGGGCAGCCGCCCCGTCACGGTGACGCAGCTACGCACCTTGGGCAGCCGCCTGCTGAACATCCACGGGCAGCACGACGGCCAGCAGCTGCTGGACGAGGAGCAGCACCTGCTGTATCTGGACAGCTTCGGCCGCACCGAGCCGCTGCTGACCGCCTATCGGGAGAAATACGCCAAGCTGACGGATATCCGTCGCCAGATGCACGCCCTGCAAATGGACGAGGCAGAGAAGGCCCGCCGCATGGATACCCTGCGCTACCAGATCCAGGAACTTCAGCGGGCCAAGCTGAGGCCCGGCGAGGAGGAGGAGCTGACCTCCCGCCGCAACCTGCTGCGCAACGGCGAAAAATTCATGTCCGCCGTCTCCGAGGCAGACTTCTGCCTCAGCGGCGACGACAGCACCAGCGGCGCACTGGCCCTGCTGCGGCAGGCCCAGAGCGCTCTGGAGCCCATCCGCCGTCTGGATGACAGCTTCGAGGAGCTGTACCAGCGGCTGGAGGCGGTGTACAGCGAGGTTTACGATCTGGCCTACACCGTGCAGGACAAGCGGGACGCCTTCGACTTCTCCCCGCAGGAGCTGGACGAGGTGGAGGGCCGTCTGGATCAGCTGTACCGGCTGAAAAAGAAGTATGGCCCGGATGTAGAGAGTATGCTGGCCTATCTGGACCGCAGCACCAAGGAGCTGGACGCCATCGAGGACGCCGGCGACACCCTGCTGCATCTGCAGCAGCTGGAGAAGAAGGCCCTGTCTGCTGCCCAGTCTGCGGCGGAGGAGCTGTCCAAGGCCCGCCATCAGGCGGCCCAGCGGCTGGATGAGCAGATCCTCACGGAGCTGCTCCAACTGGATATGGGCCGCATCCGCTTCGCCATCGACTTCCAGCCCCAGCCCCTGTCGGAGTCCGGTATGGACGCCGTGCGCTTCCTTATGTCTGCCAACGTGGGCGAGGAGCTGCGCCCCATCCAGAAGATCGCCTCCGGCGGTGAGCTGGCCCGCATCATGCTGGCCATGAAGAACGTTCTGTCGGAGCAGGACCGGGTAGGCACCATGGTCTTTGACGAGGTGGATACCGGCGTCTCCGGCCGGGCCGCTCAGAAGGTGGCGGAGAAGATGGCCCGCATCAGCCGCACCAAGCAGGTGCTGTGCGTCACCCATCTGCCCCAGCTGGCCGCCATGGCCGATACCCATTTCTCCGTGGAGAAGGGTGTCACCGACGGCCGCACCTTTACCCATGTGCGGCGGCTGGATCGGGCCCAGCGGCGGCAGGAGCTGGCCCGCCTCACCGGCGGCGCCCACATCACCCCCACCATGCTGGAGGGGGCGGAGGAGCTGCTGTCTGCGGCGGAGGATTTCAAGCGCACACTGGAATAGGGCTTGACAAACCCGCCGATACCCCCTATAATGTCCTCACAGCAACTACAAAAGCTACTGCAAGGAGGGGAACAAGTAGCAGCGCCTGCACCTGCAAAGAGAGCCTCTGTCCGGTGAAAAGAGGAGAGGAGCGCCGCTGCGAATACATCCCGGAGCAGCCGTCCCAACGCCCTTCAGGGGCCAGTAGGCACGGTCGGGTCCGCCCGTTACAGCGGCGGAGTGTGATGGCACTCCATGAGGCCGCCTTCCGTGAGGGAGCGGCGAAGCTGAGGTGGTACAGCGATGATACATCGCCCTCTGTCTGCGGACAGGGGGCGTTTTCTTTTCCCCCTGCGCCCGATCACATCCCACATAAAGGAGAAAGGAAAGAACAACTATGGGAATTTATGAAGAGCTGGTGGCCCGTGGCCTGATCGCACAGGTCACCAACGAGGAAGAGATCCGTGAAATGATCAACAACGGCAAGGCTACCTTTTACATCGGCTTTGACTGCACAGCGGACTCTCTGACGGCGGGTCATTTCATGGCCCTGACCCTGATGAAGCGCCTGCAGATGGCGGGCAACAAGCCCATCGCCCTCATCGGCGGCGGCACCACCATGATCGGTGACCCCTCCGGCCGCACCGATATGCGGAAGATGCTCACCAAGGAGGATATCGACCACAACGCCGAGTGCTTTAAGCGCCAGATGGAGCGCTTTATCGAGTTCGGTGAAGGCAAGGCCGTCATGCTCAACAACGCCGACTGGCTGCTGAAGCTGAATTACGTGGATCTGCTGCGTGAGGTGGGCGCCTGCTTCTCCGTCAACAATATGCTGCGGGCCGAGTGCTATAAGCAGCGCATGGAGAAGGGCTTGAGCTTCCTGGAGTTCAACTACATGATCATGCAGAGCTACGATTTCTACTATATGTTCCAGCACAACGGCTGCAATATGCAGTTCGGCGGCAACGACCAATGGAGCAATATGCTGGGCGGCACGGAGCTGATCCGCCGCAAGCTGGGCAAGGATGCCCACGCCATGACCATCACCCTGCTGACGGACTCTCAGGGCAACAAGATGGGCAAGACCGCCGGCAACGCCGTGTGGCTGGATCCCAACAAGACCAGTCCCTTCGAGTTCTATCAGTACTGGCGCAACGTGGCGGATGCCGATGTGCTCAAGTGCATCCGGATGCTGACCTTCCTGCCTCTGGAGCAGATCGACGAGATGGCCGGCTGGGAGGGTGCAAAGCTCAACGAGGCCAAGGACATTCTGGCCTATGAGCTGACGAAGCTGGTCCACGGCGACGAGGAGGCCGACAAGGCCCGACAGGCCTCCAAGGCCCTGTTCTCCGGTGCCGGCGACGCCGCCCATATGCCCACCACGGAGCTGACCAACGATGATCTGGGCGGCGGCCAGATCAATATTCTGAATCTGATGGTCCGCTGCGGCCTGTGCGCCAGCAAGGGTGAGGCCCGCCGTCTGGTACAGCAGGGCGGCGTCAGCGTCAACGACCGGAAGGTGGAATCCATTGACGAGACCTTGGGCTGTGAGCAGTTCACCGGCGACGGCGTCATCATCCGCAAGGGTAAGAAGGTGTTCCACCGGGTCGTACTGGTCTGATCTCTCAGAGAGCGAAATACCGTAAACTGGGAGCCAGCGTCCTGAAGCGCAGCGACACCGATCTGCCCGTTGCCGAAGGGCGGCAATGTGTGCGCCGTCCCACAAAAAGCGGGGAACCATAAGGGGAATGCCCTCACCTCCGGAAGCGGGAAAGGCGAAGACTTTTAAGAAAGGCCCGGCATTTCGACGGTCATACCACAAGACTCCGACCCTTTTGGATCGGAGTCTTGACCATTTTTCACGAATTTCCTTCTCACTATGGAATTTCCGCATGACCTGTGATATAATCCTCGGGAGAACAAGGAGAGTGAGGGAGCGGCATGAAGCGGCAAGAATTGGCGCCCGCTAAGGTGAACCTGACGCTGGATGTGGGGGCCAGACGCCCCGACGGCTATCACGAGGTAGTCTCGGTGATGCAGAGCGTGGCGCTGTACGATACGGTGACGATGGAGAGCGGCACAGGGGAGGGCATCTCCCTGACCTGCGACGATGCGGCGATCCCCGCCGACGGGAGCAATCTGGCGTGGCGGGCGGCGGAGGTGTTCTTTCGCACCACAGGCGTGGCCTGCGATGGCCTGCATATTACCTTGGAAAAGAGTATCCCCTCTCAGGCGGGGTTGGGCGGCGGCAGCAGCGACGCTGCCGCTGTGCTGCGTGGCCTGCGGAAGCTGTACGCCCCGGAGCTGCCCATGGAGGCGCTGGAACGCATGGGCATGGAGTTGGGCAGCGACGTCCCCTACTGTGTCCGGGGCGGCACGGTGCTGGTGCAGGGGAAGGGAGAGCAGCTGCTGTCGCTGCGGGCGCTGCCGGAGTGCTGGTTCGTTGTGTGCAAGCCGCAGGTATCCTTCTCCACGGCGGAGATGTACCGGCGACTGGATGAGGCGGGGATGGCGGTCCACCCGGACACCCGCCGGATGATGGATGCCTTACAGCGCCGGGATCTGGCGGAGATCTTCTCCCAGATCGGCAACGTCTTTGAACAGGTGCTGCCGCCGGGGAGTGAGATTTTTGCCATCCGGGACAGACTTCTGACCTTGGGGGCGGGGACGGCCTGCATGAGTGGCTCCGGCTCCGCCGTGGTGGGTTTTTTTTCTCAGGAGGAAGCTGCCCGGTCATCCGCAGCGGCTATGACCGAGGTCCCCTTTGTCCGCTGTGTGGGGCGGGGGTAATTTGCCCGTCGACGGCCCGATATTTTTTTCAGGCATTTTCCGGACATTTTTCTGGACATTTTTCCGGACATTTATCGGACGTCCAGAGGACAAAAAGGAAGAAAAAAGAGGTCGTGATTTTGTCCCGGCTTTGTCCTGTGATCGTCCAAAATTTTTCCGTACCGGTATAAAACGCAAAAGCACCGTCCACAATGCAGATAAGCTGCATGGGACGGTGCTTTCATCCTTCCGTGCAAAAATCAACGACACGGAGAGGTGTTTCCTATGCGGAAGAAAACTGGAAATAAATTACATACATGGGAGGCGGCGCTGCTGCTGGCAGTGGCGGCGGCTTTGCTGTGGGGGGCCTGCACCCTCCAGCGGCAGGATGCACTGGAGCAGAAGGTCATCCGGCTCCACGTCATCGCCAATTCCGACAGCGAAGCGGATCAGGAACTCAAGCTCAAGGTGCGGGACCGCATCCTTCAGGAAACAGGGGACCTGTTCTACGCCGAGAC
>OLRZ01002552.1_pt1 | contig 10185 bp, 11 predicted proteins | sample 1671931 | NCBI WGS metagenome assembly OLRZ01 (sample SAMEA3136627, study PRJEB25190) | human gut metagenome | reverse complement strand
CAGAAGAAGCGCAACTGCGTGCGTTCCTGCTCCAGTTTCTGCGAAAGGAAGTCACAAGACAGGCGGATGTGAACCGACTACAACCGCTGATTAACGAGCTGGAGATGCTACCCAGACCACCCGCGAAACCGCAGAACCACTAAGCCCCGGCGCGTAAGTGCCCATGCACCACCGGACGCCTTTGTGCTTCCTCGCTCATTCGCTCGCTACGCTCGGTCATGAGACTGCGGCGAGCGCTACCACCTCAATCATGCGGAAAGCCACGCCATTACGGGGCAGAACGGAGAAAATCGCAAGAAAGATCACTGCTCAAAAAGACGCCAAAAGGGCGCTGTTATCTGATAAGGCTTATCTGGTCTCATTTTGCGAGATCTGGATCACATTTTAATTTTCGGTAGTACGTCGCTCGACTGATCCCTAATGCCTCCCACGGCTTCAGCGAACGTGCTGATGTAGGAACTGCTGCGCGCTTAGATTTAGTTCCGCCCTTGCGACCTCGAGCGGCCTGTACAGCGGAAAATCCCTCTGGTGAGAATTTCCTGTGTGTATATTTCGCAATGCTCTTGCCAATAGCCCGACATTCAGCCGGAGAAAGCGGAACGGGAAGCGATGCGTTGTACATTTCGACACGCTGGATCACGGCATCAAGCCATTGTGAGAATACAGGCCAGCCCTGACGAATCGCTCTGTAGGCCCATTTACGGACCTTTTCGAACAGATGGTAGTTTCGCCCCAGCCCGTAATTTTTATCGACGCTACGGCGCGCTGAGGCGCTCAAATCGAGATAGTCAGCCAGTTCGTCGAGAGTGTAGGGTTCCTCGCGCCATTCCACTTCCTGCCATTCAGGGTGGCACGGATTTTTGCAGATCAGGCCGCTGTAATTCACATCCGCGCCCAGTTTTTCACACAACGCACCCTCAATAGCGGCAGCGTATCTGAGCGCCGAAGCCGATGCATCCGGCGCAGTTCTCACAGGAAGGGCGAGCGCGTAGAGCAGATGCGCGTGCCCGTTACGGGGATTTTTTACAGTGATGTTCGGGGCCGGACAATTCCGGTCGCTCCAGTCGATTGATGCCCCCGTCCGGTCCACGTCAAAGGGAAGCCAGTACAGTGCATGTGGCTGGTTCTGCTGGATGAAACGGGCAAGAATGGCAATGTTTTTCGGCAGAATGCGAACGCCGTACGCGAAATCGTTCGTACAGTACGGTTTGTGCGGTAATTTTTCCCTGAAGCGTTGAAGTACGGCGCTCATGTGATACGATTTCTCTCGGTACACAGTTTAACTAACCGCGCTTTCCCATCGGGAAACGCGGAACCCGGCGCCCTGTAATTTCGTGATCAATCTTGGCGGTGAGAGCACGATTTACGGGGCGTTTGTTTTTCAGTCGCTTACACTACACCCAACGGCAAATCCTGTCGATCCTTCCCGAAAACCCGATCCATTTACCATAACTCCCGTTGTACGCACCCCTTAAAACACCCTCAGTCGCTTTCTGACGCAAAAAAAACAAAAAGACAAGGAAACACCAGGGTAAACATAAAAAATGCGTCAGAATCGTTTTTAGCGCGTTGCATAACTATGCACGAAAGCGATGCACGATCGGTTTCGTGCGTTCTGAACACCGAACGGCTCAAAACGACAAGTTTTCTCCCTCTGGATGGAAAGTTCTGCACGGGGATTTTAGATCCCATCTCCCACATGGAATTTTTGTGACATTTCAAAAAAAAGCGCATCAGAATCAGCCTGACACGCTTTGTTTTTGTCAAAGAGGATTTCGGGTTACTGCGTTTCCACTCCGGTCAGTTCAGCAGTTGACGACGGTGATACAGTCCCGCCCTGAACATCACGGATATAGTTTGCCTGACATGCAGCCAGAATAATGACTGCAAGAAGCAATAAAATAATCCCTGTTATTTTTTTCATAACGACTCCTTGTTGTGAAAGAATGCCAGTCATTCATCCTTAAACAACCGGCATTCATATTTCAGCCCTGTTTAAATCCTGACTTACCGTTAGCAGCTCGCCATTCTTTAATTTCCTTGACAATCCCTTCAGGACTATCTTCCCTGTCATCGCGAGGATAATAAATCAGATCTGAACCATCTGGGTGCTCAGTTAATCGCTTAAACTCTCTCACTAATTTATTGTCATCATCTTCAGTAGCACCTTCAGCTCTACATATTTTTTTTACAAGCTCCAGAAATTCAGCCTCGGTATAATCACTAATACTTTTCTTTAGCTCCACCTTCATCTCTCCTGAGAATATTTTAAACAACGCTTATTTAAATTATTGCAGCGCAATTATAACCAAGAGGTCAATTAAAAAATATAACATTTCTACATTTGGAGGCTCCAGCGTTCATCCATGAACACTAGAAGCCCGTACATCAACTCATCCCTGATAATATTTGATCACCAATCACCATCACGATAATCAAACGAAACAAAATACTCATTATCGGAAATATCAATTTGATGATTAAAGTATGGTTGTAGCAAAGGTACCCATTCAGCTATAACATCAAACCAACCATTATTGATATTATCTTTTAAAGGCATTCCAAGACGTTCAATGACCGAGCCATCATCTCCAAAATCTTTTGAATACTCACCACCTTTAAATTCCTCGGTCGTCTTATCAAACCAATTAATATGTAATTTAAGCCCCATAACATCCTCTCAAAGATACTTTTTGATATTTCGTTTTGGATCAGGTCCTTTCAACTGATTACCAGTCTTAGGCTCGAATGAGCCAAGATGCTGACCATCACTGGTACGATACCCCTCAAGCTCTCCATGCTGAGAGTCCCACTCATAAATCTTACGCCCTTTATCTCCATACCATCTAGCACGTTTACCGCCACCACCTTGCTTTGGAGTTTTTGGTTTACCCTCTTTTAACTCACCCAGCCCTTTTATATCTTCAGTTTTAGGATCTGGATGATAATCATGACCGTAATCTTTAACTCCCTTGCGAGGCTTGTTTTTTTCCTCGTTTAATTTATTTTCAGCGCTCCTTTTCTTATCTTCTTTCTTCTTCCTGCTTTCCATAGCAGAACTCAATGCAGCATCAGCATCTGACTTCTCTTTTGCAGCAGCATCAAATGCAGCCTGCTTATTATTTACATCCGTCTGCGCCCGCTGGGCTTTAAGCCCGGCCATTTGCCACATTCTGTGACCGCCAGCCATTGGGTCATGGGCAAATCGATTAAATTGTTTTATTTCAGCTATTGCATCAGCAAGAGTTTTATTCGCTGCATCAAGTTCGCTTTTACGCGAATTATAAACCTGAACAGCTTTAGCCTGTCGCTCCTGATTTCTGGCAACATCTTCATTTGCCTGATTCAGCTCTGCACGCGCGCGTTCATAATTTCGCTCAGCCGCTTCAACCGGATGCGTAGCATCCCATTCCTGCTGACGGCGATTTTCTTCATCCTGACGTTGTTTTACCTGGTCAGGGCTAAGAACATCACTCACTGAAACATATACGGCATTATGACCGCTGTCCTTCGGGAATCGAATAACTGCATCCCTGGTATTACCACCCTGAGTAAATCCTGCCGGGCGAACATCCTTATCAGTATTATTTGTAACACCTGGGCTTAATGTCTGTACTGCTGGCGTACTGTTATTAACTGAAATATTCAGAACAGGTGCACCTGGAATTGATGCCGTAAAAACACCTGGACGTTCGGTAGGTTTTGCATCAACCACCGGAACACTCATCGGAACACCTGAAACAACCGAAATATTCTGTCGTTCGTCTTTTACATCATCAACAACACGAACATTTACGTTTACTGTTGCCTTATCGAGAGGTAATGAACTGACAGGTGATTCAGTAATATCATCTGCGGGTAATGACGTCACAATCTTTGACATCATATTGGGGTCATCTTTCGCTATTTGTGATGGCAATACACCATATAAAGCCACCCCCCAAAGACCAAATTTAAACGGTCCTTTCAGGGCAGCCATAATATCAGCAATAGCTGCCGATAATGCTCCCGCTGAAATACTGACCGCCAGACCGCCAGCTCCTGGAGTGGAAAGTGCCGGAAAACCAAATGCCACTGGCGCAGCTACTGCTGACAGATTACCGCCTGTTCCCGAGCCACCACCGGAATTACCATTCCCCCCGCCATTACCATGACCGGAACCACCACCCCAGTGAATGCCGCTACCGGAACCACCACCCCACGGGTTATTTTCCGAACTCCATCCGGAGCCGTCAGAAGCCCCACCATTTCCACCAAGCCCCGTAGGGCCGCCATTAATGTTACCACCTGTGTTATGTGCGCCACTGTTGTGGCCACGTCCATCTCCACCGCTCATAAAAATTCCCTCTTTTAAGCGTTAAAACAATTAATTACATAGTTAATACTGTACATAAAACCACTGGTTTTATGTACAGATCAAAAAGTACTCGCCATTATTTTCTCTGTCAAGTCAGGGAGGGATATTTTTTGGCAGTTCGGAGGAGTCACTCATGGAAACGGTGAACGGTTCGCGAAATCCTTTCGCGGTCCGTGAGGCGTTGGACAAACGAAGCGCGTCAGTTTTTCCGGCTCTTACCCGTGACAGGTTTCTCCGCCAGTTTATCTTCCAGTGTCACAACTTTCTGATACACCGCCGCTGTGGCGTTGTAGTTCCTGTCGAGAATTGTTTTCATCCCCCATCCGAGCACACTGAACATAACCAGAAAGGCCACTGACACCCCACCCAGCCATTTCCAGCTATACCCTTTAAGGGTGTTGTATTCCTGCACGATATTGCTGTGAATTGTCGCAATATCCCTGTTCAGGGCATCCGCGTTTGCCTTCATGTTTGCGACTGACTCTTCCAGCCGCTGAAAATCCTGACTGATGCGCTCACCTATCAGCCCTGCAACATCCAGCCTCTGCACTTCGTTTCTGACTTCATCCCTGACCTGTTTTGCCACACCGTCAGAAATATCCCGATATCCGCGAAGTGTTTCCCTTGCCACAGCCAGAGAATCAGCAACAGCTTTCTGTTGCTCCATTGCGGTATGTTGCAGATGCTCCACCGATAACAGGAGCGTGAGTAATTTTTCTTCTGTGCTGGCCATGTTCAGAATCCCATAGAAAATCCACGTGACGGTGATTTAACCCGTTCAGGTTCAGTTCGGTCCTGTCTGCTCACTCTGTCTCTCATGTCAAAGCCATGCTCCCGCGCAACATCATGTTGAAGCCTTCTGACCAGTTCATGTTGCTTAACCGGAGTGTCCAGCCATTCCCTGATGTCATGCCCGACCGTTCGCGCCTGTTCAAGATGGCGGGAATAGTCCGGTTCAGACCGTTTTTGCATGATGTCATGACGCTGGGCATCATCAAGCCGTCCGGCAGCTTCAAAACCCAGATGCACTTCGGGACGTCGTTCAATGCCCTGTTCTTTCAGCGTCCGGCAGTCAATGAAGCCCCTTTCAAAGCCATGCTTTCTCATATGTTCGTTGTGCTTCACCTCCCAGCGTTTTCGCAATTCCCGCAACTGCTCTTTTTGCTGAGTGAGAGTCAGGCTTCCGGAATCCTTTTTCGCACCTCCCCGCTCGGGATACCTGGCGTTATAGCGCCGGAAATACTGTTCCGGTGTACGGTCAATGCCATCATTCACACGCTGGCTCATCATGATATGCGCATGAGGCTGTTCGCCGCCGTCAATGCTCGCTTTCGGATTGTGAATGGCAAAACTCCAGGCGTGCCGTTCGCCGGCTTCCTGACGTACAAAATCCTGCACCAATTCAAGGCGCTGTTCCGGTGTCAGTTCACGGGGTAATGCAATTTCAAGTTCCCGATAGGTCGAACCGTTCGCACGTTCAAACTGGTCAGCCGCCTGCCAGAAATGGGAAGGATTATCCCTGGCCCATTCCGGCATGTTTCCGTGCTCCGTGTATTCCAGATCTTTCCGTTTCGCATACTCCCCTTTGCGCTCGATGTAATCGGCGTGGTTTGCAGCCTGTCCCTTGCCTCCAAATTTGACGCTGAGGTGATAGGTTGCCACGGTTTCAGCCCTCCGCAGGAGCGCACTGTTTCTCGACGAAGGAGAGAAACATATAAGTGCGCTTCCTTCTAATTTTACGAATTAGCACGGAAGATACCCCCCTGCACCCACCGACCGCAAGCGATATACTGCACGACCACAACACACCGCAAAAAACACCAGGGAGCACCACGAACATGCGCATCAGCAACATCGAATGGCTGAAGAAACGGATCGGATTCATCAGGAAGCTCGGAGAACAGACCGCACGACAGAGACAGATTATTGACCTGCTCGACAACGAAGCAGGACTCACAGAACAGGAACGCAAACTCCTCCACGTACTGGCAACAGCGGAAAAAAACGACTTACAGGCACAGGAGAGCGAACGAAAACAGGCGGTCCAAAAACGAATCGAGGGAAAAAAACAACGACGGGAACGCAATCACCGGCTCTTTCTCGCGGCTGGGCTACTGATCGAAGCAGGACTGGTAGACACAAAAACAGGCGAGCTATGCTATAAAAAAGACAGGATATTACAGGCACTTAAGGAACTTAAGTACGATCTGGAGACATCCCCAAACCCAGACGCGTAAGTGCCTCCATCCGTGTTCCGATTCCCTGGTGCTTCCTCGCTCATTCGCTCGCTACGCTCGGTCATGAGACTGCGGCGAGCACTACCAGCGCAATCATGCGGAAAACAGCACCATTGCAGGGCTGAACGGGGAAAAACGGCAAAAAACCTGCTGCTCAAAAAGACGCCAAAAAGGCGCTGTTATCTGATATAGGCTTATTTGGTCTACTCTACGAGACCTCGTTTTTTCAGTTGGTAATACCAGGCGCGACTGATCCCTAATGCCTCCCACGGTTTCAGCGTGCGTGCAGATGTAGCCACTGTGCTGCGCTTAGACTTAGAACCGCCCTTGCGACCGCGTGCAGCCTGAATTTCTGGTGTGTGCGTATCAGCCACATACTGTGCGAAAGTTTCCGGCGTGAAGTTCCTGTGCGTGTATTTCGCAATGCTCCTGCCAATAGCCCGACATTCAGGCGGTGAAAGCGGAACGGGAAGCGATGCGTTGTACATTTCGACACGCTGAATCACGGCATCAAGCCACTGTGAGAATTCAGGCCAGCCCTGACGAATCGCCCTGTAAGCCCATTTGCGCGTCATTTCGAACAGGTGGCAGTTTCGCCCCATCCCGTAATGTTTATCGATGCTACGGCGCGCTGAGGCGCTCAAATCGAGATAATCAGCCAGTTCATCGAGGGTATAGGCTTCCTCTCGCCACTCCATCACCTGCCATTCCAGGTGGAACGGATTTTTACAAATCAGTCCGCTGTAGTTCACATCCGCACAAAGTTTCTCACACAGCGAACGTTCAATCGCAGCGGCGTATTTCAGCGCCTTAACCGAGCTGTCCGGCGCGGTTCTCACGGCGATATTGAGCGCGTAGAGCAGGTGAGCATGACCGTTCACAGGATTTTTTACGGTGATGTTCGGCGCGGGAGCGTTCCGGTCGCTCCAGTCAATCGCTGCCCCCTCGCGGTCAACGTCAAAAACCAGCCAGAACTGTGCATGAGGCTGGTTCTGCTGTATGTACCGCGCAAGAAGCGCACGCCCTTTGCCGGAGATGCGAAGACCAAAAGCGAGATCATCCGTGTGATAGGGACGGTGGGGTAAATTTTCGTCGAAGTATTGAAGCGCGGCGCTCATGTGTTACGATTCTCTCCGGGTTATGCGACCTACACGCCCTCTGTATTTCATGTTGAATCTTGCCGGATCTGGACATGATTTCAGGGGCGTTTGTTTTTCAGTCGCTTACACTACACCCAACGGCAAATCCTGTCGATCCTTCCCGAAAACCCGATCCATTTACCATAACTCCCGTTAAACGCACCGCTAAAACGCGCTCAATCGCTTTCTGACGCAAAAAACGCAAAAAGACAAGGAAACACCAGGCTGAACCAGAAAAATGCGTCAGAATCGTTTTTAGGGGCCTGCATAACTATGCACGAAAGCGATGTGCGATCGGTTTCGTGCGTTCTGAACACCGAACGGCTCAAAACGAAAAGTTTTCTCCCTCCTGATGGAAGGTTCTGCACGGAGATTTTAGATCCCATCTCCCACATGGAATTTTTGTGGCACTTCAACAAAAAAAGCGCGTCAGAATCAGCCTGACACGCTTTGTTCTTGTCAAATGAGGATTGCAGGTTACTGCGTTTCCACTCCGGTCAGTTCAGCAGTTGACGACGGTGATACTGTCCCGCCCTGAACATCACGGATATAGTTTGCCTGACATGCAGCAAGAATAATGGCTGCAAGAAGCAATAAAATAATCCCTGTTATTTTTTTCATAACGACTCCTTGTTGTGAAAGAATGCCAGTCATTCATCCTTAAACAACCGGCATTCATATTTTAGCCCTGTTTAAATCCTGGCTTACCGTTAGCAGCTCGCCATTCTTTAATTTCCTTGACAATCCCTTCGGGGCTATCGTCTCTATTATCACTAGGATAATAAATCAGATCCGTTCCATCTGGATGCTCAGTAATTTTTACAAAGTGTTCGAGTAACACATCTAACACATCATCAGTTGCAGCAACATTCTCTTTTTCAATTTCCTTAAGAAGTTGAACAAACTCAGCCTCTGTGTAATCACTAATACTATTTTTCAGTTCCATATTATTTACCTCGGTGAATATCAATATGCCTTTTAGGTGTTACCACGCTGATGTTATCCATATCATAGACACCACCATTTTGGCTGATCGGCTTCTCATGATGAAGCTCGAATGAAGTTCTCTTCCCTGAAACATCCTGGGTTCTAGTCTTGGGCGCTTTTCCAACCTTCATTCGATCATTATTGTTCCTACTAAATTGTTTACTTAACTCAGGATCTTTTGACACTTCTTCCCAGAATTTCTTACGAAAATCATCGAAACTTTTAAACTCCTTATCACGTAGTTTATTAGCTATACGATCTGGAACAGGAGAACCTAAGTCTTTACCTGCATTATTTAACCACTTATTATTGACAGGTTTTCCTTTACCTGTTGCCTTCCCTGGCTTATTCCGTTTACTCTCCTTATCTAATTTGGCTTTAGCGTCCTTTTCTTTATTTTCTTTCTGTTTGCGGCGCTCCAACGCAGAACTCAATGCAACATCAGCATCTGACTTTTCTTTTGCAGCAGCATCAAATGCAGCCTTCTTATTATTTACATCCGTCTGTGCCCGCTGGGCCTTAAGCCCTGCCATTTGCCACATTCTGTGACCAGCAGCCATTGGTTCTCGGGCAAATCGCTCGAATTGTTTTATTTCAGCCTTTGCATCAGCAAGAGTTTTATTCGCTGCATCAAGTTCACTTTTACGAGAATTATAAACCTGAACAGCTTTAGCCTGTCGTTCCTGGTTTCTGGCAACATCTTTATTAGCCTGATTCAGTTCTGCGCGGGCCTGTTCATAATTGCGTTCAGCCACTTCCACCGGATGTGCGTCATTCCATTCCTGCTGGAGGCGTTTTTCCTCATCCTGACGTTGTTTTACCTGTGCTGGGGTAAGAACATCTGTCACTGATACATAAACCGGCTTCTGCCCACTTTCTTTCGGAAAGCGAATCACCGCTTCATGTGAACCACCACCAAAGGTAAATCCCGCAGGAACGGCAGTCCGGCCTTTATCCTCCGTAATACCACGGGGAAGGGTTGTTGACACCGGAAGGCCTTTGACAGTGCTGACTGTCAGAGAAGGGACACCAGGAAATGATGCGTGAAATACACCTGGAGTACGTGTTGGTTTGGCATTCACAACAGGCACACTCATAGGCACACCTGCAACTACGGCAATATGCTGTCGTGTGTCCTTCACAACATCTGTCACACGTTTCGTCACGCTGACAGTTGCCTGGTCCAGCGGAAGTGTACTGACCTGAACATTCGTCACTGTTTCTGCCGGTAATGACGTCACAATCTTTGACATCATATTCGGGTCATCTTTTGCTATTTCAGATGGCAGAATGCCGTAAAGCGCAATACCCCATGCGCTGAATTTAAACGGACCTTTCAGGGCTGCAAAGATATCCGCTATTGCCGCAGATAAAGCCTCACCAGATACGGAAATACCAAGAGTTCCGGCACCAGGAGCAGCCAAAGCAGGAAAACCAAATGCCATAGGTGCTGCTACGGATGAAT
>OLRZ01002550.1_pt1 | contig 10188 bp, 8 predicted proteins | sample 1671931 | NCBI WGS metagenome assembly OLRZ01 (sample SAMEA3136627, study PRJEB25190) | human gut metagenome | reverse complement strand
TCTGTAATTGCCGTTTGCCGCAACGTATACCTCATTCACCTCTGCAAATGTAGATATATTATCCTTGTCATACGGCACCGCAGCTTTGCTTTTGTCTATATCGGTGCTAAGACCCAGAGCTTTGTATGTACTCTCGTCAATCTCTGTCTCGACCACCGTCTTGCCTGTTTTCTTCGAGCTGTCCGCCGCGTATGCTTTTTGTCCGGGAATAAATCCGGACAGCATAGATAGCACCATACTGGCCGTCAGCGCCCAGCTTATCGCCCTCTTTCTCATAATTTCTTCCTCCCTTTCACTTAAAAAACTAACCATGAGCACCAGCCGTTTTAAGCTGCCACATTCTGATATCAATAATATATTTACAATTATAATTGCTATGTTTTTCCATGTACACTAACCAAAAGGCTAGTAATAGGCGTGAAAACAACTTTTTTGCAAAAAAATCCACAAAACGTACCGTCTATACTGTACGCCCTGTGGATCGTAATAAACATCTAAACTATTCTGTTACATGCCATATATGAAAGGATCATTCCACCGACTTAAGCGATTCCGCCATATTTATCTTATCAAGCTTGACTGACATAACTCTGTTAACAAGAAAATTGAACACAAATGTCAGAACGATACTGTACACATAGCTCATCGGCGCTATATATGTATCAAATGCGACCATATCCACCTTGATCTGTCCTATGACAAATGCATGCAAAAACACTCCAAGCACAAGTCCCACAGCGATTCCAAATGTCGTCAGGACTCTGTTCTCCCTGAATACATAAGCTGAAGTCTCGTTTTTGAAAAATCCCAGAACCTTTATAGTTGCTATCTCCCTGATTCGCTCTGTGATATTGATATTTGTCAGGTTGTAGAGGACGATAAATGCAAGCGCACCAGCCGAGAGTATGACTACAATTACTATATAATTCAGACTCTCCATCATCTTGGATATCCTGTTCTTCATATCCTTGTTGATAGTCACTGACGCTGTTGCTGCATCACCCATAAGATCAGCAGATATCTCGTGCGAATCTGCGCCCTCCTCAAGATTGAAGTACACCGATTTGTACTGAGGTGCCTCCCCCATCTGATCCTCATATGTTTCAGGTGATATATACACATAGTTGTATACATGATTCCTGAATATGCCTGATACGGAAACTCTTATCTCTTTCATCTCGCTGTCTCTGACCGTTATTACATCGCCCGTTTTGATGTCGTACTGTTCTGCCAGCGCAGTATTGATCACAGCTTCCCCTTTGCCCGGATATTCTATCTTCGCACCATCTTTATCCGCAAACTTCATATACCTGTCAACGTGCTCAGGTTCTTCCATGATGACCATGTTCACGGACTTTACGCCACCATCATGAACCAGATCCCAGGTAGATTCACTGACGAGATCATAGCAGGAGGTATCCTCGTCCAGCCGGTCTTTCAGACTACTGAAGCGCTCATCTTCTCTATCACCCGCAATCGAAGTATTCAGCGTTATCACTCCATCTCCGACCTGTATCTCCCCATACTGATTGTCCGCAAATCCGCTTATGGAATCATTTATTCCAAAGCCTGTGAGCAGCAGCGCAGTACAGCCGCTTATTCCTATTATCATCATAAAAAAACGCTTTTTATATCTGAATACATTTCTGACACTTACCTTTCTCAGAAATTTCAGTCTCTTCCATATAAATGGGATATGCTCAAGGAACACCCTCTTGCCCGGCTTCGGAGCCTTAGGCCTCATAAGGCTTGCCGCAGTCTCAGAAAGCTCGTATCTACAGGAAAACCAAGTTGTACCTACAGTGCACAGAAGCGAGGCTGCCAGCACGCCAATAACCAGCGTCCAGTCTGTGGTTCTCTCAAGCGGCATATGTATATACATCATATTATATGCGTACCAGATAACCTCCGGAAATACATATGTACCTATAAGATATCCACCTGCACATCCTACTACAGCTGCAGTTCCCGAATAGATCATATATTTTCCCATGATAGCCGCCTTGCCATAGCCGAGAGCCTTCAACATGCCTATCATAGAGCGCTGTTCCTCAACCATTCTGTTCATGGTGGTCATACACACGAGCACGGCAACCAATATGAAGAATACCGGAAATACCTTTGCAACTCCATTTACTATATCTGAATCGCTCTCAAAGCAGACATATCCGATATTCGTCTCTCTGCCGAGTATGTAGTAGTTCACACCATCTGCATCATCCAGCGTTATGTCCTTCACCATATCCTCCGTCATACCCTTTGCCATGAGGATATCCTTATACCTGTCTAACACACTGGTCTTGCATATTGACTCCCATTCGTCTTTCCTGTCGTCTATATAGTCTTCATACTCATCGGCATATATATCAAACTTTCTGTCAAATTTCACATATATATCGGTGTAGCATTCGCTGTCAAATGCTTCAGGACTGACATATACAAAGCCCGCGATCTTACCGTTTCCAAGGGTTGTGGTGCCTCTCTCAAAATTAATATAAAGAGGGGAGTTGACAGTTCCGACAACGGTGAACTTCTTCACCTTCAGTATATCCTGTGTACTGCTGCCCTCGCTTTCGTTTCCCGGGTCAGCAATGTCACTGTCTGTTTTCCCGTCAGACTTGCCTTCTACAGCATCGTCATCTGCCACCTCTATGACATCACCTATCTTTATACTGTCCATCTTGGCATCTACAACACATTCATCTTCCTTTTCCGGCATGCGTCCGTCCACAAGACTCAGTTTGTTGATGTTTTCCGGAACTGACATAGTCTTCAACACCCTGTCATTTTCACCCTGGTTCTTGTATAGGACGTCCAGGCTGTAACCGCCCTCTGCGTACAACACATCCTTCTCCCCGGCAAATGAATCCACGTCATCATCCGTGTATCCCAGAGTTGACAGAAGATGCAGATCATAGAAATTTCCCTCGTCAAGGAATTTTGATATGGTATTCATCATATCCGGCTTCGTCATCTTGAGACCCGAAAAGAATCCCACGCCCAGGGCTATGATCGCCATGATGGCTGCAAATCTTCCAAATGTATTTTTTATCTCACGAAATGTCGTGCGTCTCATCATTGATTTCATAGGCCACCTACCATTCCAGATCTTCAACGTTCCTGATGTTATCATTCATAACCACTTTCTCCACAGTTCCGCTCTTAACCGTGATAACTCTGTCCGCCATGGCTGTGAGTGCCTGGTTGTGCGTTATGACTATAACTGTCGTTCCCGTATTTCTGCATGTATCCTGAAGGAGCTTCAACACCGCCTTGCCCGTGTTGTAGTCAAGCGCGCCCGTCGGCTCATCGCAGAGCAGGAGCTTCGGATTCTTCGCCAGAGCCCTTGCTATGGCAACCCTCTGCTGCTCACCACCGGAGAGCTGTGCCGGGAAGTTCGCCATACGATCCTCAAGTCCCACCTGCTTCAGAACTGTCGCAGCATCCAGCGGCTCCTTGCAGATCTGTGCCGCCAGCTCCACGTTCTCAAGCGCTGTGAGGTTCTGTACCAGATTGTAGAACTGGAACACGAATCCCACATCATACCTTCTGTATGCCGTGAGCTGTTTCTTATTCAAAGTTGATATCTCTCTGCCATCCAGCTTCACGCTGCCGCTTGTCAGAGTATCCATACCGCCAAGTATATTCAAGATAGTAGTCTTGCCCGCACCGGAGGCTCCGACTATGACGCAGAACTCTCCCTTTTCTATCTCAAAATCCACATCGCGCAGAGCATTGATCTCCACCTCCCCTGTCTTGTATACTTTCTTTACATCTCGAAATTCTACGTAGCTCATCCTGCACCATCCTTTCTATATAGATATATTACCGTTTTCGCTCTCCACACATACGCTTTTCCCCGAAAAAGCTATCCCTATCTTCAATATGTTTTTGATTCCATCCCTTGCCATCTGAACATCACATCTTCTGTCACTAATCTGAGCCAAAGCTTCATCGGCCAATTTGTCAAGCGCATCTTTTCCCAGATTCTTCTTCCACTTAAGTTCCATTATTATACCTGGATATCTTTCACCCCTTGGGAACATGCATATGTCATATCTTCCATCACCTGACTCCCGGTTGGATTTGATCTTATACTGATTATCCATCATAGCTATAAGCCCAAGAACTAATCCGTGATAGAATCCTTCCGCCCCAGCATCATAAAAGCTTATTGCTTCATCTATATACTCACCTATTGCATGCTCCAATTTTACGAAATCATTGGCATACAGACTTTCAGCTATTTTATTAGCAGTTGTCCGGGTGATTGCACCGACCTGCAGCAAATGTGACAGAATTTCGCTTTTATAGACCGCCGCTATCTCTTTATTCGGAATAGAAACCTCACATAGATATGAGCCGTCTGCCTGGAGTTCTTTTTGGGGAGTCTTCAAGTATCCTGCCACCAGCAACAAACTGTAGATATTTGCCGGATCCTCTGCCTGTGATCTGTATACAACATTCTGATCAATTTTCGCAATGGCCCTTTTCCCCTGTAATAATGAATATAAACTTTCAGAAATATCATCTGTAGAATTTTTTAAAACATCGTCAAGTATTTCATTTTTTCCAGTATTTACCCAATACGCCTGAGGTTTACAGTCTCTGGAAATATAATTGATAACCGACCAGGGATTATATATTTCTTCATTTCCAAACAAATATCCATCATACCATTCCGCGAGTTCTGCTTTCTTTTCAGGCACACCATAATACCCGAGCATAGTTTCTACTTCTTCACTGGTAAATCCAAAATACCTGTCATACTCATCATCCATAACAGAATTGACAGTAAGATTGTTAAGTCCACTAAATATACTTTCCTGCGCAATCCTAAGAATACCTGTCAGAAAGCCAAATGAAAGATTCTTATTATCCTTAAATGCTCCTGAGAAAAAATTCCGCATAAATCCTATAATCTCTTCATAGAAGTCCTTTGTGTACCCCTCCTGTATCGGTGTATCGTATTCATCAATAATGATTACAGGTGCTTTACCATAATAAGCATCCAGCATTTTGGACAATTTATCAAGCGCAGACGTAAGTTCTACCTCATTTGCCGTTCCATCGAGCATTTTTTCAAAGTATTTTTTTTCGTAGGCCGATATCTTATCGCTGTCTATAATCTCCTGATGCCTTCCATACTCCTCCTGAACAAGCCCTCTTATCTTTCCAATTGTAGCCTCCCATGTATCGAATTTCACATCTTTAAAAGTAAGAAATATAACAGGATATTTTCCCTGATGAGATTGGTATTCTTCACCGCACTTCCAGATTGCTTTATCCTTAAAATATCTGGAGGTGTCATCCTCTGATATCTCAAAAAACACTCTTAACATATCCATGTTTAAAGTTTTTCCAAATCTCCTGGGTCTGGTAAATAATGATACCAGCGGTTTTCTGTCTAGAAACTCCTTTATCATCATAGTTTTATCAACATAATAATACTCCGACTGTGCCCTTACATAATCTGAAATACCAATTGGTAATGATTTCTTTTCACAAGTATCTTTTTTCTTTATATACCTTCTATTGGAAACTCTGCCATCCACTGGTCTTACCGCATTATCTGGGATCTGCCATCTTCTTCCACTTTTTATCGCACCACTTATCTTGCCTTTTTTACACAGATCATTTATAGTCCGTTCTGACAAATTCCACTCCCGCGCAATCTGCTTACAACTTTTCATTTTCACATCTCCAATCATCTGACAACATCCTGGCAAACATCACCTCTATATACTATATCTTCTTATTACGCATATTATACAATATTATCCGCAATATATCAAAGTACAGTTGATATATTGCGGATATTTTTCGCGAATCGCGGATATGTAGCCGTACAAATTCCCATATAACATAAAAATCCCCCATACCTGCCTTTCGCAGATACGGGGGACTTTCGTCTCATATCACTACTTATGCTTTTTTGACTTTGGTGTAGCTGGTTCTTCAGCTGCTGCAGCGTTGTGATTTGCTGTCGCATATACCTTCTGAACTGCTTTCTTTTTCTTCAATGGATGCTTTGGGTTTTTATCCATTTTGAACACTTCCTTTCTGTTTCCATAAAATGTTATATAACAGAAATCTGCAGTGCATATGTCAAACGGTCATGTGCACCACCGGTTGTGCTATCCTTTTCTTATCTTTGACTATGTTATAGTCCTCTTTATTAGCAATGTCAAGTGTTGAGTGCTAATTTTTTTGTGAAGATTGTGTGAAGATTAGGTACTCGCATATTAACCAGGAAAGCGTACTGCCCCTCGGCAAAGATATGGTTCAGATACCCCCAATTCCCCCGCGGTTCATTGACACCATTTTCTCAATTGGATATATTGTGGGTGTTCAGTGCTATTTTTGACAATTTTGTCCACAGGGTAACAATTGAAATTATCCCGGTTATTATAATAATTATACCTATCCTCATATATTTCTATCATGTCATCCCAAATGAGATCATAGTTTCATTTTCACTCTATATATGATAATATGATTGTAGTTAGATGTGTCTAACCATATAAATCAAATTAGAAACTACAATATAACTATTGAACGGAGAAAAATACAATGAAAATAACAAAATGGGATGCACAGGCAGCCGAGGATATCGGCCATGCGTTTGGATATTACGACTATGGGCAAGAAACAGGTATGGGAGTGTTCTACAGCAGCAAAGAGGCCGTGGCAAATTACATAGCCGGCTACGTTCGTATGGCATTTGAGGGACAAATGCTCTACGCGACTAGCGAACGCGGCGAGGGGTATATCGCCTACACCCTGCCAGGACAGAAAATGAATCTCAAGGCGGGCATGGCTATCCTCAAAGCTCTGTTTCACAATATGAGCCTTAAAGAAATGATTCGCATGGGAAAAGCTCTGTCCAAGGGAGGAAAATCCCTTCAGGATCGAATGAAGAAAGAGAAGAAAGATTTTATATTCGTCGGCATGGTCTGCGTCCGCGAACAATACCAGGGACAGGGATACATGAGGAAAGTTCTGGACATAGCTTTCTCTGAGGGAAACAGATTGCACGTTCCAGTCATCCTTGAGACGGATGCCAAGTCAAAGTGCGACAAATACATGCATCTCGGCATGGAGCTTGAGGGTGTGCGCGATATGGGCGCTTATGGCAAAATGTACGATCTGATTAAATATCCTGATTAGGGAACAAGGAGCAGCACGCTTTAGCTCGTTGCTGACGCAAATTAAAAATGTCAGATAGATATAAGCTCCAAATCATTGCTCATATTTATCTGACATTTTTAAGTATTTAATGTTTACATTTGGATGGGCGGCGTATCCATCATATCAGGTTCCCGTGGGAGCGCAGGGTGCCTTTCCTGCTCGTCAAATGTATATTGTATATAATACCATTGGTTACCATTAAAGTCAATGTATCTTATTTATAAAAAAGTGTTACCACATACCGGAATTAATCTGCCTGACTTTACGTATGAATCTATTTTTCCTTTTTTCACATCAAATACCGTAGCAATATAATATTTTGATTTCTTTTCGTCTAACTTAATTGAAATGAAAATATTGTCATTATAACATTTAACCAACTCAATATTTCCATTATAACATCCTACATAATCTGGATGACTAATTATGTCATCTAAATGATCAATGTATTTTGCAGCAACAAAATGCTTTCTTTTAATAAGATGTGTCAACAATCCCTTAGATCTATAAATTGTAAAAGCACTATAATCAAAACCTAATACTGAATTGAGTTTAGTGTTATAATGTGCTACTTTTATTAACTTGTCCTCATTTCGCATATTATATATCTCCCTCTATTCTATATTAAATGTTGAATAAGGCTATTATTTGTTGTATAGTAACCATTGGATACATCCATTTTATATTATCCAATGGTTACTGTCAATATTTAGTCTAGGAGGAATAATAATGTCTGCTAAATTAATTCCAGAACGATTAAAAATTGTAAGAGAAAATATGGGAATAACTATGGCTGAAGCATCCAGGAGACTCAATCTTTCCAAAATTGGATATTGCAGATATGAGTACGGAGAGAGAGTTCCTTCTCAGCAAACACTTGAAATTATTGCCCAATGCTTTAACACATCTGTTGAATATTTGACCGGTCTTTCGGATTCTCCAGCCGCGACACAAATCGTAATTGACAAAAACAAGAATCCTGAGCTCTTTGCCCTTGTTGATTTATGTCAGAACAAGGATACAGAACTCTTACAAAGAATGTTAGCATATTGTAACCTGCTAATAAATTCATAGCAGATTTTGATTGATTTTTTATATAAATGAAAGGATAGAACAAATGTACCAGATAATGACAGCCGACGAGGCAATGGATCTTATAAATGACGGAGATGTGATCGCACTCAACTCATTTCTCGGCATAGATATTCCAATCGAGCTTCACGAGGCATTATATAAAAGATACCAGAGGACAGGTTCGCCGAAGCACCTCACCGCTATATCAAGCGCGGGCTTTGGTGCGTGGGATGAGAATAAGGCGGCAGAGGGATACATAAGAGACGGCGCAGTTGACAAGATCATCTGCGGACATTTTGGTGCCATGTACAGCACCAAGAAGCTTGTCCTTGAGGACAGATTTGAGGCATACAATCTCCCACTCGGCTGTATCTCACACGCAATACGTGCGCAGGCCGGCGGACTTCCGGGAGCACTCTCCAAGGTCGGGCTGGATATATTTGTCGATCCGAGACTTGAGGGACCGGGAATCAACAACATATCAAAGGATGACTCACTTGTTAAATACGTCGAGCTGGACGGTGAGGAATTCCTCTACTACAAGCTGCCGCTTATCAACGTGGCTATCATTAAGGGAACTGCTGCCGACCGCAAGGGCAACATCTCATTTGAGGATCTGTTTACCGCAGGAGATGCGCTGTCCATCTGTCAGGCTGTAAAGGCAAATGGCGGAAAGGTCATCGTGCAGGTTGACAGACTTGTGGCAAGGCCATCAAGACCTCACAATACCATCATTCCGGGATGTCTGGTTGACGCTATCGTTGAGATACCGCCGGAGCCAAGACACGCATCATACGAATCCCTGACAGGAAGTTTTGAGATTCCATATTCGCAGTGGCAGGACTGGGCTGAGATGCTTTCCGGTCGTACCAAGACAAAGAATGCCGTCAATATCATTGGAAGAAGGGCCGCTCTGGAATTGAAACCGGACGATATAGTCAACATAGGTGTTGGAATTCCGGAGACTGTATCCAAGTATGCCAGAGAGAACGGTATTCTGGACAAGATAACCCTGACCGTAGAATCTGGAGGTGTAGGCGGATTTCCTGCATCGGGCAAGGTGTTCGGCGCTGTTATCGGCGCAGACTCCATATACGATATGGCAAACCAGTTTGACCTCTACAACAACGGCGGTCTTGATATCTGTTTCATGGGCGGAATCGAGGTTGACAGGTTCGGGAATGTAAATGCCCACAAGGGCCCTGGCGCATTTGCCGGTGTAGGCGGATTTGCAAATATCACCGCCAAAACAGCAACCGTTGTGTTCTGTCTCACATTTGACACGAAGGGACTTGCCGTAGAGGACAATGACGGCATCGTGACCATCAAAAACGAGGGAAGCATTCCTAAGTTCGTAAACGATGTCAGAAGCATCAGTTTCTCAGGAAAACGTGCGCTGGCAAACGGGCAGAGGGTTATATACGTCACAGAACGATGCGTATTTGAGCTCACTGAAAAGGGACTTAAGCTCATTGAGGTGTACCCGGGAATTGATCTTGAACATGACATTCTAAGCAAGCTTCCTTTCAAGGTGGAAGTGGACGAAAGGCTGAAATAGATGAACGGCTGTGATGAAAAGCTGAGCTAGGCGACTATGAATAGACGGCTGTGAATAGACGACTGTGATATAAATAAATCCTAGTATATTAAAAGGTCGTGAGAAGATCCCTACGCAAATCTTCCCACGACCTTTTATGTACATCATTTTCTTATCTGCATTAGCTTTCTCACAATAACTAATGCTTCCCCACCAGATCCACGCATACTATCTCTGGATAGTTAAACAGCCTCACCGGAATCACACTGTTGCCAAGGCCGCGGCTGACTATCATCTCGGTGCCATTCATATAATATTCACCTGCTGTATATTCTGGAAGAAATCCCTGATCCGGCGCCACTATCCCGCCGACAAATGGAAGTCTG
>OLRZ01002549.1_pt1 | contig 10191 bp, 11 predicted proteins | sample 1671931 | NCBI WGS metagenome assembly OLRZ01 (sample SAMEA3136627, study PRJEB25190) | human gut metagenome | reverse complement strand
GAGGGGCAACCCTCCGCCGAGCTGGTGTGATTCCAGCACCGACGGTGAACCGCTTTTTCTCTTTTGGAAAAAAGGCGGCAAAGTCCGGATGATAGAAGATTCTTAGGCGCGGCGCTGCCGCTCCCGCTGTATCTCCCCTTCATCGAAAAGGCTCCCGGACCCTTGCGCGGCTCCGGGATTTTTTGCGCCTTTTCGCCACCCCCACCGGTCTTTTGCGAACCAAAATTTTCCGAAAGGGATGGTTCCATGCAAAAGAAAGTCAACGTACGAAAAATCGCCATGACCGCCATTTTAAGCGCCGTGGCCACTGTGCTGATGTTCATCAGCTTCAGCCTGCCCATCATCCCCAGCTTTATCAAGCTGGACTTCTCCGAGCTGCCCGCCCTTATCGCCGCCTTTTCCATGGGGCCGGTCAGCGGCGTGGTGGTGTGCTTTATCAAGAACCTGGTAAACCTGACCATGTCCACCACCGGCGGCGCAGGGGAGCTGTGCAACTTCTTGATGGGCGTCACCTTTGTGGTGCCTGCCGGGCTGCTTTACAAGTTCCGCAAGGACCGCTGGGGCGCGTTGTGGGGCTCTTTGCTGGGGGCAGTGGTGATGGCCGCCATGAGCTTCCCCATTAACCTGTATATCAGCTACCCCGCCTACACCGTGGCCTACGGCTTGACCATCCCCCAGATTTTGGGCATGTACCAGGCCATCAACCCCGCAGTGGAGACGCTGGCCCAGGCGCTGCTCTGGTTCAACGTGCCCTTCACCTTCTTCAAGGCGGCCTGCGACGTGGCCATCACCTTCGCGGTGTATAAGCGCATCTCCCCGCTGATCCACGGCCAGGGGAAGCGCCTGCAAGCGTAACCATATAACCTCCCCAAGCAAAAGGGGCTGCCGCGAAACCGCAGCAGCCCTCTTTTTGCGCTTATTGTAAATTGCCTGGGCCAAAGGCCAAGGGCAGCAGCTCCTCCAGCGTTTGCACCTGGAGACTGTGCCCGTCTGTCAGCAGGATTTCAAACCCCGGGCCGCAGAACTCCGCCATCACCTGGCGGCACACCCCGCAGGGGGCGCAGATGCCCGTGGGCTCCTCCCCGGCCCTGCCCCCGGCAATGGCAATGGCCTTAAAGTCCCGCTTGCCGTCGTTCACCGCCCGGAAAAAGGCGGTGCGCTCTGCGCAGCAGGTGGCGGTAAAGCCAGCGTTCTCAATGTTGCACCCATCGTAGACAGAGCCGTCGGCGCACAGCAAAGCCGCTCCCACCGCGAAGCCGGAGTAGGGGCAATAGGCCTTTTTCCGGGCCTCCTTGGCCCGCTGGACCAGCGCCAGGCGAATCATCTCCCGCTGCTCCTTCACAGGCCCGCCTCCTTTGCCAGCTTCACCAGGCGGCTGGTGCCCAGCCTGTCCGCGCCCAGGGCCAAAAACGCCTCGGCGTCCTCCTTGGTGGCGATGCCCCCGGCGGCTTTCACCTTCACCTGGGGGGCGGTGTGCTGCCGCAGCAGGGCCACGTCCTCCCGGGTGGCGCCGCCGGTGCCGAAGCCTGTGGAGGTCTTGATATACTCCGCGCCGGAGGCGGTGACGATCTCGCACAGCTTGATCTTCTCCTCATCGGTGAGGAAGCAGCACTCGATGATGACCTTCAGCAGCTTGCCGTGGCAGGCGGCCTTCACGGCCCGGATCTCCTCCAGCACCTGATCGTACAGGCCGTCCTTCACCCAGCCGATGTTGATGACCATATCCACCTCGGAAGCGCCGTTGTTCACGGCGTCCTCCGCCTCGAAGCACTTGGCGGCGGTGGTGTCATAGCCGTTGGGGAAGCCGATGACGGTGCAGATGGCAACCTTGCCGTCCACGTACTCCGCCGCCTGCTTCACATAGGAGGCGGGGATGCACACGCTGGCGCAGCCGTACTTGACGCCGTCGTCGCAGATGGCCTTGATCTCGTTCCAAGTGGCGCTCTGGGCCAGCAGGGTGTGGTCCACCCTGGCCAGAATAGACTGGATCTCCTGGTTCATAACAGTTGTCTCCTTTCATAAAAAAGGCACGCTCTATCCGCACAGGGAGGATGTTCTCCCTTTGTTTTGTGCGTGGATAGTCTATAGATATGCATTATCATATCAGAAAAACCGTCCTTTGTAAACGGCGGAATTGGCCGGGGATGAAAAAGGGACACGGCAAACCGTGTCCCTTGCAGGTCATGCTTATACGTTGAAGCGGAAGTAGATCATATCGCCGTCCTTGACCACATAATCCTTGCCCTCGGACCGCAGCAGGCCCTTCTCCTTGGCGGCGGCCACGCTGCCGCCGCAGGCCATCATCTCGTCGAAGTTGATGGTCTCCGCCCGGATGAAGCCCCGCTCGATATCGGAGTGGATCTTGCCCGCCGCCTGCGGGGCCTTGGTACCCTTGCGGATGGTCCACGCCCGGCACTCGTCCTTGCCGTAGGTCAGGAAGGAGATCAGGCCCAGCAGATCATAGCTGCACTGGATCAGGCGATCCAGACCGGACTTCTCGATGCCCAGATCCTCCAGGAACATGGCCCGCTCCTCCGGATCGTCCAGCTCGGCGATGTCCTGTTCCAGCTTGGCGCAGATGGGCAGCACCTGTGCGCCCTCCTTCTGTGCCAGATCACGCACCAGCCGGAAGTAGCGGTTGTTCTCGTAATCGGCAAAGCCCGCCTCGTCCATGTTGGCGGCGTAGATGATGGGCTTCAGGCTCAGCAGGTCGCAGGTCTCCACCAGCGCCCGGTCGTCATCGCCGCAGGAGAAGGTGCGGGCGGACTTCCCGGCATCCAGATGCTCCGCCAGCGCCTTGAACACCTCCGCCTCGTGGAGGAACTTCTTGTCGCCCTTGGCGGCCTTGGCGGCCTTCTCCACCCGGCGGTTCACCATCTCCAGATCCGCCAGGATCAGCTCCATGTCGATGGTCTCGATGTCCCCCAGCGGGTCCACCGGTACGTTGGTACCGGCATCGGCTACCACGTGCATGATGTTCTCGTCATCGAAGCAGCGCACCACATGGACGATGGCGTCGGTACGGCGGATGTTCTCCAAAAACTTGTTGCCGAGGCCCGCTCCCTGACTGGCTCCCTTCACCAGACCGGCGATGTCCACAAATTCGATGACGGCGGGGGTCTTTTTATCGGGCTGGTACATCTCCGCCAGCTTGTCCAGCCGCTCATCCGGCACGGCCACCACGCCCACATTGGGCTCGATGGTGCAGAAGGGGTAGTTGGCGCTCTCGGCACCGGCGTTGGTGATGGCGTTGAACAGGGTGGACTTGCCAACATTCGGCAGTCCCACGATACCTAATTTCATAAAGCAAATTCTCCTTTTGCTGTTGTTTGGCGTTTTCTAACAGCATATTCTATCATCCTATTGGGAAAAGCGCAAGTAGGGCAGGGAGAAAAGACTATTGCTGATGACGTTGAAACGGCAGCTATATCATCGGAGACAGCCAACCGGTAAGGCTTCGTAGCGCCGCCTACGGCTGCCGACCTTATGGAACATGACCGGCGAAACAGTCTGGTTGGCGTAAAGCTCAATAAAGGTGCAAAGGGCATGACAAAACCCTGTAACCGTTGGCTTAACAGTGATAAGGAACTAATTTACTTATCAACTGTTAGCTGACGGTTTCCGGGGTGCATACGGACAAATCCCGTCTGATTTCTAACAGGAAGTCAGACGGGATTTTCGCTTTATATTACGAATTATGGAGGACATACCATGAAAACCTTAATATCTTGTGCCTACAATATGGATAATTGCTGTGTGGAAGTGAAATTCAGCGACGGCAGTATGATTGCGATTGACACTATCGTCGTTGAGAACGAGATTGCTGACAATATGTATCAGCGGTCAGAGCTGGATTATTTGATCTACAACGCTCCTTTGGAGTATGCAGACCTTATCTTGAACGGCGATCCCGAAACCTATTTGAAAACTGTAACAGAATACAAGCCTTGGGATAGCTGACAACACGCTGCCCGCAGGAGAAAATCCTGCGGGCGTTTTTCTGTTTATATTATTTCCCTCCGTTGGATCTCAATTTAGGAAAGAAGATGACAATCTTGAAGCTCTTTCCCCACTGGGAAGCTGCTTCCAGATGAAGATTTAGATCGTCGGCCATCTTCTTAACCAGGTAAAGTCCCATACCGGTAGCCTTCTTTCTGCTGTCAGTAGAATCCCCGGTAAAGCCCTTTTGAAAAATGTACGGCAGATCATATTTTTTTACGCCAATGCCGTTATCTTCAACAGAAAGGATATCTGCGGTCTCCGAATGTATCACGGAAATTGTAAGCATGGGACTATCGCTGCTATATTTGATGGCATTGCTAACGATTTGTCCCAACATAAACTGAAGTCCTCTACGGTCTGTATAGACTGTTTCAGATTGCAGTTTGTTGAGAATGACAAACTGCTTCTCTTCAAGAAGTGGGGCATAGTCCTCCAGAACTTCACCCAAGCAGTCATTCAAATTGACATCCTCAAATCGGTAATCCTTTGTACTGCTCTTCAACCGGGCATAGTACAGCATCTGCGTGACATCCTCCTGAAGCTGACTGCGGACATAATCCAGCTTTGCTTGCAGGGAAGGAGAGATTTCATCGTTCCGGTTATCCAAGAGCATGGTCAGCAACGATAGGGGCGTTTTCGCTTCATGTGCCCAGCCCTCCACGTATTCTTCATAGTCCCGTAGGGCATCCGCCATATTGTTACTCTCGTTTTTGTATTCCCGTAAAACCGAAGCCAAAAATCGGATAGATTCTCCTTCTTTCCGGCTGATGGCACTGAGCAGCCGTTCCTCGTTGCAGATGGTAGGATCACTGAGGAAATCTCGGAACAGTTCCATGTGGGTGTTCTCCCTCTTGTTTAGTACAAACAGAATCGCTGAAAACAAAAGGAGGCTTGTCAGAACTACTAACCCAATCAAGGTTTGAAATGCCTGAATGTCAGAAATCCAAAGAATGATAGCACAAAAGCAATCCACGCCCAGCAGCAACAGCAGCCAGGGGTAGTACCGTTCTATCATGTGCCAAAGCTGCTTCATGGAGATACCTCCGCTTCCAAACGATAGCCCATCCCACGAACCGCAACGATTCGTTGCTTCATCTTAAGACCGGACATTGTTTTTTTCAGCCGGGTTAGGTTAACCTGCAAGGCATTTTCATCTATGTATTCCGTGGTTCCCCATAGTGCCATGCAAAGCTGCTCCGTCGTGACCAGAGCATCGCCGCCGGACAAAAGAGCGACCAACAGTTTTCCCTGATTTTTTGGAAGCACCACAGAGGTATTATGAATATAAAGCGTGTAGGTCTGCTGGTCTAACAGGAAATCTGGTCCCTCTATGAGATTGGTACGGCCTTCATACCTTTTGAGAATATTGGATACCCTGGCAAGAAGTCGATCTTTTCTGCACGGCTTCGTCAAATATTCATCGGCACCCAACTGGAACGCTTGCAGTTCATCCTTTACCTGATCTCTGGAAGTCAGCACCAGGACGGGGATAGCAGTTTTATTCTTTAGCTCCTGGCAGATTTGAAAGCCACTGATTTCCGGTAAATTCAGGTCTAAGATCACGAGGTCAGGACGGAGGGCTGCCAAGAGCCGAGCGGCATCTTCAAACTCGGTGATTGCCTTCACAAGATACCCGTCCTTTTGGAGCATATTGCAGAGTTCTTCCCGCATATAGACTTCATCTTCCACAACAGCAATTCTTTTCACGACAGCACCTCCTTCCAAATTATTCTTCTCTCTGCGGCTGCATCAGTGTCAGCAAATACCGATCACTGGATCGCCTGACCACTCTCATATAAATATATTCTATCACGCAAAGTAGCAAAATCATAGCAGCAGATACAAGCAGCATTTCAGACACTGTCCCACGGGTTCGGGACGAGAGTATCCCTGTAAATAACGCCCTGACTCCAAACAGACTGCTGACAGCCGCAACCAATACAGGAAGTCCCATAAACCAGGTAATTTGCTTTCCAGCAGACTGGCAAAGGGTTTCGTAAGTAGCTCCCAGGCGGATCAGAGTCTGGTATCTGCGCCCGGTTTTCTGCTGACTCATCAGGAACTGAACACCCACGATGGTGTTGGCAACTACCAGGAAAACAATCGCAAGATAGAGGGTAATATAACTGGATGCTATGGTGTAGAAAAGCTGACGACCCATATTCTGAAGATAGCTTTCATATTCAATGTCAGTTTCGTCCAGCTTCTCGTTCAAATCCAAATATGCAGTCATAAGGCTATTTCCATTCAGAGCCTGCTCACTGAGCACCGCATTGACATAGGTATCATACATTCCCTGACTATAATATAGGAATGCTTCATCCGGAAGAATCAATGCAAAGGACAAGGTTATAGAACGGTCCGTGACCAAATTCACAGACTGAACCTCTCCTGTAAGATGAATCGGACTACCATCCAGTTCCACCTTGGGCTGCCCGGCCAATACTTGGTTCAGCATTGCGGTACGGCTTGCCGTAGTAAACTCTGTATCAATATAGACAGCGGCCTCCTTTTCGCCTAATTGGAGAGCCGGATTGCCGGACAATTCCAACAAACGATTATAGTCCGATAAACAAATCAAATATGGGTATGTGGCATAATCAAGATTGTTCAAAAGGACATCCCGGTCTTCCGACTGGGGCAGGCTCCGAAGAGAGTCCATAACAGCGTCCATGCTGTAGGCATTATCATAATCTTCTGTGGTGCGAATACGCCCAACCCTCATTTCAAAAAGCTCTGAAAATTGATTTTCCAAACTGTTTTCTTTCAGGACTGCCTTTATATTCGGAAGAACCTGCGATGAATCTTCTGCAGTATGATCTTCAAAAGTATAGTCGATTACATGGCCAGAAGACAGGTTATTCGTTCCTGCAATTCCTACGCCCGCACCAAAACAACACAGCGCCGCCAGAATCAGCAGGGAGCTGATGGCCATGGAGTTTGACTGATGAATGACATTCTCCTGAATCTGCCGGAAGGTAAATACATGAAGCTGCTTATTTCCTTTTCCTTTCTTAACAATCAAAGCAATCAGCGCACGCATCCCATAGAAAAGCAGCATCGTACCAACTATGCCCAACAGCAAAGTCAGTCCCATCATACTTACCTTTGTCCATGCAATTCCCTGAATCGCCATGTAGTAAGCCACTGCCAACATCACACTTCCGCATATAGCAGCCAGTCCATAGATAACAGATGGCATTTGCTTTTTGGGGCGGTTCGTTGGCTGGGATAGCAAAGTACCGATCTCCTGGCGGCTGATTCGTCCACTCAAAATCAGAAGTGCCGTCAGCTTAATTGCCAGAAATCCTGCCAGCGTCCATTCAATCGCAGACCAGGATAAAGAAAACTGATGACCGATGATCCCCATGCCTACCAGCTTGGCGGTGACAAGACTGACAATTTCTGAAAGCACCACAGCCACAGGTAAGCCTATGAGCATGGCAAGAATACTGGTCAGGCAATCTTCCGCCAGAAGCATACCAAACAGTTTACTTCTACGCATCCCCAACATTAGATAAACACCAAACTCATGCCGTCTGCGCTCGAACTGATACTTGCAGGCAAAATAGATCAAAAAGAACAGAATACCGAGGGTCATTCCATAAAACGCAGGAATCAGAAGCAGGAGTTTGTCAACTGCGTCACTCTCCATTTTCTGCAAAAAGAGCATCACATCTTGAGTGGAGATGGAAAGAATCATGTAAAAGGCAACAATAGAAATCACCAGGGAGCTGAAAAACAGACCGTTTTCCTTTCGGCTGCGGCGGCTGTTCCGAAGAATGAGATTAGAGAACATTTGCGCTGCCCCCTCCCAGTTGCGCCATCACCTTCAGGATGCGCCCGTAGAACTCCTGCTGGCTTTCGTCTCCACGCCGAAGCTCATGAAAGATCACGCCATCCTGGATGAACAGGATGCGCTTACAGAAGCTGGCGGCATTGGAATCATGGGTTACCATCAGGATCGTAGCTTGTTCGTCACGATTCAGGCCGGACAGCTTCTCCATAAGACTTCTTGCGTTCTTAGAATCCAGCGCACCCGTCGGTTCATCGGCAAGGATCATTTGGGGATGTAAGATCAGAGCCCTTGCTGCCGCAACACGCTGACGCTGGCCGCCGGACATCTTGGACGGAAACTTATCCAGAACATCAGTGATTTCCAGATAGTCAGCCAACTGCTTCAGCCGCTGGCTGCTTTCTGCTTCGGATACCCCATGCAAGGAAGTCGGGAGCAGGATGTTTTCCCTGCCAGTCAGGTTGTCCAGCAATTCAAAGTTCTGGAATAGATAACCAACTTTTTTGCCACGGTACTCTGCAAGAGCCTTTCCCTTGAGGGATTGCAGAGTATCGCCTTCCACCTGAATGCTCCCACCGGTGGGCTGAATCACAGTTGCAATACAGTTGAGAAGCGTGGATTTACCGGAACCACTGCTTCCCATAATGCCGAGAAACTCTCCCGGCATCACCTGGAAGGTGATCCCATTCAGTGCCTTTGTTTGACTTGGCACATTGCCATAGATTTTTGTTAAATTTTCAATATTCAAAATGGGTTTCATGTGAATACCTCCTATCATTTGTAATAAAATGATAGCATGGGAACACAGCAAATACCACTTACAGTTGTTGTAAGGATTCAGGATATAAGTGGCGGCTCAAGGGGGACGAGCATATATTTTTTAAGAGCATCAGGCGACAATGATAAAATATACCGGATCGCCTCATTGGCAAACCAGTTCGTTTTAATTGTATCCCAATCAGCAAGCCGAATGATTTCTGCTGTGCCGTTCTCAAAATCAACTGACATTTCGCCCCATTCGCCGTCGCAGTCTGCCTGGTATTCGTAGATTGCGGCGGTGATTTTCTTTTTGCGCTTGGTTTTGGATTTCTGTTTCAGCCGGACTGCATGGATAGCACCCTCGGCAACCAGAAGCTCTTTTGTTTTAATCAAAGAAAAAGCTCCAGTCCTCTCACAAAAACTGAAGCCTCTTTTGAATATCTCAATCACACCCGCAATCCGGCCTTCGCCGTACATCCATGCCCTTCACCTATATTCTGCCACCAGGAAGATAAGTCTGAGCTTCGGGGAGCGACCCCTAACTTCTTACCCCGGCTTTCGCCCAAGCCTGCACAGGAATGGCTACCTGCAAATTTCACCGTCCATTCAGATTTTTCCTCACTATTTCTGCCATACGGCTACTTTTACCGGCTACTTCCGTTATAGGTAGATTTCTCCACCGTCAAAGCAGAGTGCATTATTGGCTTTACCTCTGTCATACCAGCTGCCACACTGATACCCCTTAGGCTTATTCCTGCACCGCAGGCGTCTATTGCTGCACCCGGAAGTTCCGTGCAATTAAGTGCGAACATCTCTGCGATATGCGTTTTCCTTGACGGTTTCCGTCTCCCCGGGATTCATCACTGAACCCCGACGACCTCCCGAAGCAGGTATCCCTGCTCCGGTCAACCGGACCTCCTCACCCTTCCGGCTATTGGAGATTTTACCGCACACCTCGAAGCACTGGCGTACTTTATTCATCGAGTTGATTGCAGACATGATTCAAATATTTACGATATATTTTGTCAAAATAGCTTTCAATATCCATTTCCGCCACAATCGTATATCCCTCATTGATATATTGACATGCCTTTTCTACCGCGGCAGCAACACCCTTGCCTTCCTGATAAGCAAAACTATTCTCACAAAACTCCGGTTCCATATAACGTCTCAATTTCTGTGCTAATAATCTGGCCACAAAACGATCAATCGCATTCAGACTACATATAACACGTCGTTTGCCGCGTCCATCGATCATCTCATAGCTTTTCACAATCCCCAGCTGATAATTCCCAGCCAGAAGATCCGCCTCTATCTGCTCATGATTAATCTTCCAGTAATCCTCCAGCTCAGAAATCTGCATACCATCAACGCCACGCCCATTCTTTTTCATACTGAAATGATTAAAAGCATCTCTCTGATTTCTCTTGGACAACATCTCCTCCATTGTAAATACATCCCTACCTCCTGCAGTCAGAATTTTTTCACAAAAAAACTTCAACTCTTTATGAGCTGAAGCATTTTTTTATTCGTATTTTCTTTGAAGATTAACGAAACAATTCATAGTATTCGTATAAAACAATGAGTTCAACAAAAGCAAAATATCACTCATAGGTACGGTTCAACACACATTT
>OLRZ01002545.1_pt1 | contig 10206 bp, 9 predicted proteins | sample 1671931 | NCBI WGS metagenome assembly OLRZ01 (sample SAMEA3136627, study PRJEB25190) | human gut metagenome | reverse complement strand
GCTTTGAAACCGTTGACACAGCGGGCGAATATGAACTGCTTGCGCTCAGCTTTGACGGTACGGCGCCGCATTTTACGGCCGGCACCAAAACGCAGAAGGTGGATTACAATGGCCTTTTAGTGTATTATGATGATCAATGCCCGTATATTGCCGCGCGGGTGGAAAAACTGAAGGAATACTGCCAAGCAAAGGCGATAGACGCGCGGTTCATACATGTTCAAACGCTTGACCAGGCGAAGGCACTGTCGTGTGTGTTCAATAACTGGGCCGTGTATTACGGCGGGAGGTTCGTAACCGTGAATCAGATAGACGGCGCAGCACTTGAAAAAATAACAAAGCAGAAGGAGAAAAGATGAAAACACCGATTGAAGAAATGCTGAACTATAAAATACTTGCGCTTATAGTGCTGGCAATATTTTACGGCATATATTTTGCCAAAATGATCGTGCAGAAACGGCACGGGATAACAACGCACCAGATAGGCCGCAGGAAGGAAAAGGAACTGCATACGGTTGAGCGGCTGATGTCCATAGCAACGCTCGGCATAGTTATCGCTCAGCTTGCATCCATTGTGCTTGAATGGAACCATATGCCATCATCGGCCCGATTCACTGGCTTTTTGATAGGGATTATAGGCGATGCGATATTTCTTATATCCGTTTTGTGCATGAAGGACAGCTGGCGCGCGGGCATACCGGACAAGGATAAGACTAAGCTTGTTACCGGCGGTATATATAAGTTCAGCCGCAACCCTGCGTTTGTTGGGTTTGACTTCATGTATATAGGTGTATTGCTGATGTACTTCAATGCGCTTATGGCTGCATTTACGGTGTTTGCAGTAGTAATGCTGCATTTGCAGATACTGCAGGAGGAAAAATACATGACAGCTACGTTCGGACAGGAGTATCTTGAATATAAAAATAAGGTGTTCAGGTATTTGGGACGGCGCATGTAATAATACAGACATATACCTTTTCTATATTCTATACTGTATACCATAGTTGCGGGCGTGCCGGCAGGACCGATACGTAAACATTTTGATGATGCTGCAATAACTGAACTTATGCGGCTTGAATGGTGGAACTGGGACGAGGAGAAAATCAGGCGTAACATAGAACGTATTCAGCATGGCAAAATAGAGATGCTTAAATAAAATGAAAAAACCCCTGCCTTAAGTAAAATGCTCCGAGGCAGGGCGTATTTTTTATTCAATGGCCGGCTTTGCTCAGAATATCCTGTAATTCAAAACGGTATTTCTGCGCACAGTCGGGGTATTTTTCATGATCGACCTCGCCCAAAAACATGGCTGTCGGCCTTATCCAAAGCGAACCGTCCCCGTACAGCTTTCTGTATATAACGTATTCTTCGCCTGTTTCGCTGTGCCGTGCGGTAATCCTCTACCAAATAGTAATCGCCCTTAAAGTGGCGGTATACGCGCTTGAGTTTAAGCTCCTGCATTCAAAATGCTCCTTTCCGTAATAATGCCGGGAACGCATGCTCCCGGCAAAAGCTTACGCGCCTATTATTATGCGGTAAGTGCATCCACGCGGCTGATAAGATCATTCAGCGTATGAATGCTTTCTTCGTCCTCCACTATAAGGTCAAATTCATCTTCAACCTCAAGTATTATCTCGGTTAGATCAAGTGAATCGATGCGCCTGTCACAGGAACCTTCCCCGGTTATAGCGCGCGCGATATCCATGATCCGCTCACCATTTGACATAAAACGACCTCCGAATAATTGCTGATAAATAAATATGACGTATTATGCGCAAAAATCACGCAAACGCAATTCTACTGCAAATATCAGCCATTGTCAAGCAAGGGCATAACATATGACTTCCATATGGGGTGAAAGTGAAGTATAATACAACAATGTTAATTTTGAAAGGAGCGGGCGATGCAGAAAAAGAAAACAGCTCATAATAAGGCAAACGAAACAAAAAACGCCAATGTGACGGCAAGGGCTACCGAAAAGGTGATAGTGGATAAGAAAACGCCTGAGGAAAAGAAAGAAGAAACTGAAAGAGAAGAAGTGCCAAAGAGCGGGAAGGCAAAGCTTATATCCATTTTGTCCGCGGTTGTGCTGGCGCTTATACTAATATTCAAGCCTGAACTGCTGCAAGGAGTGATAGATTCCGTCACTGCTGCAAATGCCGACGGCGTGTATGCCGCATTTATAGACGTTGGCCAGGGCGACAGCATATTCCTTCGTTCACCGAATGGGAAAACCATGCTTGTTGATGCCGGCACGCCGGATTCATTTGAAAGCATACAGAATGTGCTTAGCGAAGAGGGTGTGACTAAACTGGACGTGGTAGTAATGACCCACCCGCACAGCGATCATATGGGCAGCATGAAAAGAGTGATAGATAATTACGACATAGGCACGTTTTACATGCCGGACGCCGTGAACACCACAAGCTCATTCGACCGCATGCTCAGCGCACTTGAAAAGAAGAAGGTAAAGACCAAAGTGATATGGGGCAGCGCAAAAACCACGATAAATTGGGATGGCGACGTTGAGGTGCGTGTGCTTTCGCCCATAAAAGGCGCTGATTATCAGAACAACCTTAACGACATGAGCGTTGTTATAAAGGTGACCTACGGCGAGACATCGCTGCTGCTCACGGGTGATGCCGAAAGCTATGCGGAGGAATTGATGATAGCATCAGAAAAGGAGCTGCTGCAGGCGGACGTGCTGAAAATAGGCCATCATGGATCGTCAACGTCCAGTTCACAAGCATTTCTTGACGCCGTGCAGCCAAAGGCGGTAGTCATATCGTTAGGTAAAAACAATGATTATGGTCATCCGCATAGGGAAACTATGCAGCGGCTTAAAAAGCTGGGAACAGAAATATACCGCACCGATGAACTCGGTACGGTACGGATGCTTTTTACCGAAAGCGAGGTACGTTTACTCAAGGGGAGCAAATAATTTTTCGAACAGTTCGCGCATTTTATCGGGCGGGAGTTTTTCTTTAGCCCTGTCGTATGTCAACAGCCCGTTAAGCTCGTCCTCAACGTCGCTCAGCTGCGTGTAAATGGCAGCGGATAGCCCTTTTGCGTAAGCGGGGGCTATTTCTTTTTCGTAAAGAGCGCTGAACGCTTCAAACAATGCTTCATCGGTTTTCATGCGCTTGTAGCCAAAATCCCTGCGGTTAAAGCAGTGGCCGTTTATGCGGCGGTTGAAGCCGCCGAATTCACTCAGAACAACGGGGCGGGCAAGCTTATCCGGCGCGAAATCGAAACGCTTGAAATACACATGCAGGCTTTTTACATCACCTGCGCCTTGGTCATGCCAGCCGCTTGCGTGGTCGATCGTGCGCGTATCATCGAGTGATAGTATAACGTCGCAGGCTTTCGCCGCGTCAAACTGGCCCCAACCTTCATTGAAAGGCACCCACATGGCTATGCATGGACAATTATAAAGCTGAAGCACCATCTCTTTAAGTTCTGCATAATATTGCGCGCGGCCTTCTGCATTTGCCCTGCCGAAGCGCGCATAGTTGGCCTCACCGTCGCTTATTTCACCTATACCGAGCAGAGGGAGGGATACTACGGCAGTTTTGTACAGCTCGCCGCCGTTTGGCATATCCTGCCAAACCAGCATACCAAGCCTGTCGCAATGGTAGTAGAAACGCATAGGCTCGATCTTTATATGCTTCCTGAGAGTATTGTAGCCGTAGGCCTTCATGGTTAAAATGTCGTGTATAAAGGCTTCGTCGCTCGGCGCGGTATATAAACCATCAGGCCAATAGCCTTGATCCAATACGCCGTTGTGAAAATACGGCTTGTTGTTCAACATCAGCCGCGGCGCGCCGTTTGAGTCTATGTCTACGGAGAATTTTCGCATGGCGAAATAGCTTTTTACGCTGTCCTCGCCCATGCGCACGTCCATATCGTAAAGATAAGGCGATTCGGGGCTCCATGCGCGGAATCCAGACATGCTCATGCGTATAGGCTGATTGGCGGTACCATAGGCCACAACATCGCCCACACGGATAACGGTTTCCTTTTGCGAATCGGCATAATTGCTGAAAGCGGTTATTTCCACGGCACTTTGGTCAAAAAGCGGCGTAATGCTCAGTTCTTCGATATATTCTTCGCTTACGCTTTCAACCCATACTGTTTGCCATATTCCGCTCTGCGGTGTATACCATATCCCACCGCGCTTTGTCTTCTGCTTGCCGCGGGAATGATATGACGCGTCCGAAAAATCGCGCACCTTAACGGTTATAACGTTTTCCTGACGAATATACGGCGTTATATCAATGGTGAAGGCGGTGTATCCGCCAACGTGGCTGCCTGCATCGCAACCGTTTATGTATACCGTGGCTATTTGATCTACCGCGCCGAAATGCAGCAGTATGCGCCCATGGTTAAAGCCGGATGGAATATCGAAATGCCGCGTATACCAAAGCGACTCGTTCGGATGTACTGTGCGGTTTACGCCGGAAAGCTCACATTCCGGTGAAAAAGGAACGATTATTTCGCCGTCCATGGCTTCCGGTACTGCGTCGGCAGAAGTTATCGCATACTGCCATACGCCGTTCAGATTGATATAGCTTTCGCGCCTTAGCTGCGGGCGCGGATATTCGCTGAGCACATTTGCCTTGTCAAGCTTTTCGCCCCATCTTGTTTTCATCTATCGTTCCTCCGTTAAAGTTTATATCAATATGGAAAACCGCCGCCGACTTCAAGCACCTGCCCGGTTATGAACGATGCGCTGTCCGATGCCAGAAAGAGCATTGCGCCTGCAACATCGTCCGCTGTGCCGAGCCTTCCCAATGGTGTGCTGTCTATAAGCTGCTGCCGATCGGTTTCATCAAATTTAACCATCATGTCCGTATCTATAACGCCGGGGGCAATGCAGTTCACGCGAATGCCGGATGGGCCGAGCTCGCGGCTAAGCGCCTTCGTAAGGCCTATTACGCCAGCCTTTGCCGCGGAATACGCCGCTTCGCAGGAGCCGCCGTATATACCCCAAACGGAGGATACGTTTATTATGCTTCCGCCGCTGCGGCTGCGCATTGACGGGAGGGAGGCATGTATCATGTTATATACGCCGGTAAGGTCTGTATCTATAACGCGGCGCCATTCATTATAGGACATATCCTCAAGCATTGAATAGTGCGCAACGCCGGCGTTGGCAATCAATACGTCTATGCCGCCGAGCGTTGAACATATATATTTGGCCATGCTTTCCGCAGCGGCAGTGTCGGCAATATCACCCTTGACGGGAACGGCCATTACGCCAATTTCGGCCATCTGCTGCATAAGGCTTTGCATTGCATCATCGTTTTCATGATAACCCGCAGCTATCTTGTAGCCTGCGCGGGCGAAATGCAGCGCCGCGCTTTTGCCTATCCCGCGCGAAGCGCCGCTTATCCATACGGTTTTTGCCATTGCATGTCCTCCGTTAAAAGCATTAAAATGCTAAGATAAACAATATCATAAAATCACACATTTTTCCATAGGTCTGCGGATGATTGGTCAAAATTAAGTAACTAATTAAATTGTTTAATTATTCGCTAAAATGCGATATAATATACGATGTTACTCACGGGAGAAGGAGAGAATAATGGAGCAAAAGAAAGCGCGTAAGGCAGGCATAATGGACATTTTGCGCAGCCCGTACGCACACCGGTTTTTCAAAAAGTACAAATGGAGCTATCTGCTCGGCATGGCTATACTTATAGTGATAGACAGCGCGCAGACGGAGGTTCCCCGCATAGTCGGCCAGGTCATAGACGGAATAAAGTACACGACCATTGATGAATCCGGCTTTGCGTCTGCAATCATAAGGATGGCCGTTATAGCCGTATTGGTTCTGGCGGGCAGGATAGGGTGGAGATACTGCATATTCGGTGCGGCAAGAAAAATAGAGCGCGATATGCGAAACGATCTTTTCAGCCATCTTAACACGCTGCCTGTATCGTATTTCCATGAGCATAACGCGGGCGAGATAATGGCATACATGACCAACGATATCGAGGCCGTGCGCATGACGTTTGCGGCAACGATAATGATGGGTCTTGATATGATAACCATCGGCGTCACCACGCTGCTGAAGATGATATTCCAGATAGACTTCAGGCTGAGCCTTGTCACGGTTATACCCCTCAGCATGGTCGCTTTCGTGAGCATGTTTGTCGGGCGAGAGATGCATAAGCGCTTTACCAAACGGCAGGAAGTGTTCGCCAAGGTTTCCGATTTTGTGCAGGAAAAGCTCAGCGGAATAAAGGTGATAAAGGCCTTTGTTCAGGAAGAGAAGGAAATAGCGGCGTTTGAAGCTGTCAACAGTGAATCGCGCACGGCTAACATAAGGGACGCGAAGGTGCAGGCGTTTATGTTCCCGTTTATGCACATGATTGCTGGCTGCTCCATGGCAATAGCTATAGCCTACGGCGGATATATAGCGATACTCGGCCGCATAACCGTGGGTGACTTTTCTGCGTTCGTGCAGTATCTCAATATGCTCGTATGGCCGATAGCTTCAATAGGCAGGATAATAAACGTTGTAACGCGCGGCTCAGCCTCGCTGAAGCGCGTGGAGAGCGTTTTGCATACCGAATCAGATATAAAGGATGCTTTGCCTGAAATAACCGATACGGAACCGGTTAAGGGCGAAATTGAGGCCAGAGAGCTTACGTTCCGCTATCCCGGCACAGATAGGGATGTATTGAAAGATATATCGTTTCATATTGAGCCGGGGCAGACGCTTGGCATAGTGGGTCGCACGGGCGCGGGCAAGACCACGCTTGTGAACCTTATGCTAAGGATAATAGATCCGGACGACGATATGCTTTATATCGGCGGCAGGGAGATACATACTATACCGCTGCAAACGCTAAGGGCGTCAACCGGCTATGTTATGCAGGACAACTTCCTGTTTTCCGATACCATACGCAACAACATTGCGTTTGGCGACCATACCAAGTCATTTGAAGAAATTCAGCAGGCGGCGAAGATGGCATGTGTGCACGACAATATAGTTGATTTCCCTGACGGATATGAAACTATGGTTGGTGAACGCGGCGTTTCGCTTTCCGGCGGACAGAAACAAAGGATATCCATTGCGCGTGCGCTGATACTTGATCCTGAAATATTGATACTGGACGATGCGCTTTCTGCCGTTGATACCGATACGGAAGAAAAGATACTTGAAAATCTGAAAACGCTGCGCCACGGTAAGACGAATGTAATTATTGCGCACCGTATTTCTACGCTGCAGAATGCAGACAAGATAATTGTTGTCGATGGATCAAGAATAATAGAAGAGGGCAACCACGAAGAGCTGGTAGCCCAAGGTGGAATGTATGCGGATCTATACCGCAGGCAGCTGCTTGAAAAGATGAAGAAGGAGGAATACAAGCTGTGAGCATGAGCAAGGCAAAAGAAAAAACGCTCTCGCCAAACCGCCGCCTTCTCAGATACGCGCGGCCGTACATAGGCTATTTTATGCTGGCGTTTGCGATAATACTGGTGCTGGTATGGCTTGAACTGTATCAGCCGCAGATATTGGGCGAAGCGGTGGATGAATGCGTTGCAAAATATGAAAAGATATCCAGCAATGGTTTCAGCATAGAGGAATTGAAAAAACTGCGGGCAGATGACCTGAGCAAGGTCATAAAGCTTGGCCTATTGTACTTTGGCACGGTTATTGCCGTGATGGTACTTACATATACGCAGGCAAGCATACTGGCCACAACGGGGCAAAAGATAATATATAACCTGCGCAACGATGTATTCAGCCACATGATGAAGCTACACATAGGCTTCTATAACGATAACCCTATAGGCAGGCTGGTCACAAGGGTAACTAACGACTGCGAAACGGTGAATGAAATGTTCACGAGCGTTATAGTGAATATACTGAAAAGCTTTTTTGTGCTCGGCGGCGTTATAGTGATGATGCTCAGCTACAATGTTAAACTGTCGCTGTATATATTTATCGTTATCCCGTTCATAACTGTTGCAACGTTTGTTTTCCGAAAGGCCACACGGAAGATTTATCGCGTAATGCGCGCCAAAATATCCGAACTGAACGGCTTTGTGGCGGAGCATGTATCCGGCATGAAGGTAGTGCAGGCATTTACGGCGGAAAAAGATGTTAAGGATGACTTTGAAGCAAGGACAGAGGAACTACGCGGAATAAACATGAAGCAGCTTATGGCGTTTGCTCTGTATAGCCCCGTGCCGTACGTTATGAACATAACGGCGCTTGCGATACTGATATTCGTTGGCGGACATATGGCGATAGATGGAGTTATAACCATAGGTACCATGATAATATTCCAGCGGTACATAAATAATTTCTTCCAGCCTATACAGGAACTGGCGGAGCAGTTCAACACCATACAATCCGCAAACGCTTGCGCGGAGCGTATATTCTGGCTGCTGGATACGGAACCGCAGATAGAGAATGCACCGGATGCGGTGAGCATGGATAACTTTAAGGGCAAAATAGAGTTCAAGAATGTTTGGTTTGCCTATAAGGACGAGGACTGGGTGCTCAAGGATGTATCCTTCACGGTTGAACCCGGGCAGCGTGTGGCGTTCGTTGGAGCAACGGGCGCGGGCAAAACCACAATACAGAACCTTATCTGCCGCTATTATGACATTCAAAAGGGTAGCATAACAATAGACGGCATAGACGTTAAAAAGATAAAGCTGGAAGATCTGAGACGTAACATAGGCCAGATGCTGCAGGACGTGTTCCTGTTCACCGGAGACGTGAAGGACAACATTCGCCTGAATGAAAAGAGCATCACGGATGAGGATATAATTGCGGCGGCAAAGACCGTTAATGCGGCAAGCTTTATTGAAAAGCTGGATGGCGGCTATTCGCACCATGTTATAGAGCGCGGAGCGGCTTTCTCGGCAGGGCAAAGGCAGTTGATATCGTTTGCACGCGCGCTTGCATTCAAGCCGTCTGTGCTTATATTGGACGAAGCTACGGCCAATATAGACACCGAAACAGAATCGCTTATACAGGATGCGCTCGGCAAAATGATGGAAGGCCGCACAACCATAATGGTTGCGCACAGGCTTTCCACAATACAGAATGCGGACAACATAATTGTTATGCACAAGGGCCGCATAGTTGAGGAAGGCACGCACCAGGAGCTGCTTGAGAAGGGCGGCATATATTATAAATTGTATAAGCTGCAATATGAGCATGATGCCGCATAATGCATAAAGTTACAGACAGGCCGCGAAAGCGGCCTGTTTTATGCGAATTAACTCATACTTATACAACATAAGGCAGGCATAAGCATATATTCTTAACGAAATCTTTATACAGAAAAAATGTGAAGGAAATTTTAACTATAAATCAAACACTTTGTGAATTGTTTTTTAACATTAAAATGAAATGTGAAGAAACAGGAATTTACGCAGTAACATGCGAGATTATAGATATATAAGCAATAATTACAAAGTGAATATATAAGTATTGTGTAAATAATAACATGTATAAAGAAGATGTTAATTCAAATTTTCCATTGAAAAAAGCATTGTGATTCGTAATAATATTTAGTAAACTGATACTAAATCAGAGCAAAAAAGAATAGGGGTGTTCTTATTTGACTCGGACAAATCATAGGAGGAATATCACAACATGAACGACATTCTACTCCCCATTGTGCAGACGATCAATGCGTATCTGTCTGACTACATACTTGTAGTGCTGCTTTTAGGCTGCGGTCTGTACTTCTCTATCCGCACCAAGTTCGTGCAGGTTCGCTGCTTCGGCGAAGGCATGAGGAACGTGTTCGGCAAACTGTCCCTCAAGGGCGGCAAGCAGGGCGGCGGCATGAGCTCTTTCCAGGCTCTGGCAACCGCAATCGCGGCTCAGGTTGGTACCGGTAACATAGTCGGTGCCAGCGGCGCCATCCTCGTAGGCGGCCCCGGCGCAATATTCTGGATGTGGATAATTGCCTTCCTTGGCATGGCCACCATCTATGCTGAAGCTGTTCTGGCTCAGAAGACCCGTATTGTTAAAGAAAACGGTGAAGTACACGGCGGTCCCGTTTACTACATCCGCACTGCCTTCAAGGGCACCTTTGGCAAAATACTGGCCGGCTTCTTCGCCATCGCCATCATACTTGCCCTTGGCTTCTTCGGCTGCATGGTTCAGTCCAACTCCATCGGTTCCACTGCTCAGACTGCCTTTGGCATTCCTTCCTGGATAATAGGTAT
>OLRZ01002544.1_pt1 | contig 10210 bp, 8 predicted proteins | sample 1671931 | NCBI WGS metagenome assembly OLRZ01 (sample SAMEA3136627, study PRJEB25190) | human gut metagenome | reverse complement strand
ATGCAGTTACGCCGAGAGCCATAGCCATTGCAAGTACTAAAGATTTTTTCATTTTGTTTTCCTCCCTTTAGAAAAACACATTTTATTTTTATAAAACGCTTGGGGAAGAAATTTCTGCTTTCGGCATCTGCCCTGAGTGCGAGTCTCCTGGTTTCCTCTACCGTTGCAAACGCTTAATTACATTTTTCTTCCTGCTGCGGTTTATAAACCCCAGTGAAGGCCTGCCCCTGAGGAAACGGCAAGCCTTATTGTATAAAGTATTGAGTAAACCTGAAAAACGTTCCTGAGGAGAAGGTTTTTTGACTACCCAGTCTTTTATACAGCCTCATTATAACACGTTTGCCCCCCTTGTGAAGACTACTTTTAAAGATAAATCTGAATTTTTCGCTTCTTCACCGTCTGCGCAGCAATACCCCGAACACCCGCCGCACTAAGGTAGAAACTTATAAAAGGTTTCAATACGCATTTTTCAAAACATTGCTTAACCGAAATTTTACATTACGCTCCTGCGTTTTTAACTAATCTGACAAGGCTTTGTTCCGCTCTGCCGGCAATTTTGGCAATAAAAAAAAGAGCCGGAAGTTATCCGGCCCTGCCATAACAATTTTAAGTTTTAAACGAAAATATATTTCAAAACAAACAAAAATGCCAGTATATACATAATACCGCTGATATTCTTTTTACCGGCCGCACCGGAAAGAACATTGATAACCACATAAGAAATTATGCCAAGCGCAATGCCTTCGGAAATTGAATACATAAACGGCATGGCTATAATGGCAATAAAACCGGGCACTGCTTCGCCCATATCGTTAAAATCAATGTTCAAAATTGTGCCAAGCATTAAAAAGCCTACAATAATAAGCGCCGGTGCCGTTGCAAATGCCGGTATTGCCAGAAATACCGGTGCAAACAACAAAGAGGCCAAAAAGAGTATTGCCACGGTAACAGCAGTAAGGCCTGTACGGCCGCCAGCCATAACACCGGAAGAACTTTCGACAAAAGTTGTTACCGTAGAAGTACCGAGCACAGCACCTGCAGATGTTGCAACAGAGTCAGCCAGCAGCGCGCCTCTGATTCTGGGCAGGCGTCCCTGTCTGTCGAGCATATTGGCTTTGGAAGCAACACCGATTAAAGTACCCAGTGTGTCAAACAAATCTACAAACATAAACGACAGCATTATGGTAACAAAATTAAAGGTAAAAATATAGCTGAAATCCATCTGCATAAAGCTCGGCATCAGGCTCGGTATATATAAGCCGTTAGAAAAATCCGGCATTACCGAAAATGCGCCTTTAGCCGGGTCAGGAATATAAATGCCTGTTACTTCCGCAATTATGCCAAGACCCCAGGTAATAAGTATGCCCAGCAAAATTGCGCCGCGCACATTTTTTATCATTAAAACCGCCGTTAAAATTACGCCTATCAGCGCCAGCAGCGCGCCGATACCGGTTGTATAAAACTCTCCGCTTGCAAGCGACGCTTTAAACGGATAAATGCTTACCAGCGTTGCGCCGTCCACAACGAGGTGCGAGTTTTGCAGGCCGATAAAAGCAATAAACAAACCTATACCGCCGGTAACGCCATATTTAAGCGAAAACGGTATGCAGTTAAAAATTGCTTCACGCACTTTTGTAAGCGACAGGATGAAAAACAAAATGCCTTCAACAAATACGGCAGCCAGTGCAACCTGCCACGAATACCCCATTTGCCCTACGACAGTATAGGCAAAAAATGCGTTCAGGCCCATGCCGGGCGCCAGCGCAAACGGATAATTGGCAAAAAACGCCATAAACAGCGTGCCGATGCAGGAGGCAATGGCAGTTGCCGTAAATACGGCGCCGGAATCCATACCGGATGCGGATAAAATAGCGGGGTTTACAGCCAGAATATAAGCCATAGTCATAAAAGTTGTAATCCCGGCCATCATTTCCGTTTTGGCATTGGTACCGTTTTCTTTAAGTTTGAACAGATTTTCCAGCAAAATATCAACGCCTTTCAAAAATAATGAGCCGCTTGTAAAAAGCGGCTTAACCATTAAATACACATATAAATTTTATTCGATATGATTATAAATGTCAATTTTAAATTCTGAAGTCGCGTTCGCCTTCTTCAATATCCTTCAAATGACGTTCCACAAGTTCGCGTACTTTTTCGTTGGGAATATTATGAATTTCCTTAGCAATAAGCTCGTCACCCAGTTCTTTTACATGCGGAGAAGCGTAATCTACCAGATATTCTTTTAGGGTCATCAGCGCATTGGGATGGCAGCAGTTTTGAATCTGCCCGCTCTTGCAGAGGCTCATAAAGCGGTCGCCGGTACGCCCTGCGCGGTAGCAGGCAGTGCAGAAGCTCGGAATATAGCCAAGTTCCATCAGCCAGCCTACAACTTCATCCAGTGTACGGTTATCGCTTACATCAAACTGGGCAGAGTCATTTTCTTTTTCCGGTTCGGCATAGCCGCCAACGCTGGTGCGGGAACCGCCGCTGATTTGCGAAATGCCGAGGTGCAGCACTCTTTCGCGGGCTCGCTGGCTTTCACGGGTTGATACAATCATGCCGGTGTAAGGCACGCTGATACGGATGCAGGCAACAAGTTTTTCAAAAATATCGTCGCTGATGCTGTTATCGAAAGCAGACGGGTCAATATCATCTGCCGGGCAAATACGCGGAACGCTGATAGTATGCGGGCCAACACCGTGAACTGCTTCCAGATGTTCTGCATGCATTAAAAGCCCCGCAAATTCATAACGGTAAAGTTCAAGTCCGAACAATACGCCGAGGCCGACATCGTCTATGCCGCCTTCCATTGCCCTGTCCATTGCTTCGGTATGGTAGGCATAATTGCTTTTCGGCCCGTAGGGGTGCAGTTTTTCATAACTTTCTTTATGATAGGTTTCCTGAAAAAGAATATAAGTGCCGATACCGGCTTCTTTTAATTTGCGGTAGTTTTCAACCGTAGTTGCGGCAATATTAACGTTCACCCTGCGGATTGCGCCGTTTTTATGTTTAATGCTGTAAATTGTTTTAATTGATTCAAGAATATATTCAATCGGGTTATTAACCGGGTCTTCACCGGCTTCCAGTGCCAGGCGTTTATGCCCCATATCCTGCAAGGCAATAACTTCGGCACGGATTTCATCCTGCGTGAGTTTTTTTCGGGCAATGTGTTTATTCACGCTGTGATACGGGCAGTACACACAGCCGTTAATGCAGTAATTGGAAAGATACAGCGGTGCAAACATAACAATGCGGTTGCCGTAAAAATCTTTTTTTATCTGTTCTGCCAGCGCAAAAATTTCCGCGTTTTTGTCCTCCAGTTCGCAGTCCAGCAGTACCGCTGCTTCGCGGTGGCTTAAGCCTTTGCGCAGTTTTGCCTTTTCAATAATCTCGGAAATAAGGGCAGCGTTGTTTTTATTGGCTGCGGCATATTCCAATGTTGCCATAATCTCGTTATGGTCAATAAATTCTTCGGCCTTCATTGATTTTGCATCATACATTTGATTTTCCTCCTTAAAGGTCAGGACGAACCTTCCCTGTCAGTATTTCTCCTATAAAAAAGCCCTAAGGCATTAAGGACTAAGCCTGTTTTCCGGCATAAAGCGCTTTGGCCGTAACTCCCGGCAGCATGCCGATTTTTCCTGCAAGCGCGCTGATAATGTTCTGCGGCGCATCAAGAACTATGCTGATAATATGCAGATTTTTCTCGCGGTAGGGCAGCCCCATACGCCCGATAATATAACTGCCGTAATTATGCAAAATAGCATTCAGTTCTTCAACAGCGGCAGTGTTTTCTACAATAATACCCAAAAGTACCACTCTTGTATCCATAACAATGCCCCCTAAAAGTTTGCGGTACGTTTTGTAATTAACCGTGCCAGCAATATGCCGCAAATACCTGTTACCATCTGCGGCCAGCCCATCATAAAGCCAATGGCAAATACCATTTTTTCAGGCAGCGCCAGCACTTTTAAAAGCACAAGGCTTGACGTAAACATGCAGATTGTTTTGGCAAGCGGCGCCAGCATAAGCCCGCGGTGCCATGCCCAATGGCAGATAAGCACAAACACGGCGTTGCCGCCGATAACTACCGGTATTAAAAGCGGTATTGGCAGCTGCCCCTGCAAATATGCGAAAAACGGAAGCAGCACAACTGCAAGAAGCGCCGGTTTTAAACCAGCAAGGCGCACTGTAACGGCAAGCATCATATTAACAAGCGTACCTATACAAAACATGCTTGCCATTGGCGGCAGCGGTATAAAAAGGCGCAGCGACTGCAAAACAACCGTCAGAGCAATAAGCATTGCCCCGCGCACTAAAGTTTTATCCATAATTAATTACCTTGCCGGGCATTCTTTGGCAACAAAATTTTTATAAGCCTTTAAAAGCTGCGGCACTACTTTGCCAACTTCGCCGCCGTTCAGCAGCTTGCGGTCTATTTTAACTACGGGCACAATTTCGCAGCGCGGCCCGCAGATAAAGGCTTCTTCTGCTTTTAACGCAAAATCCACGTCAAAATTTTTCTCTACAACCGGCATGCCCAAATCCAGCGCCAGGCGTTCTTTAATTACTTTGCGCGTAATATTTTTATGAATGTTTTCGTTTTCGGGAGCCGTCCATAAAACTTCATCCTTTACAAGCATAAAGCTGCTTTCTGTGGTTTCGGTAATTTTTCCGTCGCGCACAAACAAAGCGTCAAACGCGCCGCTGATAGCTGCTTTCTGGCGTGCCATTACTTCCGGCAGGCGGTTTAAGGTATTAACGTCGCAATGCTGCCAGCGCAGGTCTTTTTCGGTAATGAGCTTTACACCTTTCTGCTGTGCCTCCGAAAGCTGAGAGCGGTCTGTAAAAACAGGCTGCATTACAAGCTGCGGCACGCTCATTTCCGGAAAAGCCAGCCCGAACGGCGCACTGCCGCGTGTAATCTGCGTATAAATTTCGCCGTTTTCCATACCGGTGGCTTTTATTAACGCTTCATGAAACTCAACCAGTTCTTCCACCATATAAACGGCAGGTATTTTTAAACGCGTTACGGAAGTAAAAAGGTTTTCCATGTGCGGAATCATGCCAAAAACCTTGCCGTTATAAACCGGCACAATTTCAAAAACACCGTCGCCAAACTGATGCCCGCGGTCGCAGTATTCAATAAGCCCTTCTTTACGGTCAACTATATCGCCGTTAATCAAAATCAAATCTGTATTCATGCTTTGCCTCCGTATTTTCAAATATTTTGCAAACAGTATGCCTTGTTAAAAAGCACTGTGTCATTGTATAATAATATAGCGGCGTTTTTTACTGCCGCTTATAAACATTAAACCTATTTTATTATACAACATTTCTTTTTATTTGTCGCTTATCTTATTTTACAAAAGTAAGGAGGAACCTTAGATGGCGCATTTACCACCAATCGTTTCCGACCTCGCTATGATTTTGCTGGTAGCAGGCATTACTACCATTCTTTTTAAAAAGCTCAATCAACCGCTTGTACTCGGATATATCGTTGCCGGTTTTATTACCGGCCCGCATTTTTCCTTTTTCCCGACGGTTACGGATTTTAACAATATCCATACATGGTCTGAAATAGGCATTATCTTTTTAATGTTTTCGCTTGGGCTGGAATTCAGCTTCAACAAGCTGAAACAAGTTGGCAATACCGCCTTTATTGCAACCATAGTGGAAATTGCCGGCCTGCTCTCACTTGGCTACGGCGCGGGTACGCTTATGGGCTGGAGCCACATGAACAGCCTGTTTTTGGGCGGCATGCTTTCCATGTCATCCACAACCATCATTATAAAAGCCTTTGAAGATTTAAAAATGAAGGGCAAACGCTTTACCGAAATGGTTTTTGGCATATTAATTGTAGAAGACATTGCCGGTATTATCATGATGGTTCTGCTTTCCACGCTTGCTGCATCCGCAGGCATTTCCGGAACGGAGCTTTTGGCCAGCGTTATGCGCCTGCTGTTCTTTCTGGTATTGTGGTTTGTGCTTGGCATTTACCTTGTGCCTACCTTTTATAAACGCTCGCTGAAACTGATGAACAACGAAACGATGCTCGTTACCTCCATCGGCCTTTGTCTCGGCATGGTTGTTCTGGCAACGCATCTAGGCTTTTCCGCTGCGCTTGGCGCTTTTATAATGGGTTCGCTTATTGCCGAAGCGCCGAACTCCGAAAAAATCGAGCACCTTTTCACCCCTGTAAAAGATATTTTCGGCGCAGTGTTCTTTGTTTCCGTCGGCATGCTGGTAGACCCGGCACTGCTTGTGGAATACTGGCTGCCCATTATCGTGCTTATTATCGTTACCATTGCCGGCAAACTTATTTTTTCCGCCGGCGGCGTGCTGCTTTCCGGGCAAAACCTGCAAACTTCAATTTTATGCGGTTTCAGCCTGGCGCAGATTGGTGAATTTTCCTTCATTATTGCTTCTTTGGGCATGAGCCTCGGCGTTATCAGCGATTTTATTTACCCTATCATCGTTGCCGTATCCGTTATGACGACTTTTACCACGCCGTTCTGCATTATGGCTGCCGACCCGGCTTACAAAATTATCCGCCGCCTGCTGCCGCAGCGTGTTAACGACTGGCTTGACCGTTACACCGAAAAAAATATCAGCACCAGAGCCACCACGGACTGGAGCAATTTTTTGCGGGAATATTTTACGCGCATGCTTATTTTTACAACACTGCTGACGGCGATAGCGCTGTTTGCTGAATATTATTTAAGCGGTTACCTGCGCGATAGTTTAAAACTGCCTTACGCAGATATTATTACCGCCGTGCTTACCTTTATTATAGCGGCACCGTTTTTGCGTGCTATCCTTGTTAACCGTACCAGGCGCTCGGAACTGTTTTCCGTACTGTGGTTTGAAAAACGCAGCAACCATATTCCGCTTATGGTGCTCATTCTATTAAAAATTATTGCCGCCGCAGGCTTTATCTTCTTTGTATTCGCCTGGATTTTAAACCTGTCTGAATTTTTTGCCGCCGCCGCAACTTTAATTACGGCTTACTTTATTTCTTCTTCCGACTGGCTGATGGGCGAATACCTGCGTATGGAATCGCGCTTTTTGGTTAACCTTAACGAGCGCCATATGTTAAAACACCGCCAGGCTTTAAAAGAATCGGGCGAGCACACACCTTACGGCTGGTTTGACGAAGATTTGCAATTAGCCCACTACAAAGTAGAAGAAGGTTCCGTTACTGCCGGGCAAACCTTGCTGAACCTTGCCCTGCGCGAATCTTACGGCTGTAATGTTTTGCAGGCCGATACCGGCAGGCAGATTCACGATATGCCGGGCGGCAGCTTTACAATCACCGCCGGAACAAAGCTTTTAATTATCGGCACTAAAGCGCATTTTAAACTTTTAAATGCCGCCATAAAAAATAAAAACCTTGGCCTTACCATGCTCGATTCTCCAGTAAGCATGCGTCAGTTTATGCTTGTTAACGAAGCCGAAGGCCGTCACGATATCGCATTCATGCCCTGCGCCATTACGGTTGACAAACATTCACCGCTGCTTGGCAAGTCCATAAAATCTACCGATATCCGCAACAAATGGCACTGCCTTGTAATAGGGCTTGAACGCGGCAGCTACACCATAGTAAACCCAAATATTTCGCTTGTGTTCGAAAAAGGCGATTTATTATGGGTTCTGGGCAAGCAAAAAATGATTAACCAGCTTGTCCGCGACGAAATTTTGTAAAACTTACGCGCAAAATAAAAACTGCACTTCTTTCCGTTTTATACGGATTGAAGCGCAGTTTTTTTGTTATCATCCTAAAAAGCTGCTGATGAAATAATAAATCAATCCAATGCCTGCTATTATAACAAACAGCGGCATAAAGAAAATAAACAAACCAATCAATACGCAGATAACCAGCAAAGCTGTAAGCAGCCCGCCACCGCAGCCAAGGTTTTTAACGTAAATTTTAGGGCCTCTGCCGCTGCGTGCACCGCTGTATTCTTCGCTGCGGTATTCATAAGTCTGCCTGTATTCGGGGCTTCTTGTGCCATTATTTCCGGCAGCGTTTTCTTCATAACCGCTTTCGTCAATGGTTACGCCTTCAAACTCATCACGCTCACGCGGATTAAGTATCGTCGCTTCCTGCTCGAATCTGTAATGGCAATATGGGCATTCTTCTGTGCCTTTAGGCACTTCCCTGCCGCAAAAATTACATTTCATAAAGTTCTCCTTTACATGTAAGCACTCATGAGCATTGCCAAAATGCCTTCTTCGTTGCTGTAACGCGGGTCATGCTTCTCTATTTGCAGCACTTCGCATATAGTTTCGGAAGCCTTTTGCATGGCAGCCACTTCCGTTCCGCAAAAACCGGCAATGCGTTCATCAAAGAAAGTATAGGCACCGTTAAGTTTTACAAATGTATAAATTATGCCTGCTGCCCATACCGTTTCGCTGTAAGCAGCCAAATCTGCACCACCAGCCTGCAAATCGCACCACATCTGCGTTGCCAGCCGCACATCTGCAAACGCAAAGTAATTTTTCAGCATAATATTTTTTAAAATACCGGCAAGCAGCGTTTCATCACTGTAAGGCGCTGCCGCGAATGCGGTATGTTCCGTATAGTTGTTAAAGTTTTTATGCGCAATGCCTGCCGCATATAAAAACAGCATATTGCGCAGCACCATGGGATAATACTCGCTGAACCACTGCCAGTCCGGTTTCTTCTGCTGTACGCTTACCCATTTATAAGCGCGTTTTAAAGTATCGCGCAGGCATAAAGCGTTTATATTGTCTATCTTGTAGCCGCGCATATTTTCAGTAAGCATATTATCGTTGTAAAACAAATGCCCGATAAACAGCATATCAGTTGTATCAATATCTTCGGTTAACGGCAAATTAAGCTGATAAGTTTCGTTTGTAAGAAAATCGCGGCATAAATACATGCCTTCTTCGCCAAAACCTTCCACAGTAAACAGCACCAGGCGCGCGGAAATAATTTCCTTTAAAATATCGCTGTTGCGCTTGGCAAAGCCTGCATCGTAATAACTGCTGTCACTGCTGCATACAGTTTCGTAAAAATATTCCAGCGGGTGCATATCGCGCAGCATCAAACGGTAATCAAGCAAAAAATAATCCCAAAATGAATTAAAGGCTTCCTGCCTGCTTTTTGCCGATTCGTTAATGGCATTGCCAAAAATTCCATGATACAGCACGGAAGCGCGTTCCAAATCAACGCTGAACCTGCTTTCAGTAAAAAATTCATGCATTGCCGCATAAATTTCCTGCATCCGTTCATTTACGTTTAAAAATATTTTATTGGAAGCATCCGGCACCGTAAACAGTCGGCGGTCTTTATTTTCATCAGTAAAACTGCCGTCCGGATTCACAATATTCATTTTTCCGCCTGCCAGCAGTTTTTCTTCCGCTTCAAGCGGAGCACCGGCGTCAGAAATTACATTTTTCTTCTGCAAATAGGCGTACAGCCTCACGCAGGTATCCAGAAAATATTTTGTATGCTCATAATCGGCATCAAATTCGGATACATTGCGGCCGCACCAGGCAATGCAGTCCACAAAATCATCCGCGCTCATATCGCCAAGCATAAGTTCCGTATTGCCAAGGTAAAGGCACAGCATTGTCAGCTGGTCCCATATATCATACAATTCTTCCGGCGTTTTTCCATGCCATGCTTCTATACGCAGAAAGCCCTCGGCGTATTCCCGACGGAGCAGAAAATTCCAGCCCGGGTCATGCCCGTAAAAATCTTCCACTAAATCGTAAACATTATCCATACTTTATAAAATACCTCTTTCTGTGATAACTTATTATAACATATACAAGCGGGCAACTACAATAACACTGCCCTGTATAAAAAAGAACGGCTTTGCAGCCGCTCTTTGAAAAATTTTTTATTCTTCGCCGATAACCAGCACTTCCGGATGAAGTTCCACACCGGCTTTTTCCATAATTACTCTGCGCACGTCCGCTATCAGCTGCAAAACATCTGCCGCCGTGGCGTTGCCGCAGTTTACAACAAAACCTGCATGCTTGGGCGAAACCTGCGCGCCGCCAACCTTATAGCCTTTCAATCCGGCTTCTTCAATAAGCGTTCCGGCAAAATATCCCGGCGGGCGCTTAAACATACTGCCGGCACTTGGCATTTCCAGCGGCTGCTTGCTGATGCGCCTGCTGCTGCCCATTGCTGGCGCGGAAGAAACGTATACCATGCAGGATGGTTCGCTGATTT
>OLRZ01002543.1_pt1 | contig 10211 bp, 9 predicted proteins | sample 1671931 | NCBI WGS metagenome assembly OLRZ01 (sample SAMEA3136627, study PRJEB25190) | human gut metagenome | reverse complement strand
AACTGCTCCTTTAATTCTAATGCGGACTTTTTATACAGCGCCCTGGAACTGGTTCGGCAGACGGGCAATCTGCCTGTTCCCTTGCATCTGCGCAACGCACCCACCAAGCTGATGAAACAGTTGGGCTATGGCAAGGATTACAAGTATGCACATGCCTATCAGGGCAATTTCGTGCAGCAGCAGTTCCTGCCGGACGAGGTGAAGGACAGCCGCATCTGGCATCCGCAGAACAATGCGCAGGAAGCGAAGATAAGGGAACGGATGCAGAGCCTCTGGGGGGAACGGTTCAAGGAATGAAAATGAATTGCATTGATCCTGTGCTATAAAATTAAAAATTGGAACGCAAATGACATAAATCCAACCTTCCGGCCGGTTTATATCCATGCTGTGCAGCTGTTAATTTGCGTCATTCGCGTTCCAATCTAACCGAATAAATGAACAAAACATGGAATTTAACTTTTGAGCATATGAAAATAGTAGTTTTAGACGGTTACGGATTGAATCCCGGTGATTTGTCATGGGAGGAGATGCGGGCGTTGGGCGAGCTGACGGTGTACGACCGCACGGCCCCTGCCGAGTTATTGGAGCGTTCTGCCGGAGCGGAAGTGCTGATTACAAATAAAACGGTGATTACGGCGGAGGATATGGTTGCTCTGCCTGCCTTGAAATACATCGGCGTGCTGGCTACGGGATATAATATTGTGGACATCCAGGCTGCGAAAGCGCGGGGCATCATTGTCACCAACATACCTGCCTACAGCACCGCTTCCGTTGCCCAGATGGTCTTTGCGCATATACTGAACATCACCCAGCGTGTAGGCCATTATGCCTATGCCAACCGTCACGGGCGTTGGGCGAACAATCCCGACTTCTGCTACTGGGATACCGACCTGGTGGAACTGGACGGGAAGAAGCTGGGAATCATCGGCTTGGGAAACACCGGACAGGCGACGGCGCGCATCGCTGCCGCTTTCGGAATTCAGGTATGCGCCTATACTTCCAAGCCGCAGTCACAACTTCCCGGAGGAATCCGGAAAATGGAGCTGGATGAGCTGTTCCGCGAATGTGACGTGGTGAGCCTGCACTGCCCCCTTACACCCGATACCAAAGAGCTGGTCAATGCCGCCCGCCTGGCCCTTATGAAACCGACGGCCATTCTGATAAATACCGGCCGCGGTCCCTTGGTGAACGAGAAAGACCTGGCCGATGCGCTGAACAAGGGCGTGATAGCCGCTGCCGGACTGGACGTGCTTTCTTCCGAGCCTCCCCAATATACCAACCCCCTGCTGACGGCGAAGAACTGCTTCATTACGCCGCATATCGCCTGGGCCACGAAAGAAGCCCGTGTCCGGCTGATGCGGATTGCGGTGGGGAACTTGAAAGGATTCATCAAGGGTGAGATTGTAAACAATGTGGCGGAATGAGAACAAAGGAAAAGACGGAAAGAAAAGAAGGAGGTAAGAAAAATGGAAGAAGACAAGAATACGTTGGATTTGCATACGGAAGTTAGGGAAGAGGACAGGGTGGCAAAGGCCGTTGCCTTGTTCAAGGAAGGATATAACTGCTCCCAGTCCGTAGTGACGGCTTTTGCCGATCTGTATGGTTTCACCCGTGAACAGGCCCTGCACATGTCCGCCTCTTTCGGCGGCGGCATAGGGCGGATGCGTGAAACCTGCGGTGCTGCTTGCGGCATGTTCCTGCTGGCCGGGCTGGAGAAGTGCGCCATCGAGGGGAAAGACCGTGAGAGCAAGGCGGCGAATTACGCTCTGGTGCAGGAACTGGCCGAAGAATTCAAGAAGCGGAACGGCGCCCTGCGGTGTGCCGATTTGTTGGGATTGTCCGGAAAAGAGCCGGTAGTATCCACACCGGAAGCAAGGACGGAACGGTATTACGCCAAGCGTCCTTGTGCAAGAATGGTAGAGGAAGCGGCCCGGATTTGGAGCGAACACCTCGAAAAACAAAAAAAATAGGTTGAAAAATCGCTTTTTCTTATAGAAATACAAACTTTTTCGATGCAAAAGTGTTGAATAACATAATTTTGTGTATCTTTGCAAGCGATAAGAAACACAAACATTCACATCGGAATGTGTGGGTGCGGTTAACGTTTAACTAAAAGCAAATTGAAAATGTTGAAAGAAAAAGCAGGTGCTTTGGCCGGACAAATCTGGGAAGCATTGAATGGAACTGAAGGTTTGACACAAAAACAAATCAAGAAAGCAACCAAACTGAAAGCTGACAAGGATTTCTTCCTGGGGCTGGGCTGGCTGCTGAGAGAAGATAAGGTCGTTACTTCTGAAGTGGAAGGCGAGATCTTTGTAAAATTGGTGTAAGAAGAAGATTTTAAACTCATAAAAAAATGCGTTGGCACATCGTTTGGTATGTTGTCAACGCATTTTTTTTGTATTATAGTAATAATATGAATCATCTTTTTGAATAGTATTCATATTATTACTATATTTGCAGGGTAATTAAGTCCAAAACGTTATGAGTTACAAATCAGTGAAAGACGTTGTAACGATGTTGCTGGAAAACGGTTTTGTATTATGAAAACAGTGGAAGTGATTGTAGAACACGCAGGAAAGAACTTGAGTGCTTATATCGAAGGTGCTCCCGTTATTACCGTAGGCAATGACATGAAGGAGATTGAGGATAACATGAAGGAGGCAATTGAGTTGTATCTGGAAGATAATCCGAACCCTTGTGAAGTCTTGTCGGGAGAGTTTGAATTGAAATTTAAGATAGATGCCGCTACTTTTATCAACTATTATAGCAGCATCTTCACCAAGGCTGCTTTGAGCCGGATTACCGGAATCAATGAACGCCAGTTGTGGCATTATGCAGCCGGAGTGCATAAACCTCGCAGGCGGCAGTTGGAAAAGATCCAGAAAGGCATACAGTCTTTGAGCAGGGAATTGTCTGCTATAAATTTATTGTAGTCTTTAAAATCTTGTTCTTTTTGCGTATCTTTGCGCCCGAAAAGCAAGAAACTTGTTTGTTTTTAAATAGATAGCTGTTAAAGATGAAGAATATCCGTAATTTTTGCATTATAGCACATATAGACCACGGGAAATCGACCTTGGCCGACCGTTTGTTGGAGTTTACAAAAACCATCCAGGTAACCGAAGGGCAGATGCTTGACGATATGGACCTGGAAAAGGAGAGAGGTATTACAATCAAGAGCCATGCCATCCAGATGGAGTACGAGTATGGGGGAGAGAAGTATGTACTGAATCTGATTGACACTCCGGGACACGTGGACTTTTCATACGAGGTATCCCGTTCCATAGCCGCCTGTGAAGGGGCGCTGCTCATTGTGGACGCTTCGCAGGGAGTGCAGGCGCAGACTATCTCGAATCTGTACATGGCGTTGGAGCATGACCTGGAAATCATTCCCGTGCTGAACAAATGTGATATGGCGAGTGCCATGCCCGATGAGGTGGAAGATGAAATCATCGACCTGCTGGGCTGCAAACATGAGGATATTATCCGTGCCTCCGGCAAGACCGGAATGGGTGTGGAGGAGATATTGAAGGCGGTGGTGGAACGTATCCCGCACCCGACGGGAGACGAAGAGGCGCCGCTACAGGCTTTGATTTTCGACTCGGTATTCAATTCTTTCCGTGGAATCATCGCGTATTTTAAAATAGAGAACGGTGTGATCCGCAAAGGGGACAAGGTAAAATTCTTCAATACCGGCAAGGAGTATGATGCAGATGAGATCGGTGTGCTGAAAATGGATATGATTCCCCGTGCGGAACTGCGCACAGGAGATGTGGGGTATATCATTTCGGGCATCAAGACCTCGCGCGAGGTGAAGGTGGGGGATACCATCACTCACATCGCCCGTCCGTGTGAAAAGGCGATTGCCGGATTCGAGGAAGTGAAGCCGATGGTGTTTGCCGGGGTTTATCCTATCGAGGCGGAAGATTACGAGAACCTCCGCGCTTCGCTGGAGAAACTTCAGCTGAATGATGCCTCGCTGACTTTCCAGCCGGAGTCTTCACTGGCTCTGGGCTTCGGATTCCGTTGCGGTTTTCTGGGATTGCTTCACATGGAGATTGTTCAGGAACGTCTGGACCGCGAGTTTGATATGAATGTGATTACGACCGTGCCCAACGTGTCGTACATGGTGTATGACAAGCAGGGACATGCCAACGAGGTGCATAATCCCGGCGGTATGCCCGATCCGACGCTGATTGACCACATCGAGGAACCTTTCATTGATGCCACGATCATTACCGCCACCGATTACATCGGCCCTATCATGACACTGTGTCTGGGCAAGCGCGGCGAACTGGTGCGGCAGAATTATGTGTCGGGCAACCGGGTGGAGATTCACTACAAGATGCCGCTGGGTGAAATCGTGATTGACTTTTATGACAAGCTGAAGAGTATCTCGAAAGGATATGCTTCCTTTGACTACCATCAGTCGGGTTTCCGCCCTTCCAAACTGGTGAAGCTGGATATCTTGTTGAACGGTGAGCCGGTGGATGCGCTTTCTACCCTGACACATGTGGACAATGCCTATAACCTGGGCAAGCGTATGTGTGAGAAACTGAAAGAGCTGATTCCGCGCCAGCAGTTTGATATTGCCATTCAGGCAGCTATCGGGGCGAAGATTATCTCAAGGGAAACCATCAAGGCGGTGCGCAAGGATGTGACCGCGAAGTGTTATGGCGGTGACGTGAGCCGTAAGCGTAAATTGTTGGAAAAACAAAAAAGAGGTAAGAAACGAATGAAACAGATCGGTAATGTGGAAGTACCGCAAAAGGCGTTCCTGGCCGTTCTGAAGCTGGATTAATTCAAGAATAAACAAGCTCTGGGGAGCAAACAATAAGCGGGCTCTTTCTGTTAGTTGAAATTAAAAAGTCAATAACAGGAAGGGCTTGTGTTTTGATGGCAATTTATCACAAACTCTTAAATTCAATTGATATGGAAAAACTGAAAATTCTGAACTTGAACTTTTCCTTCCAGCGGGCGGCGCACTATCATATTAATGGAGGGATGTTGCTGATGGGGGTAGTCTTGCTGGCTATGTTCCTGGCCAATTCTCCGTGGGGGGATATTTATGCCTCCTTTTGGAATTACGAGGTGCATCTTCAGATAGGAGAATTTAATTTCTTCAGTCATAACGGGCATCACATGACCTTGATGACTTTTATCAACGATGCTTTGATGGCTGTCTTTTTCTTCAGTGTGGGGCTGGAGATAAAGCGTGAGATACTGGTGGGCGAGTTGTCCAGTTTCCGGCAGGCGCTTTTGCCCATCGTGGCGGCGTGCGGCGGTATGCTGGTTCCGGTGCTGATCTATTATTTCATGACGGCGGGAACTCCGGCCCAAAGTGGCCTGGCCATACCGATGGCTACGGATATCGCCTTTTCGCTGGGAGTGCTCAGCCTGTTCGGCAAGCGGGTTCCGCTGAGCTTGAAAGTCTTTCTGACCGCTTTCGCTGTGGTCGATGATATCGGCGGCATTCTGGTCATCGCCCTTTTTTACACCTCTCATCTGTCAGTGAACTACCTGATTGCTTCGGCGGGTATCCTGCTGATACTTTGCGGCGGGAATTTCTTCCGGGTGCACAACCGTTGGTTTTATATTTTCTGGGGAGTGATTATGTGGTATCTGTTTTTGCAGAGCGGCATCCACGCTACCATTGCGGGAGTTGTCGCAGCCTTCACGGTTCCCGCCACTCCTCATTACAAGATAGGTAAGTACATTAACCGCATCCGCGAGAACATTGCTGTCTTTCCTGCCAGTGACAAGGAAAGTGTTGTGTTAAGCAAGATGCAGATCAATGTGCTGAAAAGCATCGAGTCTTCCTCGGACCGTGTCATATCTCCCTTGCAGTCATTGGAAGACAGTCTGCATGGAATGGTGAATTATATTATTCTTCCCTTGTTCGCCTTTGCCAATGCGGGTGTCTCGCTCACGGCGGATCATGGCGGTCTGGAAGTGGGGATGGCTACCTGGGCGGTGCTGGCGGGATTGCTGGCGGGTAAGTTTGCCGGCATTTATTTCTTTACCTGGCTGGTGATAAAGATGGGGTTCGCCGGACTGCTGAAAGGCATGACCTGGGTGAACCTGACAGGTATCTGTCTTTTGGGAGGTATCGGTTTTACGGTTTCTTTGTTCATAGCCAACCTCTCTTTCGGGGATTCGCCGGTGTTGCTGACGCAGGCAAAGATGGGTGTCATACTGGGAACGGTGCTGGCGGGTGTGCTGGCGTATCTGGTCTTGCAGTTCGCCCTGCCTAAACAGCCTGCACAGGAATAAAATTACAGATAGGGCAGTACGGCGGTGAAACGGCTGCCCTTGTTCACCTCGGATTGCACATCGATGTGTCCGTTCATTTTTTCTACAATGACCTTGCTGATGGCGAGTCCCAGCCCTACACCCTGTACAAACTCATTCCGCTTGTAGAACCGCTCGAATATCATTTGTAATTCTTCTTTAGGGATTCCCGCACCGGTATCTTCTACGAAGATATGGATTTCCTTTTTCTCTTTGTCGCAGAAATAACCCAGTTTGATGTGTCCTTGGGAGGTGAACTTCTTGGCGTTTCCCAAAAAGTTGGTGATGACTTGGGTGAGGCGCATACGGTCTATGTGTATGGTCACATCCTCGTCGGGAAATTCTTTGATGAATTCCACTGGAGGGAGAATAATTACCTGATGGGTCTGATAGACCGTTTCGGCGAAATGATGCGCGCTGCAATCCTCGCAATGAAAGGACATATTGCCGGATTCTATACGGGATAGTTCCAGCACATCATTGACCAGCTTCAACAAGAGTCTGGTATTGTTGTCTATGATGGAGGCAAACTCTTTTTTCTCTTCTTCCGAGATGTTTTTCTCGGTAGTGAGCAGGTTGGAGAATCCCACGATGGCATTAAGCGGAGTACGGATTTCATGGCTCATGTTGGCCAGGAAGGATTGTTTCAGTTCCGCCTGTTCCGCCAGTTTGCGGGCGCGTATCAGTTCTTCTTCCTTGTCTTTGATCTCCTGAATGTTTACCAGAAGTCCGGTGATGATAGGATTTTGTTCATTATTCTGCAACACGCTGTATCTGAATTCCCACCATTGGTAACCGGTGTCGTTGAATTGGCAACGGTATTGGGCTGTTCTTCGTTGCCGGTATAGTATGTTGGATACGTTTTTTCTGAACCGGGCTTGTTCGTCGGGGTGTACATAATGGGCTATTTCCTCTATTCCCAACAGGTTTTGGGAACGGTTGGTCAGTTCGCAGAAAGCTTGGTCGAGCACGGCGGTCTTTCCGTCGAAACACCACGCGTAGGTATTCCCTCCCTCCAGTGCAAGCGTTAATGCTTCGTGTTCGAACCTGAGGTTGCGCAAGGCTTCTTTTTTGCGTCCTTTTTCCAGTGTATAGATATAAATAAGGTAGGCTATCCCCAAAAGGAGTGTGAAGACCAGGAGGCTTTCAAGAATCAGGATGGGGGTTGCGTATTTTTCCCTCCACGGCCTGTACATGATGGTATATTCCGGTGGAATGCTTTCAAGGGGGATCTGGTATCTCTTCATGGCCTGCCAGTTGACCAGGTACTGTTTGGCGATTTGTTTTACCGCCGGGACGGGTATCTTTCCTTGCAGTCTTTCTTTGATGCCGGCGGTCATGTCGCTTAGCTGTGTTTCGATGGGGGCGAAATAACCTCCCAGCATATATTCCTTTATCCCGAATCCTTCGTTGATGGTTTCGAAGCCGGGATTGTCGAACAGGCTGCCGATGCGCAGGGTGGTATAGTCCCGTTTGGTATACAGGAACAGGGAGTATTGGAAGACTCCGCTGGACAGCCACATCAGGTCGCGGGCAGCTACGGAATCACTGGACAGGCGGACTACGACGGTGGAGTCCAATTGGTTGTATTCGTTCAGCTTTTCGTACAGGGATTCATATTCGGTATCATCTTTGTCACTGATGGGGATATTCAGCTTGCCGGGCAGGGCCTCTTGTCTTTTCCATTGGTGGAGGGTGATTTCCGATCCTTTGCATTGTTCACTCAGGTCTTTCCAGATAAGGCGGTCAAGCACGGTCCGCCCGTTCAGGATGTGGATGCGGACTTTGCCCATGATGCGTTCTATCATCCGGCAGGTGGTGAGGTAATCGGGTTTGTCTATGTAGCCCGTAATGTTGGGATATTGTGCCAGCAACTCTTGGTTGGGATAATTCACCCCGCTGAATACGACGGGAACCTGCCTGACATACGGGTTTCCGCAAGCCATGACAGAGTAGGTTGCCTGATCATCGAGCACGGCAATCAAATCTCCTCCCCATGAGCGGATGGAATCTGCAAACTCGGAAATCCGTCGCTCTTCTTCTACGGATTCGTATTTCTCGCAATCCAGATAAAAGGTGCGCAGCTGGAAGTCTATTTGCTGGTCTTTCAGTCCTTTGACAAACAGTTTGTTTACAATGCCGGCACCGCTGTACCCTTCCTGGTAGGAATGGATAAGGGCTATTTTATATTTTTGTGCATAAAGCGGACTCCCTATAAAAAGGGCTGTCATAAAAATGAAAAAGGCCTTATGCTTCATGTCAAACGTGATTATTAAGTGAACCGGGGGACAAAGATAGGAATGTTTCTTTAATTCCGGCTATGATTTACAGGAAATTATTGGAAGAGAGAGGGAAATAACCATCCCGGTTGGTGGAAAACAGCAATTCCGGCTTCTTGAAAAACATGCTTCTTGCTTTTCAAGGAACCGGAATTGCCTGTGATAAAAAGGAATGGGCCAACCCGTCAGCGGGGGTTATTTGTGTTGCTCCGGAGACGGGGTACTTTGAGAGGCCGGTCCGGCGGCAGCGTTTGTAGAGGCGCTTGAAGCGGAACTTTTAGCCGCGCCGGAAACCGGAGCCGCTGTCTGTGCCGTTGTGGCCTGTTCTTCCCAGTGGAACGGTTCGAACTGTGTATCCTTGTCTACCCATGACGGTTTGCGCGATGCGTAGATTATGAACGGAGCTGCGACTACCACGATGCAGCCGATAATCAAAACGGCAAACCATACGGTGTTGCTGCCTACCGCAATCTGGCTGGGCGGAATGAAGCTGAGCACGAATGCCAGTAGTGAACCACAGAAACCCAGACCGCCGATGAGCCACATCAGTCCGTTGCCTTTGCTGCCGATGCGGAACGGGCGCGGGGCCTTTTTCATATTGTAACGCAGATAAATGGCGCCGCTGAACATCAGCAGATACATGATAAGGTAAAGCAATACGGTGAGCTGTGACAGGATTTGGTAGAAACTCTGTACGGAAGGCATTACAACGAACAGCAGGCTGAGCAAGGTTACGGCAAGGCCTTGGATCAGCAGAATGTTTTTCTGTACGCCGTTGGCGTTGGTCTTCTGGAAGAAGGGAGGCAGATAACCTGCTTTGCCCACTGCGAAGATACCTTTGGACGGACCGGCCACCCAGGTCAACACACCTGCCAGCACACCGAATGCCAAAGCCACGGCGATGATAGGCGACAACCACGAAGCATGGACATACTTGAAGTAATTATCAAAGCCTACCAGCAGACTCTGAGTCAGGTTGATGTCCTTTTCGGGAATGATGATCCCCAGTGCGAAGGTGCCTAGCACGAAGATGATCACGGTGATAGCCGCACCGATGAATACGGCTTTCGGATAGTTCTTGGCAGGATTTTCTATGTCTTTTACGTGGATACCGCCCATTTCCATACCGGCATAGAACAGGAAGATGCTGGAAGCCAGTACCAGGTTGTCGAAGTTGCTGAAATCGGGGAAGAAGTTGCCGTCAAAGTTCATCTGGCTCTGCCCGCCGGAAGCAAGGTAAATCACCGCCAGCACCATCAGCAGTTCCACCACCTGCTGCACAGGCACAAAGTGCACCACCATGTGCAGGTCGTTGCGCAGGCATTCCATCACAATCTGCGTCACGCCAAAGAGCAGCAGGAACAGCCCGGTCAGAACGACGCCCCGGCACAGGGCGATCAGCAGCGTGCTCCCCGCGTGCTCCATACCAGCAGCCCCAGGCCGATGATCCCCGCCAGGGCCGCCTCATACAGATAGACGGGATGCACCCATTCCCCGGTGAAGGTATCCTCCACCCCCAGGAACAGCAGCGCAGGCGTGGCAATGGTTTTCCCCATGCCCATGCCGGTGCCCGTCTCGCACAGGCGCTCCACCAGGATGCCCGCGGGCAGGGCCAGGGCCAGGCCGTCCATCAGCAGCCGC
>OLRZ01002538.1_pt1 | contig 10237 bp, 9 predicted proteins | sample 1671931 | NCBI WGS metagenome assembly OLRZ01 (sample SAMEA3136627, study PRJEB25190) | human gut metagenome | reverse complement strand
GCCTCCTGTTTCTCTATTTCCATATTACTTCTCTGTAATGATGAACTTCTGAACTATTTCTCTCATTTCATTGGAAGCATCTCCAATTTCATTCATGACAGTAATGACATTCTCAGACTTCTCAACAATACTGGAAGCTCTCTGTGCAATCTCATTGGTTCCGTTTGCACCTTCATTGGCTGCCTTGCTGACATCATTAATTGACTGCAGGACACCCTCAATGGAAGCTAACAGTTCTTCGGAAATTGCACTGAAATCTGTTACCATTTCATCCACATCAGCCGCATCCTGATTGTAAGCATCTGCAATATCAGTGAACTGATGGAAGCTCTTTGATACATCCTTTGCCACGAAGTTAAGCAGTCTTGAAGAATCATCTGCAAGGTTCTGTACTGCTCCCGTTACCTTCTGTGTTACCTGCTGAATATTTTCAGCGGTTACCTTAGACTGTTCTGCAAGTGAACGGATCTCATCCGCTACAACGGCAAACCCCTTACCGGCCTCCCCGGCTCTTGCTGCCTCAATCGAAGCATTCAGCGCCAGCAGATTGGTCTGTGCAGTAATTCCCATAATGGACTGTGCCAGTACCTCAATCTGTTCTACTACCTTGGCTTCTTCCAGTGCCTGTATCAAACTTCCACTGATCTCTGCCTTCATATCCTTTGCATTCTGATAATTGCTTTCAGTATCCTTCTTCGCCTGCTGCGCACGCTGATGAATACTGACAACCTTCTCTGCGCCATCCTGTGCACGTACTGCAATATTCTTGGATACCGTTTCGATCTGATGGGAAATCGTTTCAATCTGCTGTGCAGAAGCTGCTGTCTCTTCCATACTTGCTGACAGTTCCTCTGTTGCTGCTGAAACACTGCTGATATCATCATTCAACTCACCTAAATGTTCCATCACCTTATCTACATCTCCGGCCAGTGTCAGTCCATGTCTCTTCACGTCACCGATCACCTCATCAAAGGTGGCTGCCATACTGTTCAGCGCTCTCTCAAGAATACCAAATTCATCTTTCCGTTTCAGTCTGCCGGCTGCAGATCTTCCCGTCATATCACCGCTTTCCAGCTTCTGTGCATAGCCGACTGCCTTCTTCATCCAGCCTGTAGTATCTGCAATAAGATAAATGATCACTGCTATCGTAAGCAGGAAAAAGACTACTGTGCAGATCTCCATTTTCATGATCCATTCATTTCTGGTAGCACCTATGGTCTGCTTCTCTTCCTCTACGATCTCATCAATATAGTCTGTATAGATTCCTGTACCGATGACCCATCCAAACGGCTCATACAGTCTGGAATAACTTCTCTTTGGAAGGTTTTCTGTTCCACCCTCTTTCGGGAATACATAATCGCAGTAACCGCCATCCGGCTGCTGACCTACGGCAATGACATCTCTTACCATTTCGTAGCCATTACCATCCTTGGTTCCCATTCGGTTGGTTCCTTCTGTAGCACTTCCCAGTAATACGATATTGTTTCCTTCCGTATCGTCTGCCCAGAAGTAACCGGAATCCCCATACCGCAGTTCACGGAGCATATCAGCGCCCTGCTTCTTGGCTTCTTCCAGTGTACAGTCACCTGATTCGTAGGACGCATAATATTGATCCAGCATGGAGATTGCATTGTCTACCAGCCCTTTGATACTGCTGTCATACTGTCTGCGTATCTCTTCTTCCAGCTCATCATTTGCATGACTGCTAATGCTATTTATCCCCCTGATTGCCGAAAATCCGGATCCCATTACCATGATAAACACAAGAACCAGGATCATTGACAGCTTGACCGACATTTTTAAGTTTTTCATAAGTAAAATAGCCTCCCTTCAATGGTTCTACATATTATAGCATATTATAACATATTATAGCATACTTTACTTATTTTTTATATTTATCGACAAAAAATCTTTTGAAGCCTTCTTCCCGAAGCTCTGATTCCATCCCCGTTGCTGTCCATAAAGCTGCGGGGATAGATCTGGTAGACTACGGCTTCTTTCCACCATGCTTTTTCCATTCTACCGCTGTTCTCCTTCCGGTAACAGTTTTTTCAATTCACCAAAGTTCTGCAGTGGCCAGTCTACTGCATCATATCCGGCAGCATCCCCGATTCCGGCGCAGCCAAAGCCTCCGGCTATCGCCGCATCCACACCGGCTTTTGCATCTTCCACTACCAGACATACTGCCGGGGACAGATGCAGCCTGTCCGCAGCCACCAGAAATACCTCCGGATCCGGCTTGGAGTTCTGAATATCATTGCCGTCTGCCACCGCATCAAAGTATTTTTCCATGTCAGTCTTCTGTAGGATCAGTCCGGTATTCTTACTGGAGGAGCCTACTGCCAGCGAAAAATATGACTTTAGAAGACTCAGTGTCTCTCTGACTTCCTCGGAAATATCCGAGGGTTTCATCTGCTGCAACAGCTTTTTATAGGTTTCATTTTTTTCCTCAGCGAATTTCTGTTTTTCTTCCGAAGAATAGGATACCGTGCTTTTTTCGAGAATAATTTCCAGACTTTCCATCCGGGATACTCCGCGGAGTCTGTTGTTGTCTGTCTCGTTGAACGGAATCTCCAGCCGGTCCGCCAGCTTTTTCCAAGCCTGATAATGGTAATGATCCGTGTGGCACAATACGCCGTCCAGATCGAATATGATCCCTTTATATTTTCGTTCCATAGTCATTCTCTCCCTGCCAGTATAATATTTTCCTGCGCCATGATTTTCTCTTCCCGTTTTCCGCAGACAACGGTCACTTCTCGGTCTCCCAGATTCGAAATCTTTATCTGATTCTTCGCTGCCTGTACTTCCAGAACGGTTCTGTCACAGACGATCCGGAACATAAGGCTCTTCCATGCTTCCGGCAGCTTCGGTTCTATGTGAAGTCTTCCTTCTCTGATCTCCACACCGCCGAAGCCCTGTACCACGCACTGCCAGATTCCACCCATGCATGCACTGTGGATTCCAGCATTGGAGGTCGTCATTACCGGTCCCAGATCGGTATCGCAGCATCCGCGGAAGAACCGGTATGCCTCTTCCTGCCGTCCCAGCTTCGCTGCCAGCAGGGCATGGCTGGATTTGCTTAAGGAAGAATCGTGCAGGGTTCGTTTCTCGTAGAATTCATAGTTCTTCTCTCTGTCCCTTGCACTTACCAGTTCCGGAAACAATAACAGGAGCAGCACCGTGTCTGCCTGTTTATGTACCTGATATTCCCCGATCTGTTCCTGATTGAAATCCTCATAGATGGTTCCTACCATGTCACTCTCTTTATATTTGGTCAGATCCAGATATTTTAATTTTTCATATCCATCGTACTGTGGGATGATCCCATTTTCATCTGCCTGCGGCAGATAGATTCCTTCTTCCGCCTTTTGAATCTGTTTGAAATGATCCTCCAGCTCCCAATGATAGTCTAATTTTAAGTAGAGCTCTGGATCTTCCACTTTCAGTTTCTGCACTACCCTGAGAGCCAGCTGCAGATTGTATTTCACCAGATAATTGGTGTAGGCATTGTCATCTACGTGTTCCTTGTATTCATCCGGACCAATGACATCGCGAATATGGCAGGTCTCTCCTTCCCATTCCACTCGATCCGCCCAGAAAACTGCGGTTGCCAGAATGATCTCATAGCCGTATTTTTTCATGAACTCTTCATCTTTGGTGGCCGTGTAGTATTCCCAGACTGCATAACTGACGTCCGCTGAAATATGCTGCTCTATCTTTCCTGTCAGTATCGGAATCGACTCTCCGGTCACAATATCCGCAGCTCCCCACAGTGGTGTCACCTCTCCGTCATCCAGCCATGCAGATTCCCATGGGAACATGGCTCCTTCATACCCGTTCTCCTGTGCCTTCTTCCGCGCTCCTGGCAGACTCTTTCCCCGATAGGCCAACAGTGTTCTGGCAGCTTCTGGATCCGTAAACAGGTAAAACGGCAGAAGAAATACTTCGGTATCCCAGAAGCTGTGGCCCTTATAGCCCTCTCCACTCATTCCTTTGGCACCGATGCCCACTCTGTCATCATCTCTTTTGATCATGATGTTCAGATGGTACAATGCAAATCGGATTGCCAACTGGTCATAGTCGTCCGTGCTTTCCATACGGATGTCTGTTTTGTCCCAATATTTCCGCCATGCGATGTCGTTTTTAATCCGGAGATCTGTATAGCCTCTCTGCAGGTACGAATCAGCCGCCTGGAGACTTCGCTTCTGCGTATCCTCTCTGGTTTCCTCTTCCGATGCTTCCATATCACGGCTGGTATAGACACTGCAGATCTTCTCCACACACAGTTCCACCCCGCTCTCTACTTCCGTCTCGGTGCGAATACCCAGATAGCGTCTGTCAATCACCGGCAGAAAATATGGGTGTATGTCTTTTCCCGCAAGGGATACCCGGTGCCCCGCATACTGTACTACCTGTACTTTGGATTCTCCCGTTTCTGCGGTATATTCCATAAGGTTCCCCTCATAGATCCTCTTCGTTCCCTCCAGAAAATGCTGGGTTCCTGTGTTAGTTTTTGTTCCGTCAATGCCACTGGAGATCCTTACCTTCACCTTTCGATTTAACGGCCGGATTACAGTTCGCAGAGCGATCACATGTTTCTCTACCAGAGATACGATCCTCTCGAAATAAAGTTCCGCTTCCCGTCCGGAAGCACTTCTCCAATGTACTTTTCTGCTTACCACTCCGCAGGAAAGATCCAGTTCTCTGCTGTAGGAAATCAGTTCCCCGGTGTCCATGCTGAAGGTTTCGCCGTCCAGTTCGATCTTCATGTTCGTAAAGTCTGCCAAATTGGGCAGTTCCGTCACTTCCCCCTCTTCAAACCGATCAAATGTTCCTGTGACAAACAGGTTTCTACATTCTGCTGTATATTTTTCTTCCAGTGCAGCTCTCTGCCCGATGTAACCATTTCCCTGACAGAAAATGGCTTCACATTTCCCCAGCTTTTCTCTGTCAAAGACCTGTTCCCTGATGATCCAGTTCTTCTTTTCGCCTGTTCCGCTGTCATAATTCATATATGCCTTACTCACGTTGCCCTCCATTTTTCATATAGTAATATTATCGCCTTCTTTTTGAGTATCCGTTTATTCTTTAATGCCGGTTGCCGCCATGGATGCCTGCACCTGCTCCTGTGCCACGGTATACAGGAGGATTCCGGGAATGATTACTACCGTCAGTGCGGCGAACATTCTGGTATAATTGTAAGAAAATTCATTTGTGAAGAAGGATAATGCAATCGGCATGGTTCTATTTTTATCCGATGTTGTCAGCAGGGATGCATAGTAGTATTCGTTCCAGTTGTTCAAAAACATCAGAATTCCCGCTGTCGTCAATGCACTCTTCGTCAGGGGAAGGTTGATCATCCAGAAAATCCGGAAAAATCCGGCGCCCTCGATGGCTGCCGCCTCGTCCAGAGCTCTTGGCACCGCCATAAATCCCGCTTTCAGCAGGAAGATCGACATTGCCATTCCCGCTGATAAATATACTAACGTTACTCCCCAGATATTGTCATAGAGGTTCAGGTGCATGATCAGGCTGAAGATTGGCTGTGTACGGCTGTGTGCCGGAACCAACAGCGTGATCGTAAACAGGACAAAAAACAGGTTTTTCCCAGGGAAATTAAATTTTGCCAACACGTAGGCTCCCATGGCGTAAAACATGAGGGATACTATTGTAGACACTCCCGCTGCCAGAAGGGAATTTGCAAAGTATCTGCCAAAACTGTAGTTTGCAAACAAATACTGGTATGCTTCAAAAGACAGGCTGCCCGGCAGAGAAAATGGATTACTCAAAATCTCCGCATTTGTCTTAAACGAAGCATTGATGACCCATAATACTGGGAACAGAGAAATGATCACCACGAAAAGCATCACTGCATACATCATGCTTCCGGTAAGAATTTTCTTGATTCGCTCCATTTTTTCCCTCCTTTAATATACGGATTCATTCATGTGGAAGACCTTGTTTACAATGGCCATGATTACAATTCCTATGAGGAACATCACCACACCAATGGCGTTGGCCTGCCCGTATTTATAGTCTGTGACATTATTTACCAGCATGATCGCCAGGCTCATGGTATCATCTCCTGGGCCGCCTGCTGTGGTCAGGGCGATCTGCTCATACATGGTTATTCGGGATGTCAGGGAGCAGATCACACTGGTTCCGATGGCATTCCGGCACAGAGGGAGCATGATGTAACGTATTAATTGTCCGCCCTTTGCACCATCGATCTTCGCCGCCTCTATCCACTCTGTGGGAATGTTCATCAGGTCTCCCAGTACACACAGTGTTACGATCACCGCATAAAACAGCCATGTGGCAGTCACGCTCCAGAATGCATACGGTGATTTATAGAACCACTGTATATGGAAATCCGGATTGAATTTACGGATCAGGAAATTCAATGCTCCAAAATCATCATTGAATATGAAGCGGTAGATCATCGCCCAGGCTGCCGCAGAAATAACGTTCGGCACCATGTATACGGCTCTGGTAAATTTCCAGCCCTTTGGTTTATAAAATAAGATAAATGCCACCAGCGTGCCAAAGCCTACATGTAATGTCATGGCAATGATGCTCCAGGCAATCAGGTTCTTTATGGAAATTCGAAATGCACTTCTTTTAAATAGTGTTATATAGTTGTTCAGTCCGTTAAATGTCGGAGAATTAAATCCGTCCCATTTGCTAAATGATGTAAGAAATACCTGCAAAATAGGTATCATGTAAAACATAAGAAAGATGATGACGGAAGGCAGAAGGAATAAATATATCCATATCAGTTTTCGGTCTATTTTTTTCACTGCTCTTTTCATCTTGGTTCCTCCCATTAAATATTCTTGCAATACCCCATTCTCCCCTGATTAAGTTCTGACCTGCGAAGACACTCCGCAGGCCAGTCATAGAGGAAAAACCATTCAATAGTCTGTTATCTGCCTGTTCTTTATTCTGCCACTGCCTCTGCAGCCTTATCGGACAGCCACTGGCAGAATTCTTCTGCATTGTAGGAGCCGTCAGCCAGAGAAGGAAGCAGCTTTCCGAACTCCGTATTTGCTACGGAGGAAGGGATCACATCCAGAATACAGGGTGCAAATACGGTGTCTGCGGTAGTATCCTCTGCCAGATCAGCCAGCACCTGCGTCTCTGCCTGTTTTGCCTTGAAATCCGCAGAGTACTCAATATTTGGAGCATCGCCGCCCTCTGCCAGCAGGTATGCTTCCAGCTCTTTTGGGGTATTGATAAACTCCAGGAACGCCTTAGCCAGTTCGATCTCTTCCTCATTTGCAGATGAGGAAATCCACCACTCTCCGTAAGCTCTGGTATTGGCGATACCTACGTCTCCGGGAAACAGGCTCGCACGTACATTGGTACCATCGAAATCGTTGCTCCAGTTCCCGGAGGCTTCTGCTGCGAAGTCATTAGACATCCAAGGTCCGTTGGCAATCAGCCCTGCCTGCGCACTCATGAAAGCATTTGCCGCATCCGAATATGCTGCACCGATGGAGTTGGATGCCGCATTGTTCTGTAAAAGTGCCTGCAGCTTTTTGGTCGCCTCAACAACAGGTGTCTGGTTAAAGTCCGTGATCTTATTCTCCACACCGCTCTGTAAGAGTTCCAGACCGCCATCTTCATTTGCAATTAACGCGGTATAGAACAGGGATGCTACCCAGCCATTCTCTGCGGTAGAGAAAGCAATCTTCTGATCTGAGATATCCGCAAGGAAATCATCCATTGTCATGGCACTGATGTCACCGGATGGGTTATACATTGCACTGTTATAGAAGAATCCGGTAGGACGTACCGTTGCCAGAGGCATGGTATAGATCGCACCGTCCGCCTGTGTATTGTATTCCACCGCATCCGCCAACAGTCTTCCCTTTAATTCTGTATTTCCGTTCAGCCAGTCACTCAGATCATAAGCCAGCCCGTTAGGAATCACTACATTGGTAATCCAGTCGGTATCACCGCCCTGTACCAGCACCGGCAGCTTATTCTGCTGTGCAAGCTGCTTTAATTTATCCTTGAATCCATCCTCCGGAGATGCCTCCAGTGTGATCTTATATTTTCCTGCATATGCTTCATTGAAGCGTTCTACCTGCGGCTCAAAGAATACCGCTCCCACGTTCTCACCGGTCTTGTAAGAGGGAATCGTAACTTCCACTACATCCCCGTCTGCGGTATCCGCGCCTGTTTCTGTCGATACCGCCGGTTCGTTATTGCTGTTGGATGCTGTGCTATCCTGCGTTCCAGCACCAGCGTTGCCGCAGCCGGCAGCTCCAAATACCATGCCAACGGCCAGTAATAATGCTAGTGTCCTCTTCTTCATTCTTTTATTCCTCCTCTGTCAAATATAGTTGCATACTGTCACAAAAACGTTTTTGTAAAATGGTAAAAAAATATAGGAAATTCTACGGTCAGTTCTGACCGCAGATATTTCTTACACTTTTCCGGTTCAGCAGCTTATACGGAAGTGTACTATGGGAAGCTGATTTTTTTCCTTCGATAAAATCCTGCAGAAGTTTTGCTCCCTCGTATCCATTTGCCTTCATATCCTGCCATACGGTTGTCAAAGGCGGTTCAGTATATTCCGTAATCGGTATTCCATCAAAGCCCGTCACGGAGAAATCCTCTGTAATCCGGTATCCTGCCTCTTTTACCGCTCTCATTACCCCCAGAGCCATCAGGTCACTGAAACAGAGTATCGCTGTATGTTTGCGGTTTCCGTATTTTTGAAGATATTTTGCGGTTTCCTCATATGCTTTTTCTTCGCTGTAATCACAATACAGAACATCCTCCGGTCGTAAGCTTCTGCCCTTTTTCTGCATGGCATCAAAAACACCTGTCATACGATCAACCGTGACTCCGGCGTTCTTCTTGCCACTCACCACCAGAATCCTTTCGTGGCCATTCTCATACAGCAGATTCACCATGTCTGACATTGCACGGGTATTGTCGATGGATACCCACCCTGCCCGTTTGTCCGGCAGTTCCACGTCAATAGCCACGCAGGGGATCTCGGTATTGATCAGTTCCCTGAAATACGGATCATCCATGGTGACACCACTCAGGATTACACCGCATACATCATGCTCTGTGCAGAACTTTTCATAGGAGGTTTTTCCCTGCTGTTCAGCATCCGTTGCATAAACCGCCACATCCAGATCATGATTGTAGGTATAGGAATAGACACCCTGTATCAGTCGGAATGACAGGTTTTCTTTGGGATTGTTTTCCAGCAGACCGGATATAATAAGTGCAATACGGTTGCTCTTCTTTGAAGAGAGATTCCTGGCATTCAGATTCGGTTTATAATCCAGTTCCTCCACTGCTTTTAGTATTTTCTTCCTGGTCTCCTCTGTAATATCCGAATAACCATTCAGTGCTCTGGAGACTGTGGATACTGCAACGCCGCATTTGCGAGCCACATCCCGAATCGTCACCGCCATGTTCCTCTCCTCCTTTCTCGAAAACGTTTTTGTGACCTGTCTATATATTATCATGTGGAAGCGTTCTTGTAAAGTATTTTTTATTATTATTGCTTTTTGAAATCGAATCATTGCGATCAGACTGCTTTTTGATCCGTATCATCCTGTTTACATTTCCTTCCCTAGGTAAGTCACCGCAATTACAGTTCTTCATATATTTTCTGAAGCTCTTCTGTCAGCCTGATATTTTCACGGTAATCCATCGGACAGTCAATCAGCGCCAGCTCATTCTGCTCAAAGGCATGGTTCAGTGTCGGCAGAAGATCCTCTGTTTTTTCAATGCGGTACCCTTTGATCCCGAAGCTCTCTGCATATTTAGCCCATAGCTGCAGTCATTAAAGATCAGTACTATAATGGGGATTCCTAGCCTTTTTGCTGTTTCCAGCTCCTGGGAATTCATCATGAATCCCCCATCTCCTGTCACTGCCAGGACTCTTTTTTCAGGATAGATCAGCTTCGCTGCGATCGCACCCAGAAGTACGATTCCCATAGTAGCAAATTCCGAACACTGGTGCAGCAGCTCTACGGTTTCTCTGTCCACAGCAGGGTCATCGTAGTTGCTTATTTGAAAAAGATACATGGTGCTTTGCATAAGAATTGCCGACCGCTTGCGTCCTATTTTTCAAACAGATGCAGCAGATATCCGTATCCCTCGGCTTCCATTTTTTCATAGGGGACGAAGCGCAGAGCCGCGCTGTTGATGCAGTAGCGCACGCCGTTTGGCGACTCCGGGTCCCCGGTGAACACATGGCCGA
>OLRZ01002535.1_pt1 | contig 10248 bp, 14 predicted proteins | sample 1671931 | NCBI WGS metagenome assembly OLRZ01 (sample SAMEA3136627, study PRJEB25190) | human gut metagenome | reverse complement strand
AGCGATGGATGTGTGCGACAAGATCCGCTTTGCTACCGTACAGAATGCGGGCGGCGGCTTCGCGGACGCGGACATTGATGACACGTCTTCCCTTCCATTCGGCACGGGTACGCGCATCGCGGGCGCGGGCGTTTTCAATGTGGACTTCGGCATTGAGTATCATGATTACGGTACTGAAGTAGAAGGCGATCTGGGAACGGACGAGACCTACAACGGCAGCGCGTTTGATGAAAATAAGCCCGGCGACAGCTACGTCGACGACAATTACGGCCCGGCGGCGGGCGGCACGGAAGGGCAGGCGCTCTTCGCGGAAAACGGTGGAGAGGAAACGCCTTCCGATTCGAAGAATGTGTACATCGTCCGTAAAGACAACACCATGGATGATCTCTCCAACGGCGGCAAGACCGTCATCGCCATGTCGAAAGTGAACTACTCCAATGCCGTTTACATGGACCGCCTCAATAAGCGCATGGGCGAGGCCCGCTTCATCGAGGGCGACGACGGCCTCTGGGTGCGCCTCCGTCATGACCGCATCGGAAAATCCGACGCCTTCCGCAGCAAAAATACGATGTTCGAGATCGGGTATGACTGGAAGGACAATGACCAGAAAGACGGCACCCATTACCGGGGCTTTGCCTTCGACTACATGCGGGGCACGGCGGACTACACGAATGTCCTTGGCGAAGGCGACGTGCGCCGGGCCGGGCTGTGGTACCACGACACCTGGATGGGCGATAAGGGCCACTACACGGACTACGTCGTGAAATACGGCCGCCTCTCCAATGACTTCGACATCTACAGCGAACTGGGAGAGAAGATCAAAGGCGACTACGACAACGACGTATGGAGCGTGAGCGCCGAATACGGGCGGAAGAAAGACCTGGGGAATGACTGGTGCATCGAGCACGCGCACGAAGGTGCGACCGGCGTAGAACTGCTTGTAATGGTCGACGACGTCCTCAAGGGTCAACGTGTCGATAGCCTGCGGCGCGAGCGGCATCGTCACCGTAGAGAGCAGACCGCGCTTGAGCGGTGCCAGGTGCGGGGTAAAGACAACGCGATCGGTTAGGCCCAAGATCTGCTCGATTTCGGGCGTGTGACGATGCTTGCCCACGCCATAGGCCTCCAGGTTTTCGTCCGCGCTGCAAAAATGCGTACGGGCGTTGCAGGACTTACCGGCACCCGTCACGCCACTGATAGCGTCAACGATCACGGGGCCGCTCTGGGCAACCCAGCCGGCGCGCACGGCAGGCGCGGCAGCAAGGCTCGTTGCGGTGGGATAGCAACCGGCGCAGGCGACCAGTACGGGCTTGCCGTCGGCGTGGTCGGATGCAGCGGTCTCCAAATCCTGGCAGAACAGCTCGGGCAGACCAAAGGCGCGGCTCTTGAGTAGCTCGGGGCTCGTGTGCTCGGCGGCATACCAGGCCTCAAAGGTGGCCGGATCGCTCAGACGATAGTCGGCCGAGAGGTCAATGCAGGAGACTCCCGCGGCAAGCAGGGCGGGCACCTGTGCCATGGCAGCCGTGTGCGGCACGGCCAAAAAGACCGCATCGCAGTTCTTGAGCTCGGGGGCGTCATGCGTCGTGAAGACAAGATCGCTTACGCCGGCGAAACTCGGATACACCGCAGACAACGGCTGGCCGGCATCGGCGTTGGACGTAATGACAGCAAGTTCAAACTCGGGATGACCGAGGACGAGGCGAATGAGCTCGGCACCGGCATATCCAGCCGCACCGACGATTCCAACCTTTAATGACATATCAGACTCCTTGTCTGCAGTTATGCACCAATGCGCATCCCACAGCCGTCGTTATGAAGTGGGTTGAAACTTTAGCACCAAAAGATGCATATATACGCAAATCTTTTACATATTCATGCATTGAAACAGTCCCGACACATTCACTCGAAGGAATTGACAAATGAATACGGGCCCCACATTGCCCAATGCACCTTACGGTGACGTTGCAATGTGGGGCCCGCTACATGCGAGAATTTGAATTGTCGAAGCTTGCTGAGAGACTCGTTTAGAGCTCGACCGGCACCCATTCGTCATGGTTGCAGATAAAGGCCTCGGGTTCCTCCACGCTAAAGAAGACGAGCGTGGGATCGTCTGCGCCCTCGTAGTGCTCGCCTAGGCGCTCCAGGTGCTTCCAGCCTGCCTCGCGCATATCGGGAGCGGCTTGGTCATCCAGACCCGCACGCCCGCGCAAGATGAGCCAACCATGGCCCGGCCACCAACTCGTGGCCTCAAAGCGTTGATTTTGCAGCAGCTCTTGCCACACATCTTTGGTGCGCGCCGTTACAAACCACAGCTTGCCGTCCTGAATCTGCGCAAACGAAAACGGACGCACATGCGGCTGTCCGTCAACGCTCGTCGCCAAATACCATGCCGGCACCGACGTCAGATACTCCAACACCGTATTCAATCCGTCCATGTGTCCTCCTGATCATCCCATGTGCCCAAAGTAGCTAAAATAGCCCCGTCCCAAATTAGCTGCCCTAGGGTTAAAGCTCCAGGCGCTCCTCGCTGCCATCGATATCACAGAAGCGGGCGGCGATATTGCGCACCGAGAAAAACGCAAGGCGACCGTCGTTGGCGCCCTCGTGGTCTTCGCCGATGCCCACCATGTGCTTAAAGCCGGCTTGGCGCACCCGGTCGCTCACGACCGCGTCGTCCTCGAGCGCGGCCTCGCCGGTCAGCACAATCCAACACTCCCCCGGTTTCCAACCCGAAACCTCAAACTTGGGGTTCGCGCTGAGCTCGGCCCACACGTCCTTATCGCGCGAGGTGCAAAACCACAGCTTACCATCATCGACTATGGCAAACGAGAACGGCCTCACGCGCGGCTGATGTCCGTCCGTCACGTCGATCGTGGCAAGATACCACGCCGGAATACGCCTAAGATACGAACAGGCGCGCTCGAGCTGCGCCGTGCGATCGTTGTCGGTCATAGGGACCCCTTTCCTGCGCTCGAATCGCGCCTAAACAAGTTGAAGGTTGATGACGATGGCGCAGATGAGCAGCAACGCCGTCACCACCGCCGCCAACGCATCGCCGCGGCCAAATGTAAGCGCATGCAGACGTGTGCGGCCCTGCTCGCCATGATAGCAACGGGCATCCATGGCGGCAGACAGCGTCTCGGCATGGCGGAACACGCCCGTGAACAGCGGAATCGCCACACTGCCGAGCATACGCACGCCGCCGAGCGGGCCTCCTGTCACGCGCGCACCGCGGCTCGCCTGCGCATCGGCCGTCTGTTTCATCTCGGTGGCAAACTGCGGCATAAAGCGCAGCGCGATACCCATGATCATGCCGAGCTCGTGCGCAGGAAGTCCCACACGCGCAAACGGCGCGAGCAGGCGCTCAAAGCCCGCGGTGAGGTCGAGCGTCGGTGTGGTGAGCGTGATGGCGCTCATACCGGCCATCATCAAGATCAGGCGGCACGCCATAAAGGCGGCGGAATGCAGCGAGCCCTCGCTTATCTGCAAAAAGCCGAGCTGCCACAGAATGCGCCCGCTCTGGTCGGAAAACAGGTTGAGCACCGCGACCACCGCGACGATCGCCAGCAGCGGCGCCATCGATGACAGGACGCGACGAGCCGGCACCCGGGACACGGTATAGATCAGGACAACGAGGATTGCGACCGGAACCAGTCCGCGGAAGCTGCTGACTGTGAGCGTCGTGATCAGAAACACAAAGCCCAAGAGCAACTTAGTTCGCGGGTCCAGGCGGTGGATTGCACTATCGCCGGGATAGTAGCTACCAAACGAAAACGCCAATCTTACATAAAGAAGAAACAGAGAGAGCATGAAAAAGAAACCAGAACTAAAAAGGAGGCAGAACAATCCGAATTTAGAACCGCCGGGTATGATATGTGGAGCAGAATGGAGCCGCAAAATGAAAAACTGATGGCTGCTATGCAGCAATTAAGTCTCAAAGAGAGGTTTGTTGTCACAGAGTATGTCCTAAAAGGAAAGCCATTTAAGGAAATTGCTCAAGAAACAGGACTCAAAGAAAAAGGAGTGGCATCTGCCTATTATAGAAGCATTAAAAAGCTGCGAGCCGAAATGGGGGATGTAAAATGACTTTTATGGAACTGTTACTCTCAGCCAAATTGGGAAGTACATCGGCCTTTGAGGAATTGTTTGCCCGGTACAAAAATCTTTTACGAAAATATTCCGTAGTAAACGGTATATTCGACGAAGATTTGTATCAAGAGCAGTGTGTGTTGTTTGCACACTGCATCGAAATTTTTGATGTGAACCGATAATAAAAATCTCCGTCACATTATGATGTGACGGAGATTTTTCTGTCAAAAGAACGTGTTTATAGGATTGGGGCAAGCAATAAACATGCTGCGATAGCCTGTTTTGACGCTTTTACAGGTGACTGTGAATGGAACATCTGCATGATTCCATAGGATCAAATCGCTTTGTTGTCAGGCTCTTCATACTTGTTTTCGCGTGCAATATCGCTTTTGAAGCGAATGCACCGCACATGGCCGAGACGTTCCACAAGGAAGCAGTAAGGGCGGATGCCATCGTCGATTTCCAGAATCTCATAGGGCAGCAGCTGCATAGAGAGCAGTTCTGCGAGAGAATGCTTTTTGATTTGCTTTGCAAATTCCATTGCAGTGTAAGGGGAGTCTCCCTCATACCGCACTGCATAGCGGCTGGGATAGGGGAAAAACGAGATCCCTTTGGCCGCAAGCATACTTTCACCTACCTCGATTTCCGGGGACCGGAAGTGATAGATCCGCAATGTGGGAGGCACGCGCCGCTTGGGACACCATTTCGGTACAGTTACTTTTGGGTCATCAGATCGAAAGATGATGACTTTTTGGCCACCAGTACAGTATTTTGTGTTCGGCTTCATGCGCCGGCCGTGAATCGTTTTCGTTTCAGACCCGGCGTAGAGATTACAGTCCGGGCAGTGGTAACATTTGAATTTGCGTACTTTCTCTTCATACATAGATTTTTACCTTCCTACAGTCTAAATCAAATTCTCAGCATACATATAAAAATTCCTCCAAACTCATTTGGCCGGGGATGAAATCATCCTCCATCCACCAATGGAATACTTCTTCTGCGGTAGCGCCCTTGCCCCAACTGCCATCAATCCTTTCGCGCCTACGTCGTTCTTTCAGCATTCGGTCAAACGCCATAAGATACAGCTTCTCGTACTGCGGATAACGGGCAAACTCAAAATAGCGGTGCTTCCCAGCCATCGGGCAGCCAATACAGCCTACCCGTGAAAAGCCGCAGAAATAAAGCGGGTTCACAGGTATCCTTGCATCATGCAGGAAATCCCAGACTTCCCGGTCATTCCAATCCATAATGGGATTCACAAAGCGTTTTGCTGCCAGCTTGCAGGGCGCAAACAACGCATCCAGACTTTCCTCATCATTTCGGATATGTACTTCTTTATCGTGGTTGGAAACCTGCTTTTCAAAGATACCCCTGCGCTTGGAGCGACTGACGCTCTCTGCCCAGCGCACCCCGGTGGCGAGAAAACGCCCCTTGCCGTTTTGTTCTTTGAGGACAGCGCAGCAATATCGGGCCACGCGGGTCGGCGGCATCAGCTTGCGGGGAATCAAGTCCCACATACTCGTGCGCCTACCTTTATATAAGGGATAGTTGATGCTGCACCGTATGCTGCGATTCTCTAATCGCGCAAATTCTTTTCGAACAAAGTGTACAGTTTCTGGCGCGTCGGCCGTAGTATGCGCGTGCATGACCTCAAACGGTATCTCGGCGCGCAAGGCAAGCTCGGTCAGAACACAGCTGTCTTTTCCGCCTGAATGGGTGAGCAGCAGCGGGGCATTGTAATGCTCCAGCGACATTTCGCTGGCAATCTTTAACCGTGCAATCACTCGTTATTCCGGGTCGGCGTGTGTTGGAAGTGTAATAAAGCCCCATTCATTATTTGTCATAGGGTATACCTCCAAAAGAAGCCGTGGTAGCAAAATGCCGCCACGGCTATCATTAAATCATTCTGTGAACATTCAACCCTTTACGCACACGCGGCCAGCGTTTGTCGGCGCGGGTTGAGGGCCGCGAGTACAAAAGGGCGGGGCTTGATGTAGTAGTGGGTGGTGGATGTCTCAAAGTGGATCTCCTGCGTTTCCGTCTCATGGATCTTCACCACAGGGGCCGTATGGTACATCTCACCACCAGTGCTGAAGATGGCAGGCCGACCCACCATCAATGCGGACATGAGTTCTCCGGTAATGTAAAGCTCCAGCTTCCGCTTTTTCATTCTGTCCTTGCCTCCCTTTAAGCATCTCTGCACAGTTCCACCACGATGAACCGCGCGTTATCCAGCAGCGTGTTCACATGGTACAGCGAGGTGTTCTGCATCTGCGCGATCTCGTTCGTCTGGTAGCCTTTGGTGCGCAGACGGATAATTTCCATCTGCTGGGGCGTTACCCGCTTGGCGAGGGCGTGCAGAAGCAATGCAACCTCACTTTCACGCAGCGCTTCCTCGTCCGTTACCGTTGGTGTTGAATGCCGGGTCAGATGCCCGGTGTAAGTCTGCCGGGGACGGACAAAACGGATGACACGGAAGCGGCGCCTGGCGGTGCGATGGGCATTGACAATTTCGCCTTCCATGGCCCGCCACGCTACCGTGGCAAAGGAATAGCCTGCAAGATTCGGATCGGTCAGATACCGCTGTACAGCCCGCAGATAGCCGAAAATGATGATGTCATAATACTCGCTGGCGGGCAGATTCTTCTCGTGCAGGAATTTGTAGACAAGGTTGTGGTTTTTCTCGGCAAAAAAGCGCTGAGTATCATTCAACGGAATATCGTGCATAAAGCAACTCCTTCATAAACTGTCACGCGGGCAGCGGCTGTGTATCGCCGTTTACCGTAGACCCGATGCAAAAGCTGTCATCGGTGACCGCAGGGGCGGTAGCGCAACTCTCTACCTCGCAAAGACCATCATCCTGTTCCCGTTTTGCTTCGATGCGCTGGCGGTTCATGCCGCGGATCTGCTCACGGAAGCTCAAGGCGTACTTGCGTACGGCAGCAAGCTGCTCACCGTGGAAGTCGCCAAGCCATTTGAACGTGGCAACACTGTAATCTTTGCCCTCCGGGTTCGTCTGGCGTTTCAGGCCAATCTCCACAAGGCTGCCGTAGGTGGCGCGGTTGCGGAAAACGAAACCCTTATTCAAAAATTCGCGGAACGGGCTGATGCTGGTGGGCGAAAGATTGATTGCCAGAGGCATAAATTCTCCGCTGCGCAGCAGGTACAGCACTCGCATATTCTTGCAGGCTTTGCCGCGGCCATTGCTGGCGCTGCCAAACTGGCTCAACGCACAAGCCTCGCAGACACCACCGGGCTCACCGTAGCCCTGCTTGCCGTCCACAGAAGAACAAAGCGGCGGTACATCATCGCTGTACTCATCACCCTCCGGCCAGTAGGCGCAGCTTGCGTGATTGAACAAAATCACACCGGTGAGAGTGGGGCTGTAATCCGGGTGCTGAGGGTCGCCGGTGGGCAGTTCAAACTGCAACACACCGCCTGCGGGAATCTTGATGCGGGGAAAAGACATTGTAAAGCCGTCCATGTCCTCGGCAAGTTCTTCGTTGCTGAACTCAGCCTCTCCAATTTCGGGCAGTTCAAAATCCAGCGGCTTGTTGGCGGTCATGGCGGTGGTGGCTGCGACATTAGCGTTCATCATAGACATAATAAATCCTCCTGTGTATATGGGCAGCCTTAGGCGGCTGCCCGGTTGATTCTCGACCACTGCCGGGGCGGCATGGTCAAAATACTGTAACCGATACTTTCCAGTTCACTGGCGCGGTCATAGCTCTCCACATCCTGGCTGTGGCGAGTCACGGCGTTGGATAACCCGTACAGCGTCAGATCGTTGGATTCGATCAGCCGCTGCAATACGCCGGTGCTTTCGCTGTCGGTAATGTGGAACTCTTTACTGGCAAGTTTGACGACGGCCGGCACATCATGGGTGTCCATCTGCGCGGCTTTTGCCTCCTGCATCTTGCCGACGACCTGCGCGAACCGCGCTTCTTCCACAGCGGCGCGCACGGTGTCCTGAATTTTCATAACAAAGGCTTTGTCCTCCGCGTCCAAGGTTGCTTGGGAGTAGACGCTGAAGTTCTCTTCGCTGTCGGTAACGCGCCCCACATGGTTGCGGCGGGCGGCTGCCTCGTTCACGACCATGCCGTTGCTGCATACCAGCCGATAAATCAGCGGCTGGATGCTGACAGAGCCAAGCCCGACCTCGCTGTTGCTGATGATGACCCCGGCCTGCACAATGTCGCCGGGGGATACCTCCGCCTGCAGACGGGGGTTCACGGCCTTGATGTACATACGGCTTTCGGTGATTTGGCAGCTTTCAAAGCGGATGTCGGGCAGCCCGCCGAGAATCGGTAGCGTCACACCGGCAATGTCGATATTGTCGATGCGGCGATAGCGATTGCTCAGGTACGCGCGAGCGGAGCCGTCCAAGGTACGCAGCATGCGCTGGCTGCTTTCCTGCTTGAACCATGTGTTGGCGTTGTAGGCCAGCAAGTCGGGGCGTTCCTCCCGCATGCGGTCATAGTAGGCGGCGGGAATACGCAGGTGGGTGCCGATCTGCCGATGAGCGATGCCGGTGATGGTCATGGGCTCAATCAGCTCGGTGCCGCTGTCGTCTGACAGGTGCAGAAACATTTCTTTGCCGTAGGATTCCATCCGCAGGCGATTGGGGGCAATGAGGTAGTCCTCCTTGGACTCGCTCTGCCGCTTCACTTCGGTCAGCATCTGCTGTAAAGTTACACCGGATTTCATACGCGAAACCTCCCTTTACCACGAGAGAACCAGCTTGCCGGAAATTTCCTCGGCGGCCAGCCCATCTCCTGCAAAGACCTGTTTCAACTTTTCCCAGCAGCCCACGGGCGGGAAGCCGTGCAGTGCGGGGAGCACCGATGTGCTGCCATCCGTAAGATGGATGTGACCGTCCTCCTGCACGGTCATCGAGTGATGCCCGCGGGAACTGAGGTCAGCCACAATGCCCTCCAGCGCTGTACGGCCCTCGGTCTCATACCAGATGCGCGGGTCGGGCAGCGGGGGAGTCTCGGCGGGAATGCGCGGCTTTTCGGGTGCGTCCGCCGTGGGGCTCGGGCGCAGCGGTACGGTGTTGATTAACTCGCACCGCAGATGCGCCTGCTTGTCCAGCACGACTTCGGCACTCTCAAAACCGTCCAATCCGTGAACACGGATCAGGCAGCGCCCACCTTCTTTGACGATGGCAAGCGGGTCTTTGGTAGCCCATTCCCATGTAATGTTGCTGCCAGCCGTGCGGAGTGCAGCGGTGATGCGCTGGTTCACATGGAGCAGCAGAATGTCGCTGAGAGGTCCGTCCTCAATGTCCGGCACCACAAACTTGGTACGGCGGGGAGCCTTTGCTTTCTTCTTGGGGACTGCCGGGAGACTGCCTCGCAGATGGTGCAGCACATACAGCCCCCAGACGGAGCAGGCGACAAGCAGAAGCGGCAGCAGCAGCGCGCCGCGCGCGAACGCGGCGATGGATACAATAATGCCTACGAAGATGCTTGTGCCGTTCCGAATGGCATTGTCAGATTTCATTGTCGATTACCGTCCTTTCACAAAAACAAAAAAGGGCTGCATCAGGTGTCAATTCTGAACACTTGATGCAGCCCAAGGTACGGCCACTGTTCGGCGGCCATGCGGGATGCGGATTGATTCTTGGTTCACTTCCTTTCTGCCAATGGCAGGAAATATCTATATAAAAAAGTGCCGGCAGGGGAGACACCGCGCCAAATTCAGCGCAATGCCATCTACTACCAGCACCGATTACAAAAATAACAGCGTATGCTTATATAGCATAAAAATCATTTACGAGGTTATTATAATACTATATCTTGTGGTTGTCAATACGGATGTTTATTGAGGATCAAAGGAACATCATGCGACAAACTGGAAGTTATCTGTTAATGGTCCAATAATCCTTATAAGCGTAACCATCTATTGTTCCAACCAACAGCTTCGTTGACTTCTTGAATCCCACTCTTTTCATTGCTTCCATTCTTTCGACTGCATAAACAGGAACTTTTGTAATGATTTCCTCGCACTCAAACAAATCAAATGCAGGTGGTACAATAAGATTCATAATTGTAGAAATTTCTTCCGAAGTTTCATATTCACTTTTTAAATCAAGTCTAAGAACACCTACATGATTAAAATCATCGTTTGCACTGCGATGAAACACTTCAATTGAGC
>OLRZ01002532.1_pt1 | contig 10269 bp, 8 predicted proteins | sample 1671931 | NCBI WGS metagenome assembly OLRZ01 (sample SAMEA3136627, study PRJEB25190) | human gut metagenome | reverse complement strand
TTCTTCCCGAGGTTGAAGTTGAAGCGGGGCAGCTCCACTTCTTCGCCACGGAGCAATGCTTGTAATTGGGTGTTGAAGAGCTCAAGGTCGAGGGCATAGAGCGATTCGTAATCGTAATTGCCGTTCTCATCGCGCGGGGTGTCTTCACGGTCTACGAAGTAGTTGTCCAGCGAGATGGGGTAAGGACGCAGGCCGTTGGTCATCAGCTGCACGCTGAGGCGTTTGCTGAAAGTGGTTTTTCCGGAAGACGAGGGGCCGGAGATGAGCACGAGCTTCACCCGGTTTCCGTTTTCGCCGCGGTGGTAGATGTCATCGGCAATCTGGGCTATCTTTTTTTCCTGCAGGGCTTCGGCTACGTTGATGAGGTCGGTGGCATGGCCTTCCTCGCAAGCCATGTTGAAGTCGCCTACGTTGCCCAGTCCCATAATGTAATTCCAGCGCAGGTGTTCCTTGAATACGTCGAGCATTTTCTCTTGTTTCACCACTTCTTCCAGTACATTTGGGTTTGCCCGGTTGGGGATGCGTAGCAGCAGGCCGTCGTAATACTTCACGATATCGAACAGCCAGATGTATCCGGTACTGGGCAACAGGTTGCCGTAGTAGTAGTCTACGGTGTCGCCCAGTGTGTAGTAATAGGTATATAGCGAGCCGGAAGTTTCCAGCAGCTTCACTTTGTCGTTCATGCCCCGTTCGTTGAAGATGCGTACAGCCTCGGTGGTGTGGCATTCTACACGGTGGTAGGGGATGTTCTCGGCAATGATTTCCTGCATCCGCTTCTTGATGGCTGCCACATCTTCCAGCTCTATGGGGCGGCCGATGCGCAGGTTGCAGAAGTAACCTTTGGATACCGGATGCTCTACGAACAGTTTTCCTTCCGGAAACAGCTCGCTGACAGCTTTGTAAAGAATGAAGCAGAGGGAACGGACATAGGTGCGCATACCTGAGGAGTCGCGTATGTCGAGAAATTCTACATCCTTATTGTTGTATACACGGAAATTCAGCCCTTCGGAACGGTTGTTGACCTTTGCACTGACTACCTGATAGGGGAAATTTAGATTAAAACCGTAATAAATATCCAAAAGTGAGCTTCCGATAGGGAATTCTTTAGAAATATTGTTATTTTTGCAACATATTTGTAACATCTGTTTCATCGAGTTCGTTAAAAGGTGAATAATTTGGGACTAATATACTTATAATCAGATAGAGAACAAATAACCATTAAAAATATTATAGATGGAATATTCTTTTTATGATTTTTTAAAGCTCATAGGCTCATTAGGACTCTTCCTTTACGGAATGAAGATTATGAGTGAGGGGCTTCAAAAATTTGCCGGTGACAGACTGCGGAAGATATTGACCGCAATGACAACCAACAGAGTGACCGGTATGTTGACGGGCGTGCTGATTACAGCACTTGTACAATCTTCCTCTGCAACCACGGTGATGGTTGTAAGTTTTGTCAATGCGGGGTTGTTAACGCTTTCACAGTCCATAGGTGTCATAATGGGTGCTAATATCGGTACGACTGTTACGGCATGGATTATTTCAGCTTTAGGTTTCAAGGTGGACATTGCCGCCTTTGCTCTTCCTCTTCTTGCTTTCGGCATTCCTCTCCTCTTCTCTCAAAAAAGTAACCGCAAGTCTGTCGGTGAATTTATTTTCGGTTTCTCATTCTTGTTCATGGGGCTTTCCTATTTGAAAAACAATGCTCCTGACTTGAGCCAAAATCCTGATATGCTGTCATTTGTGCAGGACTATACCGACATGGGCTTTATCTCCATACTTCTTTTTGTGGGTATCGGTACGGTGTTGACCATGATTGTGCAGGCATCTGCGGCAACTATGGCCATTACGCTTATTATGTGCGCCAACGGCTGGATTAGTTTCGAATTGGGGGCAGCACTGGTTTTGGGAGAGAATATCGGTACAACCATCACGGCAAACCTTGCGGCACTGACCGGTAATACGCAGGCAAGGCGGGCTGCTTTGGCCCACTTGGTGTTCAATGTGTTTGGTGTGATATGGGTGTTGTGTCTTTTCACCCCCTTTACCGAGGCTGTGTCATGGTTCGTAGAGAACGTGATGGGTACTAAAGATCCGGCTGTGGCCGTATCCTTCAAGCTTTCGGCATTCCATACTTGCTTCAATATCTGCAACGTGCTGATATTGATATGGTTCGTGAAGTTTATCGAACGTACGGTCTGTGCCATTATTCCAATGAAGGAGCAGGACGAGGAATATCGCTTGCGTTTTATCTCGGGCGGTATGCTTTCTACGGCAGAGCTGTCCATCCTGCAGGCAAGCAAGGAAATACATCTTTTTGCCGAACGTACCCGCCGTATGTTCGGAATGGTGCAGGACTTGCTGCATACGGAGAAGGATGATGATTTCAACAAAGTGTTCAGCCGTGTGGAGAAGTACGAGAATATCAGTGACAGCATGGAGCTGGAGATTGCCAATTATCTGAATCAAGTGTCCGAAGGGCGCCTGAGTTCGGAAAGTAAGTTGCAAATACGTGCCATGCTGCGTGAAGTGACGGAGATAGAGAGCATCGGCGACAGCTGCTATAACCTGGCACGTACCATCAACCGCAAGCGCCAGACCAATCAGGATTTCACCGAGAAGCAGTACGAGCATATCCATTTCATGATGAAGCTGACGGATGATGCCTTGGAGCAGATGATTGTCGTGGTGGAACATCCGGAGCATGCAGGCGCGGATGTGAACAAGTCCTTTAATTTGGAGAACGAAATCAATAATTACCGCAATCAGCTGAAGAACCAGAATATCTTGGATGTGAACAACAAAGAATATGATTACCAGATGGGTGTTTACTATATGGACATCATTGCGGAATGTGAAAAGCTGGGCGACTATGTGGTGAATGTAGTGGAAGCCAGCAGCGATATAAAAGAAAAGAAAGCGTCTTAGGACGCTTTCTCAAATTCTTCTTTGCCTACTCCACACAAGGGGCAAACCCAATCTTCGGGAAGGTCTTCGAAAGATGTTCCCGGTTCTATTCCATTTTCAGGGTCGCCCAATTCAGGGTCATAGACATAATCGCATACAGTGCAAATGTACTTTTCCATAAATTTCCTTTTTAGGTTTATTCTCCTATAATAACGTTTAAAAGCCCTTTTTGTTCTATTGTTGAACAAAAATAGTTTATTTTTGTTCTCTATTAAAACAACATTTTATGAAAATGACCGACAAGCTGTTCAGGGCGATTATGCGGAATCTGCACGCCTATGTACTGCTGATAAACCGCGACTTCACTGTATTTTACACCAATTACTACGATATTACCGGAGTTGTAAAGCCTGCCGAAACCAGACGGGTGGGAGATATTCTGCGCTGTAACAATGCCTTGTCGGCAGCAGGAGGTTGCGGCACTCACGATTTGTGTGAGCACTGCCCCGTGCGGAATGCCATAGAGAATGCCTTTGTGGTGCAAAAGAACTTCACGGATTTGGCAGCTATTCTGAATCTTAGGGATAGCGAAGGCAGAACTACGGAATGCAATGCTTATGTTTCCGGCGAGTATATGGAGATTGAGGACCGCGACTGCATGGTGATTACCGTGCATGACATTACCCGGCTGAAACAAGTGGAAGCTGAATTGAAACTGGCACGTGAGAAGGCAGAGAATGCCGACCGCTCCAAATCGGTGTTCCTGGCGAATATGAGCCATGAAATCCGTACCCCGCTGAACGCAATTGTCGGATTCTCGGAATTGCTGGCCTCTGCATCGACAGACGAAGAGAAGACACAGTTCCTGGAAATTGTGCAAAGTAACAATGAAATGCTGCAACAGCTGATTGCTGATATTCTGGACCTCTCGAAGATAGAAGCCGGAACATTGGAATTTGTGTTCTCGGATGTGGACATCAACCAGATGATGTCCGATTTGGAACAACAGTTCCGTATGCGGGTGGCCGAGCTGGGTAGTGGAGTGCAGATTGTCCGGGAGGCTTCTGAGAAGGAATATACCATGCATACAGACAGAAACCGGCTTGCACAAGTGATATCCAATTTTATGACGAATACCCTGAAGTTCACCCAGGAAGGCAGTATTACCCTCGGATTCAGACTCTATGAGGAAGGTCTCTATTTCTACGTAAAAGACACGGGAACCGGTATTCCCCAGGAAAAGTTGCCACATGTTTTTGAACGTTTCGTCAAGCTGAAGCAGGAAAAGAACGGTACCGGACTGGGACTCTCCATTTGCCAGACCATTGTCCGCAAATTGGGGGGCGAAATAGGCGTGGAATCGGAAGAAGGGACAGGTTCGACTTTCTGGTTCATATTGCCGTGGGAGCCTGCAACCAGACCGAAACTGGTGAGGGAAAAAGAGAATCAATGACAGTCAATTAATCACTAATCATTATATAGGTATTGTTTTCCCGGATTATTATTGTATTTTTGCGTTCCAAAATTAAACCTAAAGACTTGCATGACTGCAATAAAGGATGATTATTATCATGTCGGACTGACCGACGAACAAGTGCGGAAGAGCCGCGACGAACATGGAGTAAATTTATTGACGCCTCCTAAACGGCCTTCCTTATGGAAATTGTATCTGGAGAAGTTTGAGGACCCCGTAGTAAGGGTATTGCTGGTTGCCGCTCTGTTTTCTTTGATTATTTCCATTGTAGAGAATGAATATGCCGAGACTATCGGCATTATAGTAGCCATTCTGCTGGCTACCGGTATCGGTTTCTTCTTTGAGTATGATGCCGGAAAGAAGTTTGACCTGCTGAATGCAGTGAACGAAGAAACTTTGGTGAAAGTAATTCGTAACGGACATGTGCAGGAGATTCCCCGTAAAGATGTAGTGGTGGGTGATATAGTGGTGCTGGAAACCGGTGAAGAGGTTCCGGCGGACGGTGAATTGCTGGAAGCCATTTCCCTGCAAGTGAACGAATCGAATCTGACCGGTGAGCCGGTAGTGACGAAAACTACAGTAGAAGCTGACTTTGACGAAGAGGCTACGTATGCTTCCAATCGCATTTTGCGCGGTACAACGGGGGGGGACGGACATGGCACTATGCGTGTGGAGGCTGTGGGCGATGCTACGGAAATCGGTAAAGTGGCACGTCAAAGTACCGAACAGAATACGGAACCTACTCCGCTGAATATTCAGTTGACCAAATTGGCCAATCTGATTGGAAAGATTGGCTTTTCCGTAGCGGGTCTGGCTTTTTTCATTTTCTTTGTAAAGGACGTGGTACTGGTCTATGACTTTTCTTCATTTCATACCTTCCGTGATTGGCTGCCGGCCTTGCAGGCTACTTTGCAATACTTTATGATGGCGGTTACCCTGATTGTGGTGGCTGTGCCCGAAGGCTTGCCGATGAGCGTGACACTCAGTCTGGCGTTGAATATGCGCCGCATGCTCTCCACCAACAACCTGGTGCGCAAGATGCATGCATGCGAGACGATGGGAGCCATTACAGTGATTTGTACCGACAAGACCGGTACATTGACCCAAAATCTGATGCAGGTGCATGAACCCAATTTCTATGGTTTGAAGAATAACGGGCAGCTGGGGAATGATGACCTCAGCAAGCTGGTAATGGAAGGTATCAGTGCTAACTCTACTGCTTTTCTGGAAGAAGAGGTGACTGGCGAGAAGCCGAAAGGGGTGGGTAACCCCACGGAGGTGGCACTGCTGCTTTGGCTGAACAGCCAAGGATGCGACTATCTGGCGCTGCGTGAGAAAGCTACGGTTATCGACCAGCTGACTTTCTCTACGGAAAGGAAATTCATGGCTACCCTGGTGCAATCCCCCCTGATTGGGAAGAAGGTGCTGTATGTGAAGGGAGCTCCCGAGATTGTTTTGGGTAAATGCAAGGATGTCATGTTGGACGGCAAGCGTGTGGATGCGGTGGAATACCGTTCTACAGTGGAGGCTCAGTTGCTCAACTACCAGAATATGGCTATGCGTACACTTGGCTTTGCATTCAAGATTGTGGATGATGCGGAAGCGTCTGATTGTGTGTCATTGGTTGCTGAAAATGACTTGTCGTTCCTGGGTGTGGTTGCCATCAGTGATCCTATCCGTCCGGATGTGCCTGCGGCCGTTGCCAAATGCCAGTCGGCAGGTATCGGCGTGAAGATTGTGACGGGAGATACACCGGGTACGGCTACCGAGATAGCACGCCAGATTGGTCTGTGGAAACCGGAGGATACGGAAAAGAACCGCATTACGGGAGCTGCATTTGCCGAATTGACGGATGAGGAGGCATTGGACCGTGTGATGGACTTGAAGATAATGTCGCGTGCACGCCCCACAGACAAACAGCGTCTGGTGCAGCTGTTGCAGCAGAAAGGTGCGGTAGTGGCTGTGACGGGTGACGGCACGAATGATGCTCCTGCGCTGAACCATGCGCAAGTGGGACTTTCGATGGGTACCGGGACCTCCGTTGCCAAGGAGGCCAGCGACATCACGCTGCTGGATGACTCCTTCAACAGTATAGGTACGGCCGTGATGTGGGGACGTTCTCTATATAAGAATATACAGCGTTTCATTGTTTTTCAACTGACTATCAATTTTGTGGCTTTGTTTATCGTTCTCCTGGGTTCACTGGTGGGTACGACGCTTCCTTTGACCGTCACGCAGATGTTGTGGGTGAACCTGATTATGGATACGTTTGCGGCCCTGGCCCTGGCGTCCATTCCACCCAGTGAGAGCGTGATGAAGGAAAAACCGCGTAAGAGTACGGATTTCATTATAACCAAGTCCATGAGGTATTACATTCTGGGAATGGGGTCTGCCTTCCTGGTGTTACTTATGGGAATGCTCTTCTGGTTTAACAGTGAAGAGGGGGGGATGACTACGTATCGGTTGACTGTGTTCTTCACGTTCTTTGTTATGCTTCAGTTCTGGAACTTGTTCAATGCACGTGTGTTCGGCACTTCGGACTCGGCGTTCAAGGGCATTTCCAAATCTTATGGCATGGAGCTGATTATACTTGCCATTTTGGGCGGACAGATACTGATTGTACAGTTTGGTGGAGCTGTATTCCGCACAGTGCCGCTCGATTTTATGACTTGGATGACGATTGTCGTTTCTACTTCGTTTGTTTTGTGGATAGGTGAACTGGTTCGCCTTATCCGACGTTTAACACAGAAATAGTGATGAAAAGAAGAGGAATCAAGAACCTTATTATTGATTTTGGCGGAGTTCTGATTGATTTGGACCGCCAGCGCTGTTTAGAGAATTTCAGAAAGCTGGGATTGCCGGACGTGGAAGTCATGTTGGACCTCTATCACCAGCAGGATTTCTTCCAGAAATATGAAAAAGGGTTGATTACCAGTGCGGAGTTCCGGGAAGTGATTCGTGGAAAGATAGGGAAACCGGTGACTGATGCCCAGATAGATGACGCCTGGAACAGTTTCCTAGTGAGTATTCCTACTTTTAAATTGGATTTACTGTTGGAACTGCGCAAAAAATATGTGGTCTATCTGCTGAGCAACACCAATGAAATCCATTGGCAATGGTCGTGTCTGCACGCGTTTCGCTACAAGGCTTTCCGTGCGGAGGACTTTTTTGAGCATATCTATCTCTCTTATGAGATGAAGATGGCAAAACCGGATGCCGATATATTTCAGAAAGTACTGGATGAGACCGGTATTCTTCCCAACGAGACTCTTTTCATTGACGATTCTGAGGCCAATTGCCGGACAGCGGAGGCGTTGGGTATTTCTACCTATACGCCAAAGGCCCACGAGGATTGGAGACATGCAGTTGTTTTGTGAAACATCGGACATTGGTTCCCGTCCAAGTGTAGCCACTATCGGTTTCTTTGACGGAGTACATCGGGGACACCGCTACCTGATAGAGCAAGTGTGTGCGGTAGCTGCCGGGCGTGGGCTTGCTTCGTCGGTCGTGACTTTTCCGGTACATCCGCGTAAAGTGATGCAGGCCGATTATCATCCGAAGTTATTGACCACTTGTGATGAGAAAGTTTCCCTGCTTGCCAAGACTGGGGTGGATTATTGCATGATGCTTGATTTTACTCCTGAAATAGCCCGGCTTTCGGCACGGGAATTCATGTCCATACTGAAGGATCGCTATCAGATACAAGCTTTGGTAGTGGGGTACGACCATCGTTTCGGGCATAACCGCAGCGAGGGTTTTGAAGACTATGTGCACTATGGTCGCGAATTGGGTATGGAGGTGCTTCTTGCGCGCGCGTATTCTTATAGTAAGGAGACATCGGTAACGGAGGTTACTGTCAGCTCCTCGGCTATTCGCGGTCTGTTGCTGGAGGGAAACGTTTCGGAAGCTGCCGAGTATCTGGGATATGATTTCTTTTTGGACGGTACGGTTGTCGGTGGCTATCAGGTGGGGCGTAAGATAGGTTTCCCTACGGCTAATCTCCGTGTTTCCGATCCTGACAAGCTGATTCCCTGCGATGGTGTGTATGCCGTCCGTGTCTGTGTTGAAGGCAAGGAGTACGGCGGTATGCTAAGCATTGGCTACCGGCCTACGTTGGAGAACGGACCCGATCGCAGTATTGAGGTCCATATATTCCGGTTTGATGCTGATATTTATCAGCAGCCGATGCGTCTTTCCTTTGTGCGCCGCACCCGTCCTGAACTGAAATTCGACAGTATAGAAGAACTTATTGCCCAGCTTCACCGTGACGAGGTGGAGATTAAATCCATTCTTTCTTTATAAACATAAGGCGAGGTCATTTATCCCCTTGCAGTTCTATGTATTTTCCCGTTTGAAGTGTTTGTTTTCTGTATATTTATCGTAAAACGCGTTTTTTTTATTGTTTTTCGATAAATATTTTCTGTTTTTCTTTGTCATATCAAAAAAAGGCCTTTTATTTGCATATCGAAAAACGATAAATGATTATCGAAAAACAAAATAAAGAACTAATAAAACAATAACGGTATGAAAACTTTAGTAATGACAACAATCTTTGTAGTGACAGTAGTGATAAATGCTTTTGGTGGTAATATCCAGGAAAACTTTGCCTATAATGAAGTGATGAACGGAAATCAGGTGGAGTCCCAAATTGTATATAAAGTAGAGAACGGTAAGTTTCTGCAGAACCATTTGAAATACAATTTCACCTATGATGCCCAAGGGCGTACGATACAGAAGGAGGCGTTGAGATGGAACGAGATTGAGCAGGCGTTTGAACGCTTCTATTGCTTGAACTACAATTATACGGAAGCCGGTACGGATGTGGAATATGCCTTGTGGGACAACAAGACGCATGCCTACTTCGATGTGAAGGAAAAAGCTGTTTATCTGCAGGCGGGAGATGACATCAACTACTTGAGTTACAAATGGAGTAAGAAGGACAACGACTGGAATCTGTTGGTGGAACATGCCACTGCGGAGGAAGACGTATTGCTCCTGGCAGTAAAATAAATGAAGAACAATATAGAAATGAGGGAGGGGTTTAGGTTATGAGAAGAGCATTCATGAGTATTACACTATTGGTATTGTCACTTTCTACAGTGATGGTGCTGCTGATGGGACTTGTTGCCACAGCTTGACGGATTGACAGAGAAAATGTGTATCTTTGCGAACTTTTAGACGAATAGAACAATGAAAACGGCAATAAAACTAGTATTGATTTACTTTTTGATGCAGATTGTAGGAGCACTGTTTGCAGGACCTTTCTGTCTGCTGTATACGTATTTCGCTTATGGAACTTTCGACATGGACAAGGCTGGTCAGATTGCTGTGGCGCCTACCATGCTGCTGGGCTTTGTTTTCATGGGACTGTACTTGTGGCGCAAGAACTACCTGACGGGAGACAAGCATCTGTATTCTCCGGTGTCAGTCCCTTATCTGGCATGGAGCCTGCTTGCCGGAATGACTTCCATATGTATAATAGGTCTTCTGATGTCCGAACTTACTTTTTTGCCCAATTTGTTGGACCAGACATTTGATATACTGCAATCCGGTTGGCTGGGTATTCTCTGTATTTCTGTTTTGGGACCCGTACTGGAAGAACTGCTTTTCCGTGGTGCCATTACCAAGGAGCTGCTTCGCAGATATAGCCCGGCAAAGGCTATCTTGTTTTCCGGGTTGATATTTGGTATCTTTCATCTGAATCCGGTTCAGATAATAGGTGCTTGCCTCATCGGTTTCTTGCTTGCCTGGCTTTATTATAAGACACGGAGTCTTATGGCATGTATTCTGATACATATCATGAATAACGGCTTGTCTGTCTATCTGAGCCTGAAACATCCTGAAATGGAGGATGTGACACATCTGCTGAGTAACCCGTATGTACT
>OLRZ01002528.1_pt1 | contig 10277 bp, 10 predicted proteins | sample 1671931 | NCBI WGS metagenome assembly OLRZ01 (sample SAMEA3136627, study PRJEB25190) | human gut metagenome | reverse complement strand
TGAAGCTGGGCGGGGAGCGGTTTTATGAATACGTCAAAAACTTTGGGGTGCTGGAAAAAACCGGTATCGACCTCGCGGGAGAGAGCAAGGGCGTCTTTTTCGACAAGGCGCTGGTCACGGACACGGACAAATGGGGGACGGCGTCCCTGACCTCCGGTTCTTTCGGCCAGACTTTTAAGATCACCCCCCTGCAGCTGGTGCGGGCGATTTCGTCCGTGGTCAACGGCGGGCAGCTGCTGGAGCCGTACATCGTCTCGGAGATTCTGGACGCCGACGGCAATACGGTGATGAAGGCGGAGCCGACGGTGGTGCGCAGAACCATTTCCAAGGAGACTTCCGACACGATGCGCACCCTCATTGAGTCCGTCGTTACGGAGGGAACGGCAAAAAATGCCAGAGTTGCCGGGTTTTCCATCGGCGGAAAGACCGGAACCAGTGAAAAAATTGACGTTTTTGACGAGAATGGCCAGCGCGTGCAGGATAAAATCGTATCTTTTGTGGGGATTGCGCCTATGGACGATCCGGAGTATATTATACTTGCCGCATTGGATACACCGTCCCGGACAACGGGAATTTACATTTCCGGCGGCGTCATGGCGGCGCCCACCGTGGGCGCGGTGATGGCGGACGTGCTGCCATACTTAGGCGTGAAGCAGTCCTTTTCCGAGGACGATATCGCGGGAAAGCTGATCGTCATGGAAGACCTGACCGGCATGACGGCGAAGGATGCCCAGACGCTTCTGAAAAAAGAAGGGCTGACGGCGGCAATTTCCGGCAGCGGCGAAACGGTGACGGGGCAGATCCCGTCTCCCGGACAGACCGTTCCCGGGGGAAGCCAGGTGCTTCTGTTTCTGGGGCAGACCCCGGAGCCGGAAACGGTGAAGGTCCCCGATTTTTACGGCATGAACCGTCAGCAGGCCAGCGACGCCGCGGGCGCGCTGGGGCTGTACATTCTGGTGACGGGGAATGATGAAATTTCCACCGGCGTGACCGTGACGGCGCAGAACGTGGCCAAGGATACCGAGGTTCCCGCGGGAACGACGATCACGCTGGTATTCGCGGATACTGCGGCCAGAGACTGACAACGGAGGATAAATATGAAGCTGAAGGAACTTTTGACGGGCATTTCCGTTCTGGAATGCACCGCGGACCCGGAGCTTGAAATCAAAGAGATTTTCTACGATTCCCGGAAGGTGACCCCGGGCAGCCTGTTTGTGGCCGTGTCCGGCTTTGCTGCCGACGGAAATAAATTTATTCCCATGGCCGCGGAAAAGGGCGCGGCGGCGGTGGTCACGGCGAAGAAGCCGGAGACGGATATTCCCTATGTTCTGGTGGAATCCGACCGGCTGGCGCTGGCGCTGCTGGGGCGGGAGCCTATGATCCTGCGGCGCAGCGAGAGCTACATCGGTACCCTCATCGACGATCTGGTGACCAAGGGTACGCAGGAGCCGTACCGCATCATGACCAGCCGGTCGGAGTACCGGCTGCTGCTGCGGCAGGACAACGCCGACCGGCGGCTGACCCCCATCGGCTACCGGCTGGGGCTGGTGCCGGAGGAGCGGATGCAGGCGGTGCGGGAGAAGTACGAGGCCGTAGACCGGGAGATCCGGAGGCTGGAGCACACGGGCATCCCCGGCAGCGAGGGACTGAACCGGCTGCTGGCGGAGCGGGGGTCGGCCCCCGTCACCGACGGCGCACGGCTCATTGACCTGCTGCGGCGGCCCCAGATGACGTATCGGGAGCTGATGACCTTCGACCCCGGCGCCCCGGCGCTGCCGGTGGAGGTGGCGGAGCAGGTGGAGATCTCCGTGAAGTATGAGGGCTACATCCGCCGGCAGGAAAAGCAGGTGGAGGAGCTGCGGCAGCTGGAAAAGCACCGGCTGCCGCCGGATATGGAGTACAGCCACATTCAGGGACTGCGGCTGGAGGCACGGGAGAAGCTGGCGGCGGTGCGGCCTCTGGATCTGGGGCAGGCCAGCCGCATCTCCGGGGTGTCCCCGGCGGACATCGCCGCCCTGATGATCTGGCTGCACACCCGGACGGAGAGGGGGGACGCCACATGAAAATGCTGGATCTGACCCACTGCATCACACCGGAGATGCCGGTGTATCCCGGTACGGAGCCGCCCCGGCTGACGGCGGCCTGTACCATGGAGCGAGACGGCTTCCGGGAGACGCTGCTGGAGATGTACTCCCACACCGGCACCCACATGGACGCTCCGGCCCATATGCTGCCAAAAGGGCGGACGCTGGACGACTTCCCGGCGGAGACCTTCGCCGGGCGGGGCTTCGTGCTGGATTGCCGGGGAGCGGCGGAGATCACGCTGCCTATGCTGCGGCGGCAGGAGGAGGCCCTGCGGGAGACGGAGTTTCTGCTGTTTTGCACCGGGTGGGACCGGTACTGGGGCCAGCCCCGGTACTATGAGGGCTTCCCGTGTCTGACGGCGGAGGCGGCGGAATACGTGGCGTCGCTGGGCCTGAAGGGTGTGGGGGAGGACAGCATCTCGCTGGACCCCTGCGACACGGAGGACTATCCCAATCACATGATCCTGCTGGGTGCGGGACTGGTCAATACGGAAAATCTGACAGGGCTGGAGGCGCTGGTGGGCAAGACCTTCACCTTCCTGACCCTGCCGCTGAAATGGGAGCACGCCGACGGCAGCAGCTGCCGGGCCATGGCCATGCTCCGGGAGGAGGAAACAAGATAATGGGCAAACTGCGATTTTTACTGGCACTGTGGCTGGCGAAGCTGTCAGTTCCGGCGCTGAAGATCACCCGGCACAACGGCACGGACTTTCCCGGCTCGCTGGCGCTGAAGCTGTGCCCGGATTTCCTGCGGTATGTGGGAAAGCCCGGCACCATCATCGCCGTCACCGGCACCAACGGCAAGACCACCGTCAGCAATCTGCTGACGGATATTCTGGAGGCGGACGGGAAGAAGGTCCTCAGCAACCGCTCCGGCTCCAACATCACCTCCGGCATCTCCACGGCGCTGCTGCGGGGCTGCGACCTGCTGGGGCGGGCCAAGTCCTATGACATGGCGGTGCTGGAGGTGGACGAGCGGGCCAGCGTCCGCATCTTCCCCTATGTGAAGCCGGACTATGCGGTGGTCACCAATCTGACACGGGACTCCATCATGCGGAACGCACACCCCGGCTACATTGCGGATATCCTGACCCGGAGTATCCCGCAGACGGCGACCATGATCCTTAATGCCGACGATCTGATCACCTGCGGGGTGGCCCCGAAGAACCGGCGGGTCTACTTCGGAGTGGACCGGCTGCCGGGGGACACCACCCGGTGCGAGAACCTCATCGACGATCTGCGGATCTGCCCCAAGTGCAGCGGTAAACTCACCTACGTCTACCGCCGGTATCACCACATCGGCAAGTGCGTCTGCCCGGACTGCGGGTTCCGCTCCCCGGAGAGCGACTATCTGGCCACGGACGTGGATATGGAGAAGGGAACCATGGCCCTGCGGGAGGGCGGGGAGGAGCATCCCTACCGGCTTATCTCCGACAGTGTGCCGAACCTGTACAACATGGTGACGGTCATTGCCGTGCTGCGGCAGCTGGGGTACAGCCACGAGGCCATCAGCGGCTACATGAGCCGTGCGGCGGTGGTGGCCACCCGGCACATGGAGGAGCAGGTGGGGAACGTGAAGCTGGTGCGGCAGATGTCCAAGGAGAAGAACGCACTGGCCGGGTCCCGGACCTTCCAGTATATCGCCCAGCGGCCCGGCACCAAGGAGCTGCTGTTGATGATGAACTGTCTGGGGGACGCCCACCACTGGTCGGAGAACACCTGCTGGATCTTCGATGCGGACTTCGAGTATCTCCGCAACGACAGCGTGGTGCAGCTGGTGTGTACCGGCGCACGGTGCCGGGACTACAAGCTGCGGCTGCTGATGGCGGGGGTGCCGCAGGAGCGCATCGTCTGTGAGCCGGACGAGTTCCGGGCGGCGGAGCTGCTGCGCTATACCCCCGGCGATGACGTATACATCCTCTACGGCACGGACTCCCTGGCCCTGTCGTATAAGGTGTACGACCACATGAAGGAGGAGGCCGCCCGGCGTACACAGGGCGGCGCAGAGAAGGAGGGTCAGGCATGAAGGTAGAGATCCTGTTTCCGGAGGTGGGGAACCTCTGCGGCGATCTGATGAACATCCGGTATCTGCACCAGTGCTGCCCGGAGCTGGAGGTGCTGGAGACGGATCTGAAGTCCCGCCCGGCGTTTTTGGAGGGCGGCGTGGATCTGGTATATATGGGCTCCGCCACGGAGAAGGGACTGGAGCTGATGGTGAAGGCCCTGACGCCCTATCGGGAGGAGCTGGCGGCCCGTGTGGACGGCGGCCAGCGGATGCTGGTGACGGGCAACGCTCTGGATGCGCTGGGGGAATACGTCCAGTCGGATCAGGGGCTGCGGTTCGACGGACTGGGCCTGCTGCCCACCCATGCCGAGTATCAGATGATGAACCGGCACAACAGCTTCTTTCTGGGGACCTATGGCACCGGGATGGAGATCGTGGGCTTCAAGAGTCTGTTCGGCCACACCTACGGCGCCGACGATCCCGGCACGGGGCTTTTTAAGGTGGTCCGGGGCGTGGGGCGGCGGCCCGGCTCTCTGGTGGAGGGCTTCCGCCGGGGCGGCCTGATGGCCACCTATCTCACGGGGCCGCTGCTGGTGCTGAATCCCCCCTTTACCAAGCAGCTGCTGCAGGATCTGGGGGCCGAGGGTACGCTGGCCTTCGAGGAGGCCGCCATGGAGGCCTATGAGGCCCGGCTGGCGGAGTTCCGGGACGAGAAGCGCAGCTACCTCTATTAAAACTGATGGCAGGTATCACCAGAAACGGCTGGTCAAGCTCCGCCGGATGGGGGATACTGAAAAGCAAATGAATATGGGAGGCAATGTATGTCCAAGCTCTCTTATCTCGCACGGGTCATGTCCGGCGTGCGGCTGAAGAAAATGAACCAGATGATCGACGTCGTCCACGATAAGTGCGGCCAGAACAAGGTCAAGACCTTCTTCGATATGTGCTGGTGCGGCGCACGCTATGGGGCGGGTTACTACGACTATGTGATGTTCGGGTTTTACAACATGAACGGCCGCCAGCGGGACACCTATCTCACCCGTGTCCGCAACAAGAAGGTCATTGACCACATGAACGACCTCAGCTACTCCGACGAGTTCGACGACAAGCTGCGGTTCAACCAGCGGTTTGCCAAGTATCTGGGCCGCAAGACCCTCAACGGCGAGACGGCCACGCTGACGGAGTTTACGGACTTTATCGCCGGACAGGAGGCCATCTTCGCCAAGATCAACCACGGCGACTGCGGCCGGGGCGTGAACAAGCTGTATGTGAAGGACTACGAGTCCCCGGCGGTGATGCTGGACTACATCCGGCGCAACCAGCTGGTGGTGCTGGAGCAGGTGCTGCCCCAGCACCCCGACATGGCACGGCTCCACCCCTCGTCGGTGAACACCATGCGTATCCTGACGGATCTGGTGGACGGGGAGGTCCATGTGGCCTACATCAGTGTAAAGATGGGCCGGGGCGACGGGTACTGCGACAACTCCGGGCAGGGGGGTGTCCTGTGCCGGGTGGACCCGGAGACGGGGAAGATCATCTCTCCCGCCACCGACGACTATTTCAACGTCTATGACCGCCATCCCGACACCGGGGTGGAGTTCGTGGGCTATCAGCTGCCCATGGTGCCGGAGGCCATTGCTCTGGCCAAGGAGGCGGCCCATGAGATCCCGCAGGTGGCCCATGTGGGCTGGGATATGGCCATCACGCCTACCGGCCCCGCGATCATCGAGGGCAACGACTTCCCCGGAACGGATCTGTGCCAGCTGGCGCCCTTCTATCCGGAGAAGGAGGGGCTGTGGCCGTACTATAAGAAGCTGCTGCACTGGTAAGAGTGGTATGCAAGGAAAAAGGGAGTCCTGAGACCGGAGGTTTCAGGGCTCTCTTTTTGGTTGTGAGGGGACAGCAGCTTTTTCCGATTGTCTCCGACGAGTGACTTTTCCGATTGCCTCCGGCGGCCTGCTTTTTGTCAGCAGCGACGAAAAGTATGCAAAAAACGCCGCTTGAAACCTTAGGTTTCAAGACTTCCTCTTTTGCTGGGCAAGAGCTGCATCCTAAATCCCGCCGAAGCAGGGAATTGGCGTACTTCTACTATCGCTACCGCTACCCTACCAGTTGAAGAAGTCTGTTGTTCTACCGTGGGGGAACGGATCGCCACGGGTGCTCCGCTGTCACCGTCGTGTCAGCCGGTTTCCAGCCACGTTGTGGCGTGAAAACCGGGACACTTCCTCGAAACCGCCTTGTTGCTTCCGCCACAGGCGGCGCTTCGGCGGTTTCCGCAATGACACGTCAAGAAGGCACAAGTCTTGTTTGGCCGCTGGGAGTTCTCGCATAAGATAATTCTGTCATTCCGAGACCAGTCCGCAGACTGGTCGTGGGAATCCGTATCCCCCGGCGGTAGACCCACACGCCCCTTCACCTAAGCAGGAGCGGCAGCGGTCTGCTGCACAGTCAATTCCCACTACGCCCCATAACAAACAAGACTCTTGAAGGTAAAGGAAGTGCAGAAACCATCGGTTTCTGCTGGCGTTCTTTAGTAACTTTCTTTCGCTATTGAAAGAAAGTTACCCGCCGGAGGCACGAAAAGAAATTGCTGCTGGGAAAACTCACCTCCTCACCGGCACGCAGAGTGACTTCCCCCAAGCGGATACTGCCGAATATCATCTGTATATTCCACCGTCAGGTATTGACAAATCTGCCCGATTTCAGTAATATGATAGAGAAAACAGGCAGAATATTGGAGGAAACGGTATGGAACTGCATCAGGCTGTGGCCGGAAATATTCACCGCATCCGCAAGTCCCAGCGGCTGAGCATGGATCGGGCAGCGGAGTTGGCCGGCATCTCTGTGAGTATGTGGGGGCAGGTAGAGCGCGGCAGCGTGAACCCCACGCTGGCGGTGCTGGGCAAGATCGCCGCCGGACTCCACGTCCCTCTGGAGCTGCTCATTGAAAACCGTGAGGAGGCTCCCGCCACTCTGTACCGGGCGGTAGACGTGGCCGGGCAGCGCCTCTACGGCGGCAAAGTCATCCGCTATCCCCTGTTCCCCTTTGATACCGACAGCCGCAGCGAGAGCTGCCAGATGGATATTTTCATCAGCGGTGTCTATGAGGCGGCGGACCACGTCCCCGGCTCTCGTGTGTACCTGACGGTGCTCAGCGGAACGGTGAAGGTCACCTGCGGCGGCGAAGTGTTCCGGCTGGAGAGCCGGGACTGCCTCTCCCTGCCGGGGCAGGCGGAGCGGCAGTATGCCAACGTGGGCAACACCACCGTGCGGCTGCTGGAGTGGATAGTCTACCGTAAGAACGGATGAATAATGTACGAAAAAGGATGAGCCATATTCTCGGTGGTTCATCCTTTTTTGACAGCTGCCGCAAAAACGTGGGATTTTTCCGGATACCGTGTATGATCCAGTAGAAGCGAAGGGAGGGAGACCGTATGCAGGAGCGGAAGATCATCGCCTTGCTGCGTGAGCGGGACCAGCAGGGGCTACACGCCCTGCTGGTACACGATGGGCCGCTGTGCGATACGTCATCGCTCCCATTCTGCGGGACCCTCAGGAGCGGGAGGAGTGTCTTTCCGAGGTGACCATGCGGGTCTGGGAGAAAATCGATCCCTTTCAGGAGGAGCGGGGAAGCTGGAATGGCCGGCTGACCTCCCTCACCCGTCATGCGGCGCTGAATCACGCCCGGCGGATCTCCCGGCACGGCGAGGCCGAGGCCCTGTCGGAGGATCCCCCCTCCCCGGAGCTGACGCCGGAGGAAGTGCCTTTGCTTCAGGAGCGGCAGACCGCCCTGCAAGCGGCGCTGGAGCAGCTATCCGCCGGTGAGCGGCTTCTGTTTTACCGAAAATACTACTCAATCCACCGCCCAGATTGCCTTGGAGTTGGGGCTTACGGAGCGGGCGGTGGAGGGACGGCTATACCGGCTGAAACGGCAGCTACGGAAATTACCGGAAGGTGATGAGGGTGCCTAAGGAGGACTGGGACTTTCTGAACGAAAAGGCCTTCGAGGACGCATTGCAGGCCAGCGTACCGGAGCGCCTGCCGGATAAGGTGGCGGTCACTCCGTGGAAGCGGGCCATGGGCCGGGTGCTGGCAGGCACGGCCCTGACCGCCCTGGGGACGAATCTCTGGGGACTGAACTACCTTTTGCCCGGCATCGGGCTGGTGCTGATGCTACTGGGCTTCCGGCTCCTGCGGCGGGAGGAGATCGATGCCTGTCGTGGGGCCATACAGGCGGTGGTCAGCGTTCAGGAGTTCGACCAGGAGGGAGGCTTCTGCCGAAGCAGCGGCTCCAACCCGCTATGCATAACCGGGGTAGGGGCAAAGCTGACGGGAGAGCCTGCCGGCTGGATGATCTTCCGCCACTTTCTCTGGAACACGGCCCCGCCCTTCCATGGGACAGCCGCCATACAGCTCTGGCCGGTATACCAGTCGGATGAGCTGTGGAGCGCCGCCGGAGAGGTCGCCGGCCGGGTTCTGTACGATCGGGGCGGGGAGACCTTCTGGGCGCCCTACCACTCTCTGGAGGAGGATACCTCCCCCTACGGCTATCAGGGCATCTATGGACAGCGGGACATTTTCGGGACATTTTCTCTGTCCACTGCGGCGCAGCACGGGCGGGGCTATGTGGTCTATGCCGCCGATGAAATTCCTCACGCAGAATACCGAAATGTGCTGGATAGCCGGTTCCATTACAGCTATCCGCACAGATTTCTGCAATATCCGGCAAAAACGGCACTGGAAAACCGGATGTCCGATCATGGGGCATTTCGGACCGTCTGGAGCGATCTGCGCTACGGCCCCGAAGTAACTCCACCTGTCATCAAGAAGAACGATCAACGGAATGACCCTCCGGCAAAAGCCGGAGGGTCATTCTGATATTTTTTCATTCGATAGCCTGCCGCCCGGCAACGGGAGCAGAACAAAAAATTTGGAAATTCACGGTTTATAGAATAAGTCATTTGGCAAGCCGCCTTACCCGGCACGGTGCCGCATTTGGTAAGCCACCTCACCCGGCACGGTGCCGCATTTGGTAAGCCACCTCACTCGGCACGGTGCCGCATTTGGTAAGGCGGCCCATCTGGCAGGGTGTTCCACTCGGCAGGGTACACCATTTGGCAGGACACCTCATTGAGCAAGGCGTTCCAACCGGCACACAGAGCAAGGCGTTCCAACCGGCACACACCGTTCGGAAAGATCTGCCGATTCGGGGATGGCAGCGTTACGGGCGCACCTGCGGAAGACTGGCGGCGGCCACGGACTGTCCGATGCGGCGGAAGCGATCGTCCGGCAGCAGCACCTCCAGCGGCAGCTGAGGGTACTCCTCCGCCAGCACACAGCGGCAGGTCTCCGTCATCCACTCCCCGCCGATACCGGAGGCCACACGGCCCAGCACCATCACATGGCGCAGCGGGTAAATTTCAGCATACAGGGCCAGCGTATGGGCAAGGCACACCCCCATATCCCGGAAGATCCTCCGGGCAGCGGGATGGCCCTGCCGGGCCAGCTCCTGCACCTGCCGCAGCTGTTGAGCCGGGGTCAGGGCCGCATCTGTGGGAACTCCTGCGGCAGCGGCCAACCGGATCACGGCGTCCTGCGAAAAGTACTGCCCCCCTACGCCGGTATCACCGGACCACGGGTCTCTGGGGGCCGCCTCTGCCAAATCCACCGGCGCAAAGGCCAGCTCATTGAGCCAGCCGGAGACACGGCCCTGTGCATCCACATAGCCCGCCGCCTGACTGGTCCCCATAGCGATGCCCATGACGGGGCCGGTACCGAGACTCATATAGCCCGCCAGCGCCGTGACATCGCCGTCGTTGGCCACCGCCAGCGGGACATTCCCCATGGCGGCTGCGGCTCTGCGGTAGAGGGTACGTCCCTCCTGTTGGCGCTCCGGCGGGACGGCAGCCAGCAGCGCCGACACCATCAACTCGTCTCCCCGGACGATGCCGGCGGTGGAGACGCCGATGGCATCCACACGGGGCAGATGGGCCGCCGCCGTGCGGAGGGCGCAGAGCACCTCCCGCTGATGATACCGGGGGTCGGCGGCGGTCTTGGGGTGCCAGATCACCTCCTCGGAGTAGACGGTGCGGCCATCCACCACGGCGGAGACCTTGCGGTCAGAGCCGCCTGCGTCGAAGCCGATGCGGCAGCCGTTGGTATGACCGCCGACGCGGATGGGCTGCTCA
>OLRZ01002523.1_pt1 | contig 10294 bp, 5 predicted proteins | sample 1671931 | NCBI WGS metagenome assembly OLRZ01 (sample SAMEA3136627, study PRJEB25190) | human gut metagenome | reverse complement strand
ATTAATGGTCAAGATGACATTATCTGGTATAAGGCAACTCGTCAAGCCGACGGTTCTTACCGAGTGACTATCAAAGCAACAGATCATAAGAATTCTCTAGGAAATTACCGTGCTGATGCCTACATCGTAGATGACTCTAACAAACGTTTCTATCTCACTGAAAAAGTGGTAGAAGTTACTCAAACTCGCCCTAGTGCAAGTCTCGTTATTGAGAATAATGCTGATTTAGGCACTTTTGACGCTGTTATCCGCAATATCGTAGCACCAAATGGGGTTATGGAAGTCTTAGTTCCTTCATGGAGTCTCGTTAATAGACAAGATGATCTCGTTTGGCATAAGGCTAGTCATCAATCTGACGGTTGCTACCGTGTTACTATTAAGACTAGCGAGCATAAGAATTCTCTAGGAAATTACCGTGCTGACGTTTACATCGTAGATAATGCCAACCAACGTCATTATGTCACTGAAACTATTGTAGATGTAAAACATAATAAACCAGTAGGTGCCATTTCAGTAGTTAATAACAATAAAGATACTGGTACTTTTGATGTCATTATCAGTGATGTCTATAGTTCTAAAGGTGTTCGTACTGTTCAAGTACCTATTTGGTCTGAAAAAGATGGTCAAGATGACATTCGTTGGTATGAAGCCACACGTCAAGCTAATGGCACTTATACGGTAAATGTTCAAGCTGCTAACCACAAAAATTCAACAGGTTTGTACAATATTCATTTGTACTACATTTTAAATGATGGGTCACGAGTTGGTGTAGGAGGGACAACGACAACAGTTGAATTCCGTAATGCTAAGACAAAAACGCAAACCTATATCACTAATGTTAATTCAGAAGCAGGTAGTTTTTACAGTAGTAGTTGATCAAGCGCCACAAGGTCGTCAGATTCAGAATATCCGTGTAGCTGTATGGTCAGAAAGCAACCAAGGAAACCTTTCTTGGTACAATACGGCACCTACTGGAACACATACTGAAATCAATGTATCGACTGTTAATCATAAGAATCTCATTGGTAACTATACGACTCATGTTTATGTAGACTATGTAGACAATACTGTAGACGGATTTAACCTTGGTGAGACAGCTCTTGCTCCACGTAATCGTCGTGTTGAGCCTCAGACGACTTATTATTCTCAACGTGATCCTCGTTGGGCTTCTAAGTGGTATGGTGTCAGCAATATGGATCAATCTGGCTGTGTTCCAACATCACTTGCCATGACCTTTACAGATATCTTGGGAACTGTAATTGCACCAACGACAGTTGCGGATTATTTGTACTACAATACAAATTCATTTAACAAAACATCAGTCGCTGGTACTGATGCAGATGGTATTGTATTAGCAAGTAAAAATTGGGGTCTCAAGAGCAACATGCTTTCAAGTATTGCTAACATTGCCTCAGCTTTGATGTCAGGGCAACACGTTTTGGCGGCAGTAGGAGCAAGTCAATTTATCAATTATCCTTACACGCATGAAATCGTACTTCATGGCTATGATAATGGTAAAACTTATGTTCGTGATCCATTTAATGCCAATAACAATGGCTGGTATTCATTGGATTACATTCATGGTGTTCAGAGTCGAGATGCAATGGATACTAAGCTTGGTGCACCATTCTTCTCAATCTTTGCTTAATCTATTTATGAAAGGTCTTTAGAAGGAAACTTCTAAGGGCTTTTTTGGTGTTCATTTTTGATAGTCATATTTTTTATTTATCTATTTTCAGAATATTATATATACATTTGGAATCTCTTATTTATAGGTTTTTAGGTTCTTTATTTGGATAAGATTGATACTTTTAGTATGGAAATTACTTATTTTTTTATCATTTTTATAGTTTTTTTAGAGAATTATCACTTTTGCTCTATTCGTAAGACATTTTCTATGGTAAAATGGGTGACGTATTAAAAAGTGTCAAAGGAAAGTTAAATGCGAACAAAAGATTTTATCTACTATGCCAGTGCAGCTGTTCTCATGGTGGTGACTACTCAGGTAGCCAGTGCTGATGAGGTAGCTACGCAAATGCCTACGGTTACTGAAGGGAACCAGTATCAACCTGCGACTGTAGCAGATATTTTTGGTGGTGGAGCAGTCCTTGCACAAGAGTCACCATCAGCAAGACCAAGTTCAACTGTTGCGGAAACACCTACAGCCACAAGTGAAGTAGCAAACTCAAGTGCTCCACAAGTTAGTCAAGCAAGCTCAACAACGATTGCAGCATCTGAATCAAGAGTCGTTGCCTCTGAATCTGTAGTTCAGGCTAACACAGTAGCGAGTTCAGAAAATGCGACGGTACCGACTGCTTCTGAGGTTTCAAGCAATATCGTGGCTGAACCTGCTAAGTTGACTCATGCCTCAGGTTCATCTCATGATACTGATGTTCTAAAACCTAAGGCTAGCTTCTCAATTGAGAACAACAACAAGGTCACTGGTACCTTTGATGCTGTGGTTCGAGATATTGTGGCACCCTTGGGTGTTAAAGAGGTTCTTGTCCCATCTTGGAGTCTAGCCAATGGTCAAGATGACTTGATTTGGCATAAGGCAGCCAAGCAAATGGATGGCTCTTATCGTGTAACCATTAAGGCGGTAGATCACAAGGGGGAGGCTGGCAATTACCGTGCAGATGCCTATGTTGTTGATCGAACAAATAAGAGACATTATATTTCTGAGAAAGTAGTATCGGTAACTTACTCTCGTCCAAGTGCAAGCCTAACGATTGAAAATAATAATGCAGCTACAGGCACTTTTGACGCTGTGGTAAAAAATATCATTGCTCCTACAGGTGTGAAAGAAATCTTAGTCCCATCATGGAGTCTCGTTGGTGGTCAAGATGATTTGATTTGGCATAAGGCGACGAAGCAAGCAGATGGTTCTTACCGAGCTACCATTAAGGCAAGTGACCACAAAAATTCAACTGGTAAATACCGTGCAGATGCCTATATCGTAGATAATTTCAACAAGCGTTTCTATTTGACTGAAAAAGTGGTGGAAGTTAGCCAATCTCGTCCAAGCGCAAGCCTAACGATTGAAAATAATGATGCAACTACAGGTACTTTTGATGCTGTGGTTCGTAATATTGTTGCACCGTATGGCTTGAAGGAAATCTTGGTCCCATCATGGAGTCTTGTTAATGGACAGGATGACTTGGTTTGGCATAAGGCAAGTAAGCAAGCAGACGGAAGCTATCGTGTGACGATTAAGGCTTCAGATCATAAACATTCAACTGGTAAATACAGAGCAGATGTTTATCTCGTCGATAAGGATGACAACCGTCAGTATTTAACTGAGACCGTGGTTGATGTCAATGAAACTAAGCCAAGTGGTAGTATTTCTATCTTAAATAACAATGGCGCTGGAACTTTTGATGTGGTCATCAGCGATGTCTATAGCCCTAAGGGTGTACGAACGGTTCAAGTCCCAGTCTGGTCTGAGGCTGATGGTCAAGATGATATTCGTTGGTATGAAGCGACACGTCAAACAGATGGCAATTACAAGGTTACTGTTCAAGTAGCCAACCACAAAAACGTAACTGGTCTTTACAATGTTCATCTTTACTATGTTCAAAACGACGGTTCACAAATCGGTGTGGGCGGGACACAAACAAGAGTTACTTTGTCAGATCCTAAAGCCGACCTCGCTATCACTGGTCTCAACAATGCTACTGGTAGCTATGATCTTGTCATTTCAAACTTGGTTGCGCCACGAGGTTTCAAAGAAGTCTTGGTTCCAACCTGGTCAGAAAAGAACGGTCAAGATGATATCATTTGGTACAAGGCAGCTAAGCAAGCTAATGGAGACTATAAGGTAACCGTTCGTTCAAGCAATCATAAGGGTGATAGTGGTCTGTATAATTCCCATGTCTATTTGGTTGACAATGATGGTAAATACATTGGCCTAGGTGGCAAACAAGTGACACTTGATATCACTAAGACTCAGGGAACTTTGACTATTGCTAACAATGATAAAAATCGTGGAACCTTTGATGTTCTTATCACCAATCTGACGAATCCAAGTGGTATTTCAGGTGTCCTTATCCCCGTCTGGTCTGAACAAAATGGTCAGGATGATCTTGTTTGGCATAATGCCACAAAACAGGATGATGGTTCTTATAAAGTGACTATTTCAGCAAGCCAACACAAGTGGAATTCAGGCAAGTACATCGTTCATGGCTATATTGTTGATGCTTCAGGTAAGAATATCGGCTTTGGGGCAACTTCAGCTGATGTGGTAGCCCCTAAGAAAATCGGTTCGGCATCAAGAGGAAACTACGATGTTTTAAATAAGGTTGTCTATCTCGATGCTGGGCATGGTGGCTATGATCCAGGTGCTTCTTACTTTGGTATTTCTGAAAAGAGCTTGACCTTGGCTATCCAAAGCCGCGTGAAAGCTAAACTAGAAGCAGAAGGCTATCAAGTTGTAACCACTCGCACAAGTGATACCTATGTTGACTTGACGGATCGCTCTCGTGCAGCCAATGCTTCTGAATCAGATATCTTCGTAAGTATTCACATCAATGCTTCAGGAAGTTCTGCAGCACAGGGTATTGAGACTTATTATTACCAACCTTATGCAGAATATCCATCACGTATTAATGCAACCTACCATGCTAATCCGACTCGATTGAGCATGAGTGATACCTTGGCCAATGCCATCCAGTCTAGCCTGATTAATGCGACTGGTGCTCAGAATCAGGGCGTGAAGCGTCAAACCTTTGCAGTCTTGCGTGAGACAACAGCTCCGGCAGTCCTTCTTGAACTAGGTTTCTTGTCAAATCCTCAAGAAGCAGCCCGTTTGAATACCTCTGCTTATCAGGAGACTTTAGCTAACGCAATTGTGGCAGGGATTAAGCGTTACTATTCTATTTATAATTAATAGATTGAGAGAATCTTATGGTTCTCTCTTTTTTAATTTTCAAAGAGAGAAAACGCTTGCATAAATGAAAGCTAAATGGTATATTAAAAAACATGAAAACGTTAACAAAAGGAGTTTTTATGAAAAGAAATACTCAAGCTAATGATGGAAAAGTCCTTCGTTATAGCCTTCGCAAGTACAAGTTAGGTTTGGCTTCTGTAACCATTGGAGCTATTTTTTTGAGCTTTGCTGCAGTTCAAGGAGTAAAAGCAGATGAAGCAGTATCAACGCCCGACTCTAGCACACAGGTAGAACCAGCTGATCCTAGTCTTACTACCAGTGGACTAGTAACTGAAACGCCAACAGCTCCTGTAGCAGCTGAGAATGCCACGGTGTCCAAGGAAAATGAGCCAGTTTCTCTTCCAGAAGGAAATACTGGCCGTACTGAGACTACCAAGCTAACTGAAACTAGCGAAAACACGCCAAAAACAGTAAGTACTAGTAATAGTCAAGCTCTTACGAATGCATCTGAGGATCCTATTGCTGATGGGTCTATTCGCTTGCATTTCCAAGAGTTGCCAAGTCCAGACAAGGCATCGCTTGGACTTTGGACTTGGGATGATGTTGAGACACCATCATCTCAGAAGGGGGCCTGGCCGACAGGGGCAACCTCATTTGCTGAAGCTAAACAGGATGATTATGGTGTCTATTTAGATGTGAAGATGTCTTCAACACCTAAAAAACTTAGCTTCTTGATTAATAATGCCGCTGGAACGAACCTTTCAGGGGATAAAGCAGTCGAAATTCTTAGCCCTCAAATGAATGAGGCCTGGATTGACAAAGATTTCCAAGTTTACAGCTATCAACCTATCCCTCAAGACCACGTTCGTATCAATTATTTCCGTACGGATGGCGACTATAGCAATAAGTCTGTCTGGTATTGGGGTGATGTTAAGGACGCTCCAAGCAATTGGCCTGATGGTGTCAATTTCCAACCGAATGGTAAGTATGGTGCCTACTTAGATATTCCACTAACACAAGCGGCAAAATCGATAGGATTTTTACTCTTAGATGAGAGCAAAACAGGAGATGATGTGAAAATTCAACCAAATGATTATAAATTTAGTGACTTGAAAAAATCTCGTCAGCTTTTCGTACGAGATACTGATCCGACAGTCTACACCAACCCTTACTTTGTCAAGGATGTGCGTTTGACTGGGGCTCAGCAGCTTAGTCCAAGCCAAATCGAACTTAGCTTCACCAACTTAGACGAGGTCTCATCTGAGGATATTCTTAAAGACCTTAAGGTGACGGATAAGGATGGTAACAGTGTCACTCTTAAACAGCTTGACTTGGATGCTAAACTTAAAAAAGCTACTTTAACAGGTGATTTTGCTGCAGAAAATCTACCTTACAAGGTCACTTTGGGCAATGATAGTTTTAAAACATCTGATAGTTGGCAATTGAAGGTTGCCCTCTACAGTTACGATGGCGAATTGGGTGCTCGTCTAGAAGAGAATGGTACTAAGGCACATGTGACACTTTGGTCACCAAGTGCTGATCAAGTAGACATCATTGTCTATGATAAGAATAATCAAGACAAGGTGCTGGCTGAACACGCTCTAAGCAAAGGCCCTCGAGGTACTTGGCAAGCTGACCTCCTTGCGACTGATTTTGGCCTTGAAAACTTAACGGGTTATTACTATCAATACCGCATTAAACGAGGTGATCAGTCAGTAATTGTTCTTGATCCTTATGCGAAATCTCTGGCAGCTTGGAATAGTGACGATGCTAGCAAGGGTCCTGAACACAAGATTGCCAAGGCTGCCTTTGTAGATCCTGCTAATTATGGACCAAAAGATCTTGACTACGCTAAGATTCCTAACTTTAAATCTCGAGAAGATGCCATTATTTATGAGGCCCATGTCCGAGATTTCACCTCTGACAAGGCTATCTCAGCTGAATTGAAGCACCAGTTTGGTACTTTTGCAGCCTTTGCGGAGCGTTTGGATTATCTTAAAGACCTTGGGGTTACTCATATTCAGCTTTTGCCAGTATTGAGCTACTATTTTGTTAATGAATTGCAAAATGGCAAACGTTTGGATGCCTATGCTTCAAGCGATAGTAACTACAACTGGGGCTATGATCCACAAAACTATTTCTCTTTGACGGGTATGTATTCTGAAAACCCTAGTGATCCGGCTAAACGTATTGAAGAATTCAAGAATTTAGTTGCAGCTATCCATGCCCATGGTATGGGTGTTATCTTGGATGTGGTTTACAATCATACAGCCAAGACAGCTATTTTTGAAGACCTTGAGCCAAATTACTATCACTTTATGGATGCTGATGGCACACCACGTTCGATTTTTGGAGGTGGTCCGTCTAGGCACGACTCACTTATATGAGTCGTCGTGTCTTGGTGGATTCGATTGCTTATTTGACTAAGGAATACAAAGTGGATGGTTTCCGCTTTGATATGATGGGTGACCATGATGCTGAAAGTATCGAGCAAGCTTACCATGCTGCACGTGCCCTTAATCCAAACCTTATTATGCTTGGTGAGGGCTGGGTGACTTATGCTGGCGATGAAAATAGTCCTGTTCAGCCTGCCGATCAGTCTTGGATGAAAGACACAGATACCGTAGCTGTATTTTCAGATGATATTCGAAATACCCTCAAATCAGGTTATCCAAACGAGGGAACACCGGCCTTCATCACAGGTGGAAAACGTGATATTAATAAGGTTTTTGACAATATCAAGGCGTAACCAACTAACTTTGAGGCTGATTCACCAGGAGACGTTATCCAGTATATTGCTGCTCATGATAATTTGACCCTTTTTGATATCATCGCCCAATCAATCAAGAAGGATCCAAGCAAGCCTGAGAATAATGCTGAAATTCATCGTCGCTTGCGTCTAGGAAACCTCATGGTCTTGACTGCTCAGGGAACACCATTTATTCACTCTGGTCAGGAATACGGTCGCACCAAACAGTTCCGTGATCCTGCCTACCGTTATCCTGTATCTGAGGACAAGGTGCCGAATAAGTCACACCTCTTAGTTGATGAAAAGGGTAATCCATTTGACTATCCTTACTTCATCCATGATTCTTATGATTCAAGTGATGCGGTTAACCATTTTGACTGGACTAAGGCGACTGATAGCCAGGCCTTCCCAGAAAATACGAAAACGCGTGCCTTTACCAAAGGGTTAATTGCCTTACGTAAGTCGACAGATGCCTTCAATTTCAAATCAAAAGCAGATGTGGATGCTCGTGTGACGCTATTGACAGTTCCTGGTCAGGATAATGTCGCTCAAGAGGATTTGGTATTAGGATACCAAACTGTTGCTACCAATGGAGACCGTTACCTTGTCTATGTCAATGCTGATAGCAAGGCTCGTCAGTTTGATTTGAGCAAGCTTACAAATGGTCTATCCTATATGGTTTTAGCAGATGGCAATCAAGTTAATCTATCTGGAATTAGTGAGCTATCAGGTGTTGCGATCAACAATCACATCTTGACCTTGGACCCACTAACAGCGACGATTATTCGTTTAACCAATGCTCAGAAACCAACTGAGGAAGTAGCTAAGCCTTCTGAGAAGACTGTGTCATTTGGTGGCAAAGATACTGAGGTAACTAAAACAAGAGTCAAGACCTCAAGTCCAGAGGACCTTGTCGGAGATGTAGAGCTTGTTGCTCATGGCAATAATCAGGCTAAGACTGAAGCTAGTCGTCAAACTGATAAGCAACTGCCATCAACTGGTGAAAAGACAAATCGTGGACTCTTTGTAACAGGTCTCTTAAGCATTCTAAGCCTAGGATTCCTTCGAAAACGTCGTACAAAATAATAAGTAACAACAGGTTATTTCCTGTTGTTTTTCTTTTATTTAGAATCATTCTTATCTGCTCTTTAGAATAGTTCTTAAATAGCCTAAAACCGTTGACAGTGCTGGTTTCTTCTGTTAGTTTAGAATATGTTCTCTTACATATGAGAGACCATTATTGACTTATCATCGTTCGTTTTTCATATCGAAATAACAAACGATTCACATATATAACGACAAATGTCGAACACTATCTTGAAAATAGGAGACATTCATGAAAAAACTTAACAAACTTGGTGTTGTTCTTTTAGCATCAGGACTTTTATTGACGGCTTGTGCCAAATCTGGTAATTCAAGCAATTCAAGCTCAACTAGCTCAAAACTCACAGCCAGTGAGCAAAAACAATTGAAGCAGGCCACAAGTGATTACAAGACTTTCGTTGAAGGCGAAATCGATCAGCTTTTGAAAGATACTGAAGGATTCAGTGAAACCCTCAAGTCAGGAAATCTTGAAGAAGCCAAGAAACAATACCCATTGGTTCGTATGGCTTACGAACGTTCAGAACCAATTGCTGAAAGCTTTGGTGAGTCTGATGTGAAAATTGACTACCGTTTGGTTGATTACATGGACGAAAATAAATCAGAAGATGGCTGGTCAGGTTTCCACCGTATTGAACGTATCATGTGGCAAGACAACACGACCGATGGTACAGCTACCTATGCAGATCAATTGGTCAACGATATCAAGGAACTCAAGGCTAAAATTGCAACTGTTAAAGTCACTCCAGATATCATGTTGACTGGAGCTGTAGACCTTCTTAACGAAGTGGCCACTCAAAAGATTACAGGTGAAGAAGAAGTCTTCTCACACACCGATCTTTACGACTTCCGTGCCAATATTGAAGGGGCAGAAAAAATCTTTGAACTCTTTAAGCCATTGATTCAAAAGAAAGATGCTAAGCTTGTTAAGACTTTGGAAACAGAATTCAAGAATGTCAATGGTCTTTTGGACAAACACATGATTGATGAGAAAAACTATAAGTCTTATACAGATTTGAGTGAGGCAGATACTAAGGAATTGGCCGAAGCTGTAACTAAACTTGGTGAACCATTATCACAAATGGGTGTTATCCTAGATGGGAAATAAGAAAAATGACTGACGAAAAATTTTTAGATAAAAAAGAAACCAAACAGCGTACCATTTTCACTAACAAGCAAGGGGAGAAGTGGCTTAAAGTCTCTTGGGTCTTAAATAAATCGCCAAGTACGATAAAGGCATTCATGAAAAGTAACCAATTGAATGATAATGAAAAAAAATGCCTCAAACGATTAGATGATTGCATTAATAAAAACAAAATAATCCATTTCTTTGAAGAGGAAACCTCAGAACCAGATAAAGCAGTAAACATTTTTGTGAGGATCAATACAGGAGGTCACCCTCTAAGCTTTTCCGATATGTTACTCTCGCTTCTAATAGCATCGTGGAAAGAAAAAGATGCAAGAACTGAAATTCGAGAACTTACAGAAAGTATCAATAACAAGGGCTTCAACATAGGGACAGACTATGTGCTGAAAGCAATCTTGTACTTGTATCACAA
>OLRZ01002515.1_pt1 | contig 10319 bp, 9 predicted proteins | sample 1671931 | NCBI WGS metagenome assembly OLRZ01 (sample SAMEA3136627, study PRJEB25190) | human gut metagenome | reverse complement strand
TGCCATATCTATAAGATTAATTACCTTTACGTTATATCCATTATTTTTTAACATTTCTCCTGTACTTCTTAAAATTTATAGCAATAGGTAAGGATTTGATATTATCTCCACCTTTTCCCCTGCTCTACACCGTACGTGAGACTTTCGCCTCATACGGCGTGCCATCATACATTTGCAAATTATTTATTGTCTAAACCTTTTGGTAATCATAATTTTGCCTTATATAATTAACTTTTTTCCATTGTTCTTCATTCAACTTAAATTTTCTTAATAAACCTTGGGCTTCAACCATCTTTCTCGTAAATATTGCCTTGTACACATCTGAATTTATAAAGATTATATTTCCGTGATTATTAGTTCCCCTCTTTTTTAAAGGTTTCTTTCTAATGCACTTCATATGACTAACATCTAACTTCTTACCCGTTATGTAACAATTTCCTTGCTGAATGACATATGCTGATAAACTATTGTCATTAAATTCTATTGTTTCTGTTGGGTCTCTCATTTTAGCTATGGCTTCAAATTCTCTTTGTGTAATAAGCATTAAATTCTTGTGTATTTTCTCTCGACCTTTTGAAGTATAATTACTTATTTCCTGAGAGAAATTCATAGGACTCCTATGGTGAACTCCCGTTAATGGGAGTAAACACATATCTCCTATGGTTACAATTTTTGTTTCTTTCTGAATACCCATTGTTTGTTTTTGAAAATTAATGTCTGTTTCCTTAAATGGAATTGTTTTGCTAATGTCTCTAAGACGTATTCTTATGGTTGGTAAGAGAGCGTAATTCACATCCGTTAAATTGTTGTAAATATTTGTTGCTATGCAATAATAATTTTGTATTCCTCTAATGGCTGAATTATAGTTTTTAATTGCCACTGTTGGGTTGTCTTTTCGAATGTTAATTATTTTGGCTTTTAGGTTGCTTTTTGCATTCTTAATTGCCTTGTCACTCATATCAGTCTTTGCTATATAACCATATCTGGTCTTCCCCTTTGGAACGACTTTTATTTTAAAACCTAAATATGTTGATGAGTTTTTCTTAAGATTTATGACTTTTGATTTTTCTTCACTTATGTCCAATTTCAATCTTGTTTTTAAGAAATCCACTGTTGCGTGATACCATCTCTGTGCTTCGTTATAACTTCCACACATTATTTTGAAATCATCTGCATATCTTATTAGAAATCCATCTTTCAGATTGGTGTATTTCTTCGCATATGTTCGAAATGCTGCAACATTAGACATTCTGTTTGGTTTGAATGTTTCCCATTGATTACTTATCCACCAATCTAATTCATTTAAGACTATTAGGGATAGTAGTGGACTTATTATTCCACCTTGTGGTGTACCTTTTGTCGGTATTCCTTCTCCCTTTATTTCTGACTTAAGTATCTTACTTATGATACTTATTAAACGCTTGTCTCTTATTCCAAGTGTCCATATCTGTTTCAAAAGTTTTCCGTGGTCGACATTGTCGAAAAACCCTTTTATGTCAACATCAACACAGTAGTAATGCTTGTACATATTTATCATACTAACTGTTCTACTAATTGCGTGATGTGTGTCTCTGTTTGGTCTAAAACCATATGAATGGTTGTGAAACTTAGGTTCACAGATTGGTTCAAGGACCTGCAATATGCACTGCTGAACCAATCTGTCCCATATACACGGAATACCCAATGGTCTTTTCTTGTCACTTCCTGGTTTTGGAATGTACACTCTTCTGACAGACTTAGGTTTGTAGTCATCTAACATCTCTCTCACTGTATTAATCACAGTTTCATCCGTTAGTTCTTTAATATCATCTATTGTCTTTCCATCAGTTCCCTTGGTGTTACTACCTTTATTACTCTTTAGGTTTCTATATGCTAACCTGATATTTTCTTCTGAACCAATAATCTCCAGTAACTTATAAAAGTTGTTACCGTTTTTACTTGCTGAATACAATGAATCATATACTCTTTGCATATCATAATATTCGTTGTATCTCAATTTGGTTTTCTTTAGCATGGTCTGTAACCTCCTATCTGGGAGTGATTACATCTCTTAGTCTTACTCGAACCCATACCATTCGACTTTAATTTGCTTAACTGTATGACTAGAGGTCTTCCCTCCACCGCTTATTATCACGGTTTCTTCGGTACTATACCTCCGCTTTCACTGACATAATCTCACTTATATCACTATTGTGATTTTCCCGTTTGATACGTTTCGTAGAAAGTAGATTCTCCACGCTGTCAGCTTCCAACGTTCCAAACACACTATCTTTACATCTATCCTTAGGTTCCTTCTATGAGCCTGTTACCTTGACACTGCCTGTAACAATGTATGGACTTTCATAAAGGCGGAGTCTTACTCGCCCACAGTAACGACACTATTTGTGTCACTATGCATTTCTACATAGTCCCGATATAGACCCGTACATTCGAAGTTTCGTCAGAAGAGCTTAACTCTCTTCATTCTCACCATAGATAGTTTATAGACCCCCGGCATATAGGATACACATCTCACCTCTGAAATGCTTTCGACATCTAATCTGTTTCGGTATCTCTCTGCCGACTTCACCGAGCTTCTTACACTTTAGTTTCTACTAACTTAGGTGCAAGTCGGAGGATTAGGGTTGCCTTTCAGGACGTTACTCCATCATTCGACATATCGTGTGTTTAGTTCTCCGATTTACTACTATTTTTTTTATTCAATTATTAGTTGCAATCGTGCCATAGCTTTTCACTATGGAACGTTTCGCACCTCCCTTGGGATCGGTCAAAATAAATGAACAATCATCCGGCATCTGCATAAGATTAGGTTTTACTTCATAAAATGTCTTGCCTGCTCCTGAACCGCCAATAATAAGGATATTATTATTAAGTTTCGTCATCCTTGTATTAAGACTCATTCTAACATTCTGACTTAAAATTCTGTTTCTATGTTCATTCTTATCTCTTAGTCTATTGTTCACCTTTGATATGTCTGCAAATTGTGCAGTACCATACTCTTTACCGGGCATCATATTTCTTTTACTTGTGTAGTACATCGTTAATGCTACTGCATATATTAACAAAGCACTTAAAACAGCTTTTACTGTTGTATATCCTTTATAATAATTATTAAATGGCTGTGCTAAAATCTGATTTAATTTATTAATAAAATCATTTATATTTATCCCCGTTGTCCATGCACCATTTACCAGATATCCCGCATAAGCCGCAAACACTGCTCCAACAATAACGATAATGATGGAAGGGCATTTCTTCTTGTAAATCATTATCGTTTTCCCTTTCCAATTTCTTCTGTTTTATTTGTTATCTTCTGCTTTGGAGACATCTTTTCATATCTTTTTCTTACAGCAACTCCTACACTATCATAGTGTCCTTCATATAATTCACTGCCCTTTATCATCTGAACGACTTTATTATTTTTGTCGTATAGCTTATATTCCTTTTCCATATCAAGAAATGTAAACATTGTCTTTCCGTTATGTATTTCCATTATATTTTCTTTTTTTATCCACACATAACGTGCCTTTTCTCCCCATGTGCCGGGAACTCTTGTTTTAACTGCCCTAGGATTTTCTTCTTTTATCAATATCTTTGATACTGTGATATCCTCAAGGTTTCTATTCTTTGACATTGAGACTGCCCTAATTCGTTCAACTATGTTTCTGTAACTATTAATTCTTTTTGTCAGTGCCTCTTTGTTCATAATGACATCATATTTATTTTCTATTTCTGATTTTTCCAATGCCCCCATTGTAACAAGTTTTCCTATTATTTCTTTCGCTGTATTCTTTTCTATGTGAAATTTTTCCTCTATGGAATCAGCGCTTATGCTTTTATTATCAACAGCATATAGTCCTACTTTTTCAATTAGCCCCTGCATTATTTCTCCTGTTTTTTCTGCCTCCTGTGAATGAAACCTTTCATTTCCGTCTTTCTGTTTTTGAAAGTAGTCAATGAGTTTGTTTTTTCCATCATTGTCACTTTTCTTTACATAGTCATCAAATGTACTTATCTGACCCGATTTCAATTTTTGTAACATTACATTAATTCTTGGTGTTGCCTCCGAATGAAATATAATCTCTGTTTGTCCCTTGTTTATATTTGGCATCATCGAATAAAGTATTCCGTATTTTTTTGCAAGTCGTTTAACTTTTCGCATTTCAGAATTACTAAACTCAAGTACCTGAAGGTCTCCACCTCTCATAAGCAATTTTCTCATAGATGTTCTTCCAAGATTTTTTTCATAATCAAGCATCCCCTTTAGAACAGCCAATACTTTTTTCATTGCTTCAATACCATCACTTCCAACTTTCATTGCAATCTCTATACCGTCATAGGCAACTCTGATTATCTGCACTGCCTCTGCCAATTCATCTGCCATTATCTCCTCCTTTCTATCCATTCATACTATTTTCAAGTTCTGCAATCTCTATTATTTCCTTCATTCTTTCTGCTGAAATCCTACCATTAATGATTTCTTCCAATTGACTTTCTGTAAGTCCCTTCTCTATTGCACTTTTTATTTGAATGAGCTGATTTTTGTCCAATTCACCTTCAATTACAAGCTTTACCAAATTTCTTCTACTCTTTGTTTTTATCGCTAATTTTGTAAAAATACTTATTGCTCCACGATTATTTACTGTCGTTTTTCTTTCAATGCTGTTACTGTCTATTCTTATATGTCGATTCAAATTATCTACTTCTGATGATTCTTTCTTTGAAAATTCAATAACTTCTGTGTCTGATTTCTTTTTTTTACTGTATTTTTCTTCTAATTCACTTATTTTTTCTCTTAACTTTTTATTTTCTTTTCTAAGAACCTCTCTTTCTCTGCTATTTTCTGTTGCCTGCGAATATGCTTTATTTATTTCATCTTGCTTTTCAGATAGTAAAACATCTTTTTCCCGATTTTCTTTTAGTATCCTATCGAAATCCTGCTGCCCTTCATTGTTATCTAATAAAGTTCTCAACACATCTTCAACTTCAGTAAATCTTTTATCCGCATTTGATAAATTTACATTCATTTGCTCCAAATATTTTATAATTTTTGTTACATATTCAGGTTCCCTATCGTGTTCAAACTTATTTCCTTCAGCAAGACTATCTTCATAGAGCTTTTTCATCGTTACTGCCTTTTCGCCACTTTGAGTAATTTTTTTCACTGCTTCTATTGGTACACCCTTTTCATAAAATTCCAATGCCATTTCCATCTGTGAAATACTAAGTCCGTCAGCTACAATTACCTTAATAACCTCATCATCATAATTGTTTCTCAAGCATTTTGAACATATTTTCATATGAGCAAAATCCATATTTTTATCGGCATATCTTGCTATCTGTTCTCTTGTAAGCCCATAATCTGCATCATCACTTATCAGCTCTAACACCTCTTTACTTACTCCTCTGTTTCTAAAACCTTGTATAATCATATTTTTGTCTCTAGTGTCACTGCCCAATTTTAACCTCCTGTTAAAATAAAAAAACAGCCTATTTTTTCGGCTGTCTATCTCTATTATCTATTCCTCTTTCTTCTTTTTTGTCCTCCACTTGTCTTATTGGTTTTTCATTTTCTTCCTTTATTAAATTATCTGCAATTCTTAATTCCTTTCTTACATCCTTTAATTTGTTTCTTAACTTTACATATTGACTTTTATAATATTCTTTTAAATTTATTACTTCTTCAACCGTGTATCCCTGACTGCTAATTTCCGATATAAGCTGCGTATATTTTTCATGTTCTTCCTTGAAAAATTCATCTCCTCTTACATAACAGTTTTCACTTTCTGCTAATTCCTTTATCACATCTACAGTCTCAAACAGATTTTCGGCTGCTTTCTCAGCACATCTTACTGCACTAATTTTCCTATTTATACTTTTTCTTCTATCATCTAAAACATTTCTTGCTTCAGTCAATTCAGTTATACTCGTAATTCCATATTTCGAAAGCAAACTAAACTGTTCGTGTAGTTTATGCATTTTTCTAATTTCACCACGATATTTCCATGCCTGTGAATACGCTCTTTTTTTCAATTTACCGGTTCTATACAATTTTGCAAAATATTTTTTCTGAATTCCTGTAAGTTTTGCTCTTCGATATCTTTTAAATCTGCAATATATAATCTTAGGCTCGGAATTAACTTTATCGCTTTTATAATCGGCAATGCTTTCGTTAATAATTCTTTTGATAATATTTTCTCTTGTATATTCATCCCCTATTTTATCAAGCCTAATATACTTCTTCATTCCCGGCATTAATACTGCCATATATTTTCCCTGCTTAATTTTGTATCCCTTCTCTTTAAGCATTTCTAAAAAAGTATCATATGTTGAAGCTTGAAGAATACATGAATCAACATCTCTTATTACCATGTCTTTCCAAACAAATTTACCATCACGATATGTATTCCATTCTTTGTACCTTTCATCTTTCTCTTTTGTGTCATAATTTATATCTATTGTCGAAAGACCATATTCTTTACAAAGACTATTTGTAAGTGGCTGAATATATTTTGCCCAATCACCCTTTTCGTAACGATACTTTTTTCCATTCTTTATATTTACGCTATTGAATATAATGTGCCCATGCTTATGTTTGATATTATTATGAACTGAAAATATAACTTCGTAATCATCCCCAATATACTCTTTTGCAAATCTTTCTGTTATTTTAAAAGCAGTATCATCATCTATGTTGTCTTCTTCAAAAGATATAATAAAATGATATGCTTGTCTTTTATCTATTTTGCCAAATTTAACCTTGGTATTTTTCATTTTGTCATATGCAAAATCCGGCTGACAATTAATCCCTCCTACAAGTCTTCCTCCATCTGTTTTTTCTTCATTTTTTATGTAATCAATCGCAGCTTTTAAATGTTTCCCATGATAACCATTTCCACAATCACCTATATTAAGAACCTTCGTAACTGCCAATACATTTCTCCACTTCTCTTGTAGACATTATAAGTTTTCTCATATATGCTCTTAGGCTTTCCATATCATTACGGCTATAAAATCCAGCATTATTTTTTCTTGCAATCTGATTAATATTGTTTCCGACATGATTTACTTCATTAATAAGATTTGACAGCATAATTCTTATTTCCGGATAATCAGAAGGTTTATTATTTAGTAACAGACGTATGTATTCTGATTCTGTCATATTGAATTCTTTAGCAAGTTTTCTCAATTTTGCTGCTTCCGTTTCCGTAAATCTGAAATGTTTAACTACTCTATGTCTTCCATTTTCCATTTATACCACCCTCTCTTTATCGTAATCCATTATTTAAATATCACACTTTGTCATAAAGTCTAATTATGATTTTCCTTATCCGTATCCTTTAAGAATTTCCCAGTTATGGCTTATATAACAACCTGTCGTTCGCAAGATACGCATTTTGTGATACAAATGCCATTTCTTGTTAGTGGAACATCCCCTAATACCCCTGTTCTTTACAAATGTTATATATTTACATAGAAATATATTGGAAATTAAAAATCCCCTCAACTTTTTTACCTGACTTCTCACATTTTTCTGTGAGTATTTACATTAATGTTTTTTCCCTTTTATTTATTCCATGATATTTTTTCCTGTACTTTTTATAACTTACTCAAAATTTCCCATTAACTACCTGTACTTTTCCATGGTAATTGTCTTTTTACTTCTTAAGCTCTTAATCCAATCATTATAATCTTTATATGCCTTTGGCGGTGGTAAATCTATAACCTTATATCCTCTGCTTTCATATTTATCCTTCAATACAGATGATGCCACTCTTCCCGGTCCATCATTATCAAGACATAATCTAATTATTCTTATATTTTGATTTTCTTTTAGAAAAGTTTCTAATGGTGCATCTGCAATCATTCCAAGTGCCAATTTATTAGTCTTATAATCATCATAAATATCGCAATAACTTAGCAAATCAATTGCTCCCTCAAACACTTCTAATTCATCGGATTTATCATTTACAAAATTAAAGCCATAGTTTTTATCGTTACCTTTTACATCACACTTGAAAACATAACCATTCTTATCAAAAACTCCTCTCATACTAGCAAACCTTGTTATTCCATTTTCATCCTTTCCCTTAAAAACTATATTATGATATCCTTTAGATTCATAAATCAGATTTTTGTCCACAAAGAAATCGATACATTTTTTACTTATTTTTCTTTTGTTTTGCAAATATGAATATAAAAAATTATTGTTTTCTGACGGTTGTGGAAGTACAAATTTTATATTATTTTTTTCTGGAGCAATCTTTTTCACGCTATGTTTTAATGTTAAATTTGTACTATAACTTTCCGTTCTTTTGTATCCTGCAAAGTCAATCAGCCAAAATACTGCTTCCTTAATATCCATTCCTGCAAATACTCTTAAAAAATCTATCTGTGAACCTCCATTACTTCCTTTTTCATTCTGCCTTGACCAACGATACCAATTAGTTTTGCCATATATTCGTATTGAATCCATCTCTTTTAAAGTATGATACTTTCCTATCTTTTTCACCGTATATCCGAGTGATGAAGCCACCTCACATAAATCAACAGATTTTGCAAGTTCTAATTCTTTTTTAGTAAAGCTATCTTCCATTTTATCTCCTAGTTCTCTCTTTTTCAGCAACTAAAGTGCTTTCATTTCCGTAAAATTTAAGATTATTATAATCCTGCTCATATCTTTCCCTTTTATGAAACATAAGCCCTTTTTCTCTCATACTAAAATATTCTATATTATTTCCTCCCACAATTATATGATCAAGTAGAGGGATTCCCATTAAATCCGTCAACTGAATAAGCCTGTCTGTTATTTCAATATCCTCTTTTGATGGATTTAACGAGCCCGAAGGATGGAAATGTGTATGTTTCAATTGGGTATGTTCCACAAAACATATATACTCATTAGAAAAAGCTACCAATTCCAGCAGCTTTTAACAATTTATTATCCATTTTTTTGTTCTCCATAGGTCTCTATGAAAATACCGACAATACTTAGTCCTTCCATAATTGCATTAAAATCTATGCCTTCGACAGACAAAGCATTTGAAACATCAAATAATTCATCATCAACATTTAATTCCGAATCCATATCCAGTAATGCCTGATGATACCATTTTTTGATTTCTTCATTTAAACTCTCTGCTTCTTTAAGCATCTCATTAAGCATTTCTATTTTGTCTTTTACTTCTTGTGGGACAAATGATTCATCAATATCCATTGTATATCCTCCTAATTTAATCCTGCATCCTTTAAGGCTTCTTCAACTAAATATTCTTCATAAGAACCGTATCTTCCTGCATGTGTTGCAGATATCCCATAGGCTTCCCTTAAAAAATTGGGTCCATTTAATGCAGACATTTCTTGAAGACAGGTTATTCTCAATGCTCTTGGAGTAAAATCACTAAATTTTCTCACCATACTTGTTACGAATTCCTTTGCAATTGGATTATCTGGAAAATAATCACCACGTGTTCTTTTTATAAATAAATGTGAATTAGATTCATTATTTGGAAACTCTTTTCGCATTTGCATATACTCTGTAAGCAACACCATTTCTATGGGCATCAAGTATATATCTGGCACATCTTTCATATGTATGACATTTTTTTCTACATCTACTGCACTCAGTTTTATTTCTCTTATTCTCATTGATTGTACCGCGTGTAAAAAGCACAAGGATGTTAGGAGCGCTTCATATGGAAAGGACACTCCATCTTCCTTAATTTTATGATACAGCATACGTTGTTCCTGATGTGTCAGTGATTCACATACACGTGGTATTTCTCTGGTTTTATAATCAGTTATTGGAATGGTGAATACACACCTTTTCCGCTTTGCAAACTTAAAAAACTGATACAAATCCTTCCTCGAACATTCTCGGTTTGAAATTGGCAGAGACAATAAATATTGATTGATTATTGTTTCAGTAAAATCCGTCCAATGTGCCACTGTTTCATAGTTTTCTGTAATCCAGCGAACCATTCTATACAATGAACATATATCTGATTCAATAGTGCTACCTTTGACTGGACTGCTTGCATTATTGGATATTTGACGTTCCTGCAACGCAAATTTATCTTCTGCATACCATTTTAAACACTTTTGAAAACTTTCCGGCACTTTTGCAATATATTTTGCACATTTTTTTTTATATATGTCATTTTCTGACGGCGCCTGTATTATTTTTCTGCCAATCATGAAACCCGATAGGCTTCTCCATGCTTTGTTTTTTCCATAATATTCAAAAGTACTTTCAAGCCAATCGTAAGTCAACTCCTTTGGAGATATATCTTCCATGGCAATAAATATATTCGCTGCAT
>OLRZ01002510.1_pt1 | contig 10345 bp, 9 predicted proteins | sample 1671931 | NCBI WGS metagenome assembly OLRZ01 (sample SAMEA3136627, study PRJEB25190) | human gut metagenome | reverse complement strand
TATCAGATCCCGATCCGTATCCGTGCCTGTGATACGATGGGTTATGGCGTGAACTTTGCCGGAGCCGTAATACCAAGAAGCGTACAGGGAATCATTTATGGTCTGACCACTCATGCAGGTGTGCCAAGTGAATTAATTGAATGGCATGGACACAATGATTTCTATAAAGCAGTCAATAACTCGACCACAGCATGGCTTTACGGTGCATCCGGCGTAAACTGTTCCTTATTTGGTATTGGTGAGAGAACCGGTAATACACCTCTGGAAGCAATGGTATTTGAATATGCACAGTTAAAGGGTACCCTGGATGGAATGGATACCAGAGTTATCACAGAACTGGCAGAATATTATGAGAAGGAATTGAATTATAAAGTTCCAAGCCGTACACCGTTTGTCGGAAGTAATTTTAACGTTACAAGAGCAGGTATCCATGCAGACGGACTTTTGAAAAATGAAGAAATTTATAACATTTTTGATACCGAAAAATTCTTAAATCGTCCGGCACTGGTATCTGTTTCCAATACATCAGGACTTGCTGGAATTGCACACTGGATTAATACCTATTACCGTCTCAGTGATGACCGTAAAGTAGATAAGAATTCGGAACTGGTAAAGACCATCAAACAATGGGTAGACGAGCAGTATGATGAGGGACGTGTAACTGTAATTACAGATAACGAACTTGTAGTACAGATAACTGACTGTTGTAAAAAACTCGGAATTGTATTATAAATTAAGGAGGCTTTATCGTGGGTGAAGAAGGATATTCTTTAAGCGGAAGAGTATTTCATACGATTCGTGAAAATATTTTATCCGGAAAATACAAGTGCGATGAAGAATTGAAAGAAAAAACCCTGGGTGATGAACTTGGTGTCAGCCGTACGCCGGTAAGAGAAGCCTTAAGGCAGCTTGAACTGGAAGGTCTTGTCAGAATCATTCCAAACCGCGGAGCATTCGTAGAAGGAATTACGAAAGAAGACGTAAAAGATATCTATGAAATCCGTGCACGGCTGGAGGGACTTTGCACAAAGTGGGCGGCAGACAGAATTACCAAGGAGCAGATAGCGGAACTGGAAGAAAACATTTTTCTGGTGGAATTTCATGCTAAGAAGGAAAATTATGCACAGATATTGGAGCTGGATAATAAGTTTCATGAGGTGCTTTATGAAGCTTCCGGAAGCAAAATGTTAAAGCATGAATTGTCTGCATTTCATCATTATGTGGAAAGAGTTCGAAAAATCACTTTGTCAATGCCAGATCGTGTGGTAAAATCAAATGATGAACATAAAAAGATTGTAGAAGCATTGAAACAGCACAATGCAAAAGAAGCAGAACTGCTTGCGACAAGTCATATGTTAAATACTATTGAAAATATGGATAATTATGGCTGGGACAATCTGCTGAAATAGTAAATGGAGGATAGAAAGATGGACAAAATTAAAATGACTACCCCTTTGGTTGAAATGGACGGAGACGAAATGACAAGAATCCTTTGGAAAATAATTAAGGATGAACTGTTATTACCATTTATTGATTTGAACACAGAATATTATGACCTGGGTCTTGAACATCGTAATGAAACGGATGATCAGGTAACTGTAGATTCTGCAAATGCAACAAAGAAATACGGTGTTGCAGTAAAATGTGCTACCATTACACCAAATGCAGCACGTATGACGGAGTACAACTTAAAGGAAATGTGGAAGAGTCCGAATGGAACTATCCGTGCAATGTTAGATGGAACGGTATTCCGTGCACCAATCGTTGTAAAGGGAATTGAGCCATGTGTTAAGAACTGGAAGAAACCGATTACCATTGCAAGACATGCTTACGGTGATGTATACAAGGCTTCTGAAATGAAGATTCCGGGACCGGGAAAATGTGAACTGGTTTATACAGCAGAGGACGGAACAGAAACAAGAGAGCTGATTCATAACTTTACCGGAGCAGGTGTTGTCCAGGGACAGCATAACTTAAATGATTCTATCGAAAGCTTTGAAAGAAGCTGCTTTAGCTATGCACTTTCTACCAGACAGGATTTATGGTTTGCAACCAAGGATACCATTTCCAAAAAATATGACCATACTTTCAAAGATATTTTCCAGGAAATCTTTGATGCAGAATATAAAGAAAAATTCGAAGAAGCAGGAATTACCTACTTCTATACCTTAATCGATGATGCGGTAGCCCGTGTGATGAAAGCAGAGGGCGGCTTTATCTGGGCATGTAAGAACTATGATGGAGATGTTATGAGTGATATGGTATCATCTGCATTTGGTTCCCTTGCCATGATGACTTCCGTACTGGTATCACCGGCAGGATATTATGAATATGAAGCTGCACACGGAACAGTTCAGCGTCACTATTATAAACACCTCAAGGGAGAAGAAACATCAACCAACTCCGTAGCAACTATTTTTGCATGGACCGGAGCACTCCGTAAGAGAGGTGAATTAGATGGCAACCAGGAGTTAAGCACATTTGCCGATAAACTGGAAAAAGCCTGTGTAGATACGATTGAATCCGGAAAGATGACCAAAGACCTTGCGCTGATTACTACAATTGAAAATCCGACTGTATTAAACAGTGAAGACTTTATCAAGGCAATCCGTGCTACATTAGAGAAAATGTTATAAATTTTATACTCCGGGAGGGCAGAATAGTGTGCCGTCCCGGAATTTTCAGCTATAAAAAGCCCTTGTAAAGAATGCTTTACTTATGGGGTGAAGAGAAAAAGTGAGGAGACTTCCATGATTTTAGCCTGTCAGAATATCAGTAAATCCTTTGGGACAGACACCATAATACAGAATGTTTCTTTTCATGTAGAAGATAATGAGAAAACAGCAATTGTCGGCATCAATGGTGCCGGCAAATCTACGTTATTGAAAATTATAGTGGGAGAGCTGGCACCGGACAGTGGCGAGGTAACCGTTGCAAAAGGAAAAACCATCGGTTATCTTGCCCAGTATCAGGATAAAGACAGCAACGAGACCATTTATAATGAAGTGCTTCATGCCTGCGATGCATTAATCGAAAAAGAAGAAAAGCTTCGTAAAATGGAAGAAGACATGCAGCATGTAAGCGCAGATGAATTAGAGAAATATATGGAGCAGTATAACCGTTTCAGCCATGCCTTTGAATTAGAGGGCGGACTGACTTTTCGCAGTGAGATAAACGGTGTGTTAAAGGGACTTGGTTTTTCGGAAAATGATTTCGGAAAGAAAATGTCAGAGTTATCTGGAGGACAGAAGACCAGAGTGGCATTAGGCAGACTTCTGGTAACCAAGCCTGACATTATCATGCTCGACGAGCCGACCAACCACCTTGATATGGCATCGATTGCATGGCTTGAAAACTATCTTTTGAATTATAAAGGAGCCGTAATTATCGTAGCCCATGATCGTTATTTCTTAGACCGGATTGTTACGAAGGTAGTGGAAATATCCCGCCATACGGCAACGGTATTTCCGGGAAATTATACCGCATATGCGAGGCAGAAGGAAATACAGCGGGAAAGTCTTTTGCGACAGTATTATAACCAGCAGCGGGAAATCAAACACCAGGAAGAAGTAATATCCAAGTTAAAATCCTTTAACCGTGAAAAGTCCATTAAACGTGCGGAAAGCCGTGAGAAGGCATTGGATAAAATAGAACGTATTGAGAAGCCAATCGATGAAAAAACAGATATGCATATTACATTGGAGCCGGAAATTACCAGTGGAAATGATGTACTTTCGGTGAAAGGACTTTCAAAATCTTATGAGCATAAACTGTTTTCAAACATTGATTTTCAGATTAAGCGAGGGGAAAAAGTTGCCTTAATCGGAAATAACGGTACCGGGAAAACCACCATTTTAAAGATTATCAATGGAATTGTAGACGCAGATGCCGGGGAGATAAAGCTTGGAAGCAATGTGGAAATCGGATATTACGATCAGGAGCATCAGAACTTAGACCCGGATAAGACGTTATTTGATGAAATTGCAGATGCTTATCCGAATCTGAAGGCAACGAAGATTCGAAATGTGTTAGCGGCATTTTTATTTACGGATGATGATGTGTTTAAGCGGATTCGTGATAGCAGTGGTGGAGAAAGAGGTCGTGTTTCACTGGCAAAACTGATGTTATCCAATGCGAACTTCTTAATTTTAGACGAGCCGACCAACCACCTTGATATTATGTCAAAGGAAATTTTAGAGTCAGCCATCAATTCCTATACCGGAACGGTGCTTTATGTATCCCATGACCGTTATTTTATTAATAAAACTGCCAGCAGAATTCTTGATTTAAAGAATGAAACAATTCTAAATTATATTGGAAATTATGATTATTATCTGGAGAAAAAGGAAGTTCAGGAGTTAGCGGCGTTTGGCACAGCTACACAGGATCGTGCAGACAATTCAGCAGAAAAAGGAAATGTCATTGTTTCCGATGGAACTGGAGAAAATAAGGGAACAGAGCAGATATCCGGCGGAGGAAAACAGAAGTTAAGCTGGGAAGAAATGAAGAAACAGCAGGCAGCAAAACGTAAGCTGGAAAACGAATTAAAGCGTACAGAAGATGAAATTGCTAAGAGAGAGGCAAAGATAGAAGCATTAAATGATGAATTGTCAAAGCCGGAGGTAGCATCAAATTCCTATGAATTAAACAAAATCCATGAGGAGCAGATGCAGGAAGAGGCGGCGCTGGAAGAACTCTATGCAAAATGGGAAGAATTAAGTTTACAGAAAGATTGTTAAAGTTGTAACACATTGACATCCTTTCGGCAAGAAACTATAATTATTGTAGGGTATTGAGAGCAGGAGGAACTGGCAGAATGAGCAAAGAAATATCACAGGCAGTAATTCGTAGAATGCCAAGATATTACCGATATCTGGGGGAACTTTTAGATGAAGGGGTAGAACGTATTTCATCGAATGAACTGAGTGCAAGAATGAAAGTGACCGCATCGCAGATCAGACAGGATTTAAATAATTTTGGTGGTTTTGGACAGCAGGGATATGGTTACAATGTACAATTTCTGTATGAAGAAATCGGAAAGATTATGGGATTAAATGAACAGCATAATATTATTATTATTGGAGCTGGTAACTTAGGACAGGCACTTGCCAATTATGTGAAGTTTGAAAAACTCGGCTTCGTCATAGTAGGATTGTTTGACGTGAATCCGGAGTTATGCGGAAAATCCATTCGTGGCAATAAAATCGAAATGATTGATAAACTGGAAGAATTTGTAAAGACACATAAGGTAGATATTGCTACACTGACTATGCCGAAAGAAAAGGCAGATGCTGTGGCAAACCAGCTGGTAAGCCTTGGTGTACATGCAATCTGGAATTTTGCCCATGTGGATCTGGAAGTGTTGGATGAAAATGTTGTAGTGGAAAATGTACATTTATCAGACAGCCTGATGCAGTTATCCTATAATATGACAAAGAACAAAAGGAAAAAGGAAACGCTGGAATAGAGGTGTTTTGCATGAAAGATGACAAGGAATTTCTGGAAGCATTAGAAAGCAGAAAAGTACCAATACTTGTATTGGATCAGAAATGGCACAGGCTTTTTGCTTTAAGCGGAAAAACCAGTGAAATCAAGCAGCTGGAAGAAAAGTTAAATCAGTTGTTAGAACAGCAGGGAAAGCTTAATAATGATTTGAAAGAACTGAAAAAGACAAAGAATCGGTTGATGAAAAGCATTGTTGTCAACATGGAAGGAACTCATGAGGAAAATGAGGGGGATATTTCTTCCAGAAAATTAGATGAAGACAAGAGACTGATTGATGAAGTCAATGTCAAAATGGAAGAAATTGAGGATGAATTAATTGAACTTCCACGAAATATAAACAGTGCAAATCAGGAACTTATGTTAGAAAGCATGCGTTACTGCTATGAGAGACTAAGACAGAACAGCAAAGAAGCAGATGAAATTACGGCCTGGATTGATAAGGTAAGGGTAGAACTTAAGAAAAATATCATCAAAAAACAGAACCGTGAAATCAACAACCGGCAGATTTATTCTTATATGCATGATATTTTTGGTGTGGATATTTTAAATATATTTGATCTGCGGCAGGAAGATGAAGACCGGCTGCAGGGAAAAAAAGCGGTGGAAAATGCGGACGAAAGGAATTAATTTATGGAATATCTTGTAAATTCCCGGGAAATGAAAACATGTGATACCAATACAATCGAACATTTTAAAGTGCCATCCATGGTTCTGATGGAGCGGGCAGCACTTTCTGCGATAGAAGTAATACAGGAAAAAGAAATTTCATGTAACCGCGTGCTGGTAGTGTGTGGAACCGGAAATAACGGCGGCGATGGTATGGCAATTGCAAGATTGTTATACTTATCCCACATTCCGGTTGAAGTATATCTCTATGGAAATAAAACACATTTTTCAAAGCAGGCAAAAGAACAGTATGAAATCCTGGCATCATATGGTGTACCATTTATTGATGAAATGGAGGATGCAAATTCCTACAGCCTGATTATTGATGCGTTATTTGGTATAGGATTATCACGAAAATTAGATGATGAACTGGTGCACTTGATGGAACGGCTAAACCAGAGCAGTGCCCACCGGCTGGCAGTGGATATACCATCCGGTGTCTCGGCAGATAATGGAGTTGTATTAGGTGGTGCATTCAAAGCAGATGATACTGTAACCTTTGCTTACTGCAAGACCGGAATGGTGTTATTTCCTGGTGCAGAATACTGCGGAAATATTACGGTTAAGGATATCGGAATTGGAGAAGAAAGCTGGTTAGATAAAAGACCTGCAGCTTATGCAATCACAAAGGAAGATTTAAATTTTTTAAATAATCGTGCTGCTGATTCGAACAAGGGAACCTTTGGAAAAGTCCTTCTGGTTGCCGGAAGCGTGAATATGGCAGGTGCGGCGGTTCTTGCAGCAAAGGCAGCTTATCGCAGTGGCTGTGGTCTGGTGAGAATATATACACCGGAAGAAAACCGTATTATCTTACAGACAGCAGTGCCGGAGGCAATTCTTACTACCTATTCTGCAAAAAAGGCTGATACACAGCAGCTGATAGAATGTCTGTCCTGGGCAGATGTTATTATTTTAGGACCTGGAATTGGCAAAAGTGATGTGGCACACAGTATTGTAAAGACGGTACTTAAGAATGCGGCAGTACCAATGGTAGTAGATGCCGATGCATTAAATATCATAGCAGAGCAGACCGAACAGCTTCTTCGCCCGCATACAGAACTGGTATTAACGCCACATCTGGGGGAAATGTCCCGGTTAAAACAGCTTGCCGTTTCCTATATCAAAGAAAATATTGAGCAGGTTGCGGAAGATTTTGCAAGGGAATATAATGTAATCTGTGTTTTGAAAGACAGCAGAACGGTAACGGCAATTCCTTATGGGAAAACATTTATTAACCGGAACGGTAACAGCGGAATGGCTACTGCGGGAAGTGGTGATGTACTGAGCGGAATTATTGGAAGTCTGATGGCGCAGGGCTTATCTGCAGAGCAGGCGGCACCGCTTGGGGTATATGTACATGCGGCGGCAGCAGATGAACGGAGCAAAACAGTTTCAAAGCATGGACTGACTGCAGGCGAAATTATAAACGGATTATCCGATGTGTTGTCATAATAATAATTTGAGGTGAATGAAATGAAAAGATATAGCAGGGTATATGCCAGCGTGAATCTGGATGCGGCCATTGAGAATATGGAGGCAATGCATCGGCTTTTAAAGAAAGATACCAGCATGTTTGCGGTAATTAAAACAGATGGATATGGACATGGTGCAACGGAACTTGCCCGTGTATTAGAGCCGCTTCCGTATCTCCATGGCTTCTGTGTGGCCACAGTGGAAGAAGGCGTAATTTTAAGAAATCATGGAATTAAGAAGCCGATTCTGATTCTTGGTTTTGCATTCCCGGATGAATATGAGATTATTGTAGAACAGAAATTAGAGCCTGCCGTATTTACGTATGATATGGCAGTTGCACTTTCTGAAGCTGCAACAAAGAAAAATCAGGATGTGGCAATTCACATTGCAGTGGATACTGGAATGAGCCGGATTGGTTATCAGGTGGAAAAAGAAAATGCAGGAGAGATAGCGCAAATCAGTAAGCTGCCACATATAATAATGGAGGGGATTTTTACCCACTTTGCAAGGGCAGATGAAAAAGACAAAACGGGTGCCCATAAGCAGCTTGAACTGTTTCAGAAAATGATTGCAATGTGCAAAGAAGAAGGCGTTATTTTCCATCATGCACACTGTTCAAACAGTGCAGGAATTATTGATTTGCCGGAAGCAAATATGGACATTGTAAGAGCGGGAATTACATTATACGGACTCTGGCCATCGGATGAAGTGCAAAAAGACAGACTGCCAATGCACCCGTTAATGGAATTAAAGAGTCATGTTTCTTACGTAAAGACACTGCCGGCTGGAAGGGAAATCAGCTATGGTGGAACCTATACCACAACCAGAGAGACGAAGGTGGCAACGATTCCGGTCGGTTATGGAGACGGTTATCCGAGAACTTTATCTAACAAAGGTTCTGTACTGATTCAGGGAAAAAGAGTACCGATTCTTGGCAGAGTCTGCATGGATCAGTTTATGGTGGATGTTACTGATGTGCCGGATGTTGTCGTTGGAACAGAGGTCACACTTCTTGGCAGAGACGGCGATGAAATCATTACAGCGGAAGAAATCGGGGATTTATCCGGCAGATTCAATTATGAATTTGTCTGCTGTCTTGGTAAACGTATTCCAAGAATCTATTTCGAAAATAACAAAGAAGTAGAACAGAAAGATTATTTTCAGGATTAGAACAGTATACACTCGATAAAATTGGTAATACTTTCAGTAAAACCTATTCTATGGAGTGTATATTATGATTATCAGACGAGGAGATATCTATTATGCGGATTTAAGACCGGTAGTAGGCTCGGAACAGGGCGGAATCAGACCGGTTCTGATTATACAGAATGATGTAGGAAACCGGCACAGTCCTACGGTTATCTGTGCCGCAATCACATCACAGATGAATAAAGCGAAGCTGCCGACCCATGTGGAGCTGTCCTGTCATGAATATGACATTGTAAAAGATTCGGTTATTTTATTGGAACAGCTTCGTACCATTGACAAGACACGATTAAAAGATAAGGTGTGTCATCTGGATGGAAAAATTCTGTCGAAAATCGACAAAGCACTGAAGATTAGTCTGGAATTATATACATAACTTGACTATTTTTGCCTAAAATGTTATATTTTTCAGAAATATGTATAAAAAGGAGAGTATTCAAAAATGGATGACGGAGGGAGTCCGAATACAGGATTTTTTAAAAAAATTTTTCATAAACTTCCATTCAAAGATTCCGAGGATGTAACAGAGGAAGAAATTATTTCCATGGTAAATGAAGGCCATGAGCAGGGAGTCCTTCGGGAAAATGAAGCGGAGATGATACATAATATCTTTGAATTTGGTGATAAAGAAGCCGGTGATATTATGACACACCGTAAAAATATTTCTGCACTGGATGGAAATGATATTTTTGAAGATGTAATCACTCTGGTGATAGACAGCCATTATTCGAGAATGCCGGTATACTCTGATACCATAGACAATATTATCGGAGTATTACATATCAAAGAGACCTTATCCTACAGCAGACAACCGGAGCTTTTAAAGAAGCCGATTAAGGAAATTGACGGGTTAATCCGTCCGGTGGATTTTATACCGGAGACACGCAACATCAATGCATTGTTTCAGGAGATGCAGTCGGCAAAAGAGCATATGGTAATTGTTGTGGATGAATATGGTCAGACAGCCGGACTGGTCACCATGGAGGATATCTTAGAGGAAATCGTCGGAAATATTTTAGATGAACATGATGAGGAAGATACCTATATAGAGAAGAAACCGGACGGAACATTTGTAATGAATGGAATGACACCGTTAGAGGAAGTAGGGGAAGCGCTGAATCTTGATTTTGAAGATGAAGATTATGACACCTTAAATGGCCTTCTGATTTCGCTTATTGATAAAATTCCATCAGAGCACGAAGTCTTTGAAGTAAAATACAAAGGCTATATTTTCGAAGTACTTTCCGTGGAAGATAAGATGATAAAATATGTACATGTTGTTCCAGAAACGGAAGAATCTGCCGAGTCTGACACTGCGACTTGTCAGCAGGATGAAAAAATGGTAGAATAATACACGAAATACGGATAGAAAAGAGGATTTATTATGTCAGGACATTCCAAGTTTGCCAATATCAAACATAAGAAAGAGAAAAATGATGCGGCAAAAGGAAAAATATTTACAATTATAGGACGTGAAATTGCAATTGCGGTAAAA
>OLRZ01002495.1_pt1 | contig 10403 bp, 6 predicted proteins | sample 1671931 | NCBI WGS metagenome assembly OLRZ01 (sample SAMEA3136627, study PRJEB25190) | human gut metagenome | reverse complement strand
AACTGACAAAAAATCTTCTCACAAAATCAAGCACAAAAAGATTCCGAGAGTACATTAAATTGTTTTAACGAATATATTTTTCTGCTATTTTCTTAAGTTTTTCTGGATTTTGGGTATACCAGCTTTCATAGGTTAAATGCTCTGCCGAAATCATCTGACCAAGTTCTACAAAGAAATCCGGGATTTCTTCTGCAAGCATTGTTCCCCATTCTTCTCCAAAATGCTCTGCTCCCTGTGCATCTGTTCCATTTACATGAAAAGCAAATGCCGGCTGCATTTTTCCATCCACACGTTTAGATGCCCCGTGGAAACCAAGCTTTCCAATCTGATGTGTTCCGCAAGAAGAAGTACATCCAGATATATGAATTCTTGGAAGTACCCCATCTGCAAAATGATAAGGCTCTACTGTCGCCACAATACTTGCAAGCAATCCCTGAGAATCTCTAAGTCCAATCTGGCATACGGTACTTCCAATACATGATACAGATGTTTCAAACAAATTTTTTGCCCCGTCTTCTGTAATTGCAGCAATCTCCTTTGCCTGTGACGCATTCAGATTAATAATATACAATGTTTCATCTGGAGCAATGCGAACTTCTGCGTCTTCAATATCTTTTATTATATTATAAATTTCTTCAAACTTCTTCACTGGGACAATTCCACCTATTGGGTGATATGCCACTGCATATAGTCCCTGTTGTTTCTGTGGAAGAATACGTTCTGATGCTGCTTCTTTTTGTGGATAACTTTCTGCTGTTTCTAATATAACATTTTTATCCGTTTTTACTATGTTTTCTGGTACATTCCTGGTTATGCTCTCTGTTATATTTTCTGACATATCAGCAGTGTTTTTTCCTTCAACATCATCCGCACTATTATTTCCCATATTATTTATTGCATTCTCGGCTACTTTTCCTTCTAACTTTATAAGAAGAGAATCTTTATATTCTGCCTTTACTTCTGCTAACTTTTCCTGATATGCTTTGCGGTAGCCATCTACCCCTAATGTCTCCTGCATGTATCTTGTTCTTGATTTAGCACGACTCTCATAATTACCATAAGTAGTAAATGTCCGAACCATTGCTTCTACATAATAAAGTACCTCTTCAGGCTTTACATTTTCCGCAACCTTTACTCCCATTCGGTAATTATTTCCCAGTCCGCCTGCACTGTATACATCAAAAGTTCCTTCTTCTTTTGCTACAAATCCAAGATCTCTAAATGTTGCATGTGTTACATTCGCCGGAGAATTAGAAAATCCTACTTTTAACTTTCTTGGAAGCTTCACCGTCTTGATGATTCCCATCAGATAATCTCCCGCTTCTTCCGCATAAGGAAGTACATCGAAATATTCCCCCTGTTCCACTCCAGAGAGGGGAGAGACCATAGTATTTCTTGGGAAATCTCCACCGCCTCCTCGAGTAACAATGCCAGCATCCATTGCCTGCTCCATAATATCGCAAACCGCCTTTGCATCTAAATCATGAAACTGCACTGTCTGGCAAGTTGTGATATGTGCTCTTTTCACATCATACCTTTCAATAGAATCTACAAGGAACTTTAACTTTTCCTTCGTCACTCTGCCGCCTGGCATACGCAGACGGAGCATACTCGCTTCTCCACCTTTTTGTGCATAACTTCCAAAGCCGCCAGAGAACCCTTTATAATCTTTCACACTGACTTCTTTTGCATAAAATTTCTCTGTCATCTCTTGAAATTCTTTTAAATCCGCTTTAAATTCCTTCATTAATTCCTGATTCATATTTCCTCGACCTTACTTTCTATTATTCTCTATAACGCATTATTATTTTCTCTCAATAATAACGAATTAAATTATATCATACTTATCCTACCTGCAAAAGTAGTAATAAATTTAATAGTAATTTGTTGAGCTAAACAGACGAAGCCTGAGAATCAAATCATTTATATTTGTGATTTTCGTCGCGGCATGTTGAATGGTCGCTTTTGCGCTCGCATCTAACACTTGTTCCCAGACCACAAATATAAATGATTTGATTCTCAGACTTCTGCATTCTGGCTGCTCAAGCAAATTAATGAGGAAATTTGTGGGAGAAAACAGGAGTAACATCCCAATCAAAAAGACTAAAATTCTTAGAAATTAGCGACAAACTGTTCCTGATACATAAGTGAAACAGCCTCACTCCCAGAAAAACGAGTGAAGCTAACTTGGCATAATGTAACTAAAATCCTATATTTACTTCAACTGCCAAAGACAGCTTCCCAAGAGAGAAGGTACCCTATATTTGTGGCCTTAGAACGAGGATTGAATGTGAGCCTGTAAGCGAACATTCAACCCACAGTGATAGAGTCACAAATATAGGGCACCTTCTCTCTTGGGAAGCGTCTATTTTTCCTGCGGCAAAACGCAATTGTTAGCACTCATTTAAATTGAGTGCTAATTTTTTCTTGACATTCCTGCAAACTGGTATTAGTATAAGAATGGTATTGATAAAAATACAAAGGCAATATTCCAGTCAGAAGTTTTTTTGACTTAGTTCATAGAATATTAGCCTACATTTATATAATTAATTTTAAGGAGATGCTTATTATGGCTAAACAGGGAAGTTTATCAATTAACAGTGAAAATATTTTTCCTATTATAAAGAAGTGGCTCTATTCTGACCACGACATTTTCATCCGTGAGTTAGTAAGTAACGGATGCGATGCTGTAACAAAGCTGAAAAAGCTTTCTGTTATGGGTGAATTTGAAGAAGCTGACGATGAGAAGTATAAAGTAGAAGTTCGTATTAATCCTACTGACAAGACTCTTACCTTTATTGATAATGGTATTGGTATGACAGAGGACGAAGTAGACGAATACATCAATCAGATTGCTTTTTCTGGTGCTGCTGCTTTCATGGAACAGTATAAAGACAAAGCAAGTGATGAGCAGATTATCGGTCATTTCGGACTTGGTTTCTATTCTGCATTTATGGTTGCTGATAAGGTTACTATTGATACTCTTTCTTATAAAGAAGGCGCTACACCAGTTCACTGGGAATGTGATGGTGGTACAGAATTTGATATGGAAGATGGTGACAAAGCAGAGCGTGGTACAACAATTACTCTTTACCTCAACGATGAGAGTTATGAATTCTGTAATGAATACCGCTGCCGCGAAGTTCTTAACAAATACTGTTCTTTCATGCCAGTTGAAATTTACTTTGTAAATGAGGAAGAAGAAGCGAAAAAGGCTGAGGAAGCTGCTAAAAAGGACGCTGAAGAAAAGGTAATTGACGTAGACGTAACGGACGCTGATGCAAAAGAAAATAACACTGATACAGAAGATGGTGATTCCGAAGTAACTCTTGAAGATGAGGAAGAGGATGAAGAGGATGCACCTAAGCCAATCAACCAGATTCATCCATTATGGACAAAGCATCCAAACGACTGTACTGATGAAGAATATAAAGAATTTTACCGTGATGTATTCCACGATTATAAAGAGCCTTTATTCTGGATTCATCTGAACATGGATTATCCATTTAACTTAAAAGGTATCCTTTATTTCCCTAAAATCAATACAAAATATGATACAATCGAGGGAACAATTAAGTTATATAACAATCAGGTATTTATCGCAGATAATATTAAAGAAGTTATTCCTGAATACCTCTTATTATTAAAGGGATGCATTGACTGTCCAGATCTTCCACTGAACGTATCAAGAAGTGCATTACAGAATGACGGTTTTGTTAAGAAAATTTCTAACTACATCACTAAGAAAGTAGCTGAAAAACTTTCCGGCATGTGCAAGACCGACCGTGAAAACTATGAAAAATACTGGGATGATATCAGCCCATTCATTAAGTTTGGCTGCATCCGTGACCAGAAATTTAACGATAAGATGAAAGATTACATCATCTTCAAGAACATGGAGGGCAAATATGTTACACTTCCAGATTATCTTGAAGCTGGCAAAGAAAAATATGAAAACAATGTTTTCTATATCACAGATGAGGTAGCACAGTCTCAGTATATCAATATGTTCAAAGAACAGGAAATTGATGCCATCTACCTGACACACCAGATTGATACAACATTTATCACTCACTTAGAGCAGAGAAATCCAGAAGTAAAATTCCTGCGTATCGACTCTGAACTGACTGATAACTTCAAAGAAACAATTGATGAGAACGAAGAAAAAGAACTCACTGAAAAGCTTTCCGAGAAGTTCAAAAAGGCAACTGGTGTTGAAAACTTAAGCGTAAAAGTTGAAAAGCTGAAAAATGCCGATATGCCTTCTATGATCACCGTTTCTGAACAAACACGTCGTATGTCCGAAATGATGGAAATGTACGGAATGAGCAACAGCTCCACAGGACTTGGTGCGGAAGGTGAAACTCTCGTCCTTAACATGAACAATGACTTAGTTCAGTATGTTTTAAACAATGACGAAAGCGAAAATACTACTACAATCTGCCAGCAGCTCTATGACCTTGCACGTCTGGCAAATCATCCGCTGAAACCGGAAGAGATGACTGCATTTGTTGCACGTTCCAATAAAATACTCTCCATTCTGACGAAATAATTTCTGATTTGCCGCAGGCAAGGGAGACGCCCTCTGGGAATGAAATAATTCTTATTTCATTCCCAGAGGGCGTCTCCCTTGCTGCACAATCAGAAGTTAATAAAATCCATTATATTCTTTGTCGTTTTTCTTTAATTCCTGATTAATATATCCTCTTCCTAATTTCTCTGGAAGTGTTTTTTGACCAGAGAACAGATTCGTTCCTAATCCCAGGCGATTTCCATCAATCTGTACTCCCAAAGCTGCTAATGTCGTTGGAAACATATCCATTGTAGAAAAATCTCTGTTTTCGGTCACATTTTCTTTATAAGTACAATCAGCATTGATAATTGTATTATACACGGTTCTTTTATAATTATTATTTAAATTACTCCATATCGGATCGGACGTATCGACCATTGTCGTATGATCACCAGCTATAACAATTGTCGTATTTTTGTAAAAATCCTGTTTTTTTATCCATTCTACAAAGTCATATACCTGCTGGTCTGCACAGGCAATTACATTAGCATATTGTCTGTTATATTTATCTTTACAAAGTCGGCATTTATAACCTCGTGGAAAATGCGTATCCACCGTCAGCATTGTAAGATTAAATGGTTTGTCAGACGAAGAAAGCTGTTCGAGCTGCTTCTTCGCACGTTTATATAATATTTCGTCTTCATGACCCCAAAATACTTTGTAATCCGGCGCAATGAATCCTTCTTTTTTCGCTGCATTATAATCTTCTATATGAAAATCTTTGTGGCTTGTAAAGTATGTATCTCTTCCAGCAAAGTCTCCCTCACTTCCACACAAAAACACCTGCTGGTATCCTTCTTTATTAAGAATATCTCCCATTGTTGTTAAATTAGGAAGAAAGTTTCCAAACATAGATCCCGAATTATGAAGCTTTAAATTAATTGCTGCTGTCTGTGCAACCATTCCTCCAACCGTATAAGCCGTTGCCTCTAAACAAGTTGGCCCACCTAGCTTTCCATCCGCCTTATCTGAAAAATTTATATTTTCCTTCGCCAATTTTGTCAGATTCGGAATATAATTATCATCCATGATACCGCCATCTTCCTGATCGGCATAACTACTTTCCATTGATTCCATAAATATATAAATCAAATTTCTTTTTTGAGATGGAAAATCAAGTTTTGTCTTAGCTGGGTTTACATAATATTTTTCATAGAAATCCGTTTTCTCCTGAACACTTTTTATATACTCCCACATACCTACTTTTGTTCCCTGAATTTGTATTGTTCCAACCAGGACAATGAGCAGAATAATTTCCAGACAGATTTTAGTCCATGCAGGAACCTTTTTTACAGGTAAATCTTCAAGATTGTATAATACTCTTACCATAATAAGATAAACTATGCTAATCGTAAGCGTAACAAGGAGCGGCGGAATAATTCCTGTTTTTATAATACTGTTTATTACGCCACTGTCCGTTCCTTTTATTGGACTGGTAAGCTGCAGCACAATAATGGAAAATGAAACATCCCCACATGTACTTTTAAGCCATGTAACCATACTACAGGCCAGCAGTGTTATAAATAAGGCTACCGGAACTAATAAACCAAACGGAATGATAATACTTTCAATATTTTGTTCTGATCCGTCCTCTTCTGAAGTTCAACCGCATGAGATAATAGCAAATAGCAAGCCGGCATAATCAAAAACATCATAAAATAAATTGTCATTGTTATCTGTTTTTTCTGCACACGCTCCCTGTAATTTGCATTTAATTCTATATGATCTAATACAAACTGCTGCCCTATCTTGCTTCCAAAACGAACTTTTATCCTTGTTATTCCAGTAGCATCTATCTCTCCAAATGCTATTTTTTCTCCTTTTTTTATATTAGCCCATACTCTTGGGTTCTGTTCATAAGTAGGCTTTTCTTTGGTCTGGTAAGAAATTTTTACATCTGTATCCTGCGCCACTGGTTCTTCAAAATATACTTTTACATTGGCAATTTTCGAGGACTGCATCTTATACTTTATAAAAGGTCTTGCTTCTTTAATAAGAAAATGATTTCCATTTATCTCATACCCACGAAATTCTGCTTTTTCCAGATTCACATTCTGCGGTTTTAATGCTTTTTCCTGCGGAATTCCAGAAATATGCCATGCAAAAAATAAACTAAGAAGCACAATAACTATTATCCCTGCTACTTTACTGACAGATTTTTTTAAAAAATGTCTCCAACACACAGTAAGGCCAAAGAGCAAAATGCCTGCAATCAGTCTTTTTAATACTGGTGCCATCAGGTTTTCCATTCCTTTTTCTTCTCTCATAAGATAAAGGGCAGTCATGATTCCTGCACAGAGGATTATTGCAGCCAAAACAAATCCTACTACAGCTTTTATATAATTCTTTTGTTGCTTATTCATCTGTTTCAATCTTCTCCTAATAAAACTGATTATACATTTTATCGTTTCGTTTCAGTTCTTTATTAATATAATTAGCACCTAATTCTTCTCTCAACGTCTCTTCTCCTGAAAATAAATTAGTTCCTAATCCAAGTTTATTCCCATCAATTTCTACACCAAGAGCCGCCAATGTTGTTGGGAACATATCCATTGTAGAAAACTTTCTCTTTGTCGTAACTTTTTTCTTATATGCACATTGCGGATTAATTATTGCATTATATACCGTACGCTGATAGTCATTGCTTAAACTTTTCCAGAACTTACTTCCTGTATCTACCATAGAAGTATGATCTCCGGCAATAATAATTGTCGTGTCTTCATAGAAGTCCTGTTTCTTTATCCATTGTACAAAGTCGTAAACCTGACGGTCTGCACAGGCTACTGCATTCCCGTAAGTGGTATCGTATTTGTTCTCACATAAATCACAAATATATCCATTAGGGAAATGTGTGTCTACCGTCAGCATAGTAAGATTAAAAGGTTTACCTTCCTTAGATAATTTTTTCAGATTCTTTTTTGCTCTTTCATATAGAACTTTATCCTCATGACCCCAGTACACTTTATAATCTTTTGGGATATCTCCTTCTTTTATTGCGGCTTTATAATCTTCAATCTGATAGTCTTTATGTGTTTTAAAATAGGCATCTCGCCCTGCAAAATCTCCATCACTTCCACACAAAAACATCTGATTGTATCCCTGTTTGTTAAGGATATCACCAAGTGCTGTCAGGTTAGGAAGGAATGAGTCAGATACTGCCCCAGAATTCATTACTTTTAAGTTAATTGCAGATGTCTGTGCTACCAATCCACCGGCAGTATACGCTGTTGCTTCTAAACAGACAGGTCCACCCACTTTTCCATCTTTCTTATCAGTAAACTGTACATTTTCTCTTGCAAGCTTCGTCAGGTTCGGAATATAATTATCATCCATAGTTCCACCATCTTCCTTATCTGCGTAACTGCTTTCCATAGATTCCATAAATATGTAAATCAGATTTTTCTTTTCCTTAGGAAATGTCATCTTTACCTTTGCAGGATTCACATATTCTTTTTCATAAAAATCAGAACTCTCCCTCACACTTTGTATGTAATCCCACATACCTATCTCTGTTCCCTGTACCTGTACAGTATGCAGAAAAAATACAACCATAACTACTTCTATACAAATCTTACTCCATCTTGGAATTTTCTTCACTGGAAGATCTTCTAATGCATACATTCCCCGCACAATGAAAAGATAGCACAGTACAGCTGCTACGGCAAGAAGTACCGGAGGAACTACTGCAGTCTTGATGATACTGTTTATAATTCCGCTATCTGTTCCTTTTATCGGACTTGTAAGCTGTAAAAGGATAATGGAAAATGAAACATTTCCACATGTCATCTTCACCCATTCTACTAAATTCACTACAAGGAAGGTGGCAAATAATGAAAGAATTGTTATAAATCCAAATGGAAAAGATAAAATTCGCAGGCAAATATTTTTATCCGTTTTCTCCTGCCACTTCTTTCCTGCTGCTAATATAAAATATCCTGCCGGAATCAGCATGAAAAACACAAAATATTTCACCATGCTGACTTTCTTTTGATGCATGCGTGCCGCATAATTTCCATTAATTTCGGTATATCCATAATCAAACTGTGTTCCAATCTTTCTTCCGATACCAATTTTAATTCTCGTAACATCTTTTACTTTCATTGAAACACAGCCTACTGTTTCTCCCTTATGAACTTTTACACGCATTTTTCTTGTTTTATTATCAAATCCATGCTGTGTCTTTGTCTCATACAGAACACGCACAATAACTTTCTGTGCAACTGGTTTTGAAAAATGTACCGTAACATTATCAAGATAATCTACATTAATTTCTTTTACAATATTTGCGTTTGCCTCTGCCACTGTAAAATGACCATCTTTAATATCATAACGATCAAATTCACTTTCCGGTGTTTCTAATCGCTGCGGCTTCAACTGGCTTTCCTGCCAGATTCCAGAATTCTGCCATGAAAAAAATCCCGCAACAAAAAGAAAAACAATAATACCTGCTATCTTTCTATTTCTTTTCTTTAGCAGATGACGTACTGCTATTGCAATTCCTAATAATACTGCTATTTCTACAGTCAGTTCTACTTTTTTTACCAATTCTTCAGCAGAAAGGCCAAGCTCTCCTTTTAAATAATTAGCCCCTGCAATTCCTATGCACGCAATAAAAAAAGCGGCCAGAAAATAGATTACTGCCGCTTTTTTCCCGCTCTGCATGTTCCCCTGATTTTCCATCTTTTCCTCCTTATGTATTTTATGTAATTTGCTATATTACATTTTTTAATCTTGTTTTTGTTTTATACTTCTCAAACGTATTTCATAAATGCTTTCTGCAAGATATGAACCACACACGCTCTCTAAAACAAACCAACCAAGAATTATAGCATGAAAAGATAGAATTGTAAATGTAGGTACTACATAAAACGATACTATTTGAAATATTTATCTACGCCATTCGCAATTCCCTTCGCAAGTTTCTTCTGGTAAGAAGAAGAATTCAACTGACGGTCCTCTGTTGGATTTGTGAGGAAACCACACTCTAAAATCATTGTAGGAATCTTTGCCCAGTTAATAGTTGTATAATAATCTGAGCGGATTGTTCCGTGACTTTTCTTATTCACAGCTTTTGCTACGGAACTTAACAGGCAGCTTCCAAGACGGCGTGAACTGTTAAATATCTTCTTTCCAACATAACGTGAACTTCCGGGAACACAAACCAAAGGACCTCTCGCACTTGCTCCTGATGCATTACAGTGAATACATATATGGATATCCGCACCACTCTTATTCGCTTTCTTCGTTCTCTGCTGGTTAGAAAGTGGACAATTATTGGTTGTTCGGAGCATTATTACTTTATATCCTCTCTTCTTCAGCTCTTTTTTTGTCGCTTTTGCAATTGCAAGATTAGTCTTATATTCTGGGATATGCGTACGTACACCAGCAGTACCAGATGTCAGTTTTGCTTTTCTTCTGGAAGAACCTGGCGCTAATCTTTCTGTAGAAGAGATTCCTCTCTGCTGGTGTCCAGCCGCTATAAATACAGTTCTCTGCTTCTTTGCTTTTGTCTTTTTTTTCTTTTTTGCTGTCTTTTTTGCTGTCTTTGTTGTTGCTTTCTTTGCCTGTGTAGTCGCTACCGCTGCTTTAGCAGATACTTTCAATGTACTTGTCGGAATCATCGTAAAAACCAGCATAAAAATCAGCAGAAAGCTAAACGTTTTTTTCATCATTTTCTTCACTTTTTATTCCTCCCTGTAAAATTTATAAGTCCATTATACACTCTGCAAAAATATACGTCCACTGATTTAATTTACTATTTAATTCGTTAGACAAACAGACGCCCGGGAAGAGAACCGATACCCTATATTTGTGACTTTAGTCGCGGCGG
>OLRZ01002494.1_pt1 | contig 10405 bp, 9 predicted proteins | sample 1671931 | NCBI WGS metagenome assembly OLRZ01 (sample SAMEA3136627, study PRJEB25190) | human gut metagenome | reverse complement strand
CATCGTCCAAACACATTTGTAAGGAGTACACATTATGCAGCCGAAACTGTGTTCTAGATGCCATAAAAATGTGGCGGTTGTTTTTATTACCAGATTGGATAAAGGTGACCCCGTGAACGAAGGCCTGTGCCTGAAATGCGCCAAGGAGCTGGGCATCCAGCCGGTGCAGGAGATGATGGATCGGATGGGCATCACCGAGGAGGATATGGAAAACCTGACCAATGAGATGATGAGCGCCTTCGGCGGCCCGGAAGGGCTGGAAGAGCTGATGGGCGGCAGCATGGACTTGAGTGACGAGGACAGCGAGGACGAGGAGGACGAAGAGGGCAAGACCGCCACCTTCCCCTTCCTGGGCAAGCTGTTCAACCGCCGTTCCCACTCGGAAGAGGAGGAGAGCGAGACCAAGGAGCCGCCGGTGAGCCGTTCCGAAGGGAAATCCAAGGGAGGCAAGAAGTCCAAATACCTGGACAGCTACTGCATCTCCCTGACCAACAAGGCCCGTGCCGGTCAGTTGGATGAGATCATCGGCAGAGAGGAAGAGCTGGCTCGTGTGGTTCAGATTTTGAACCGGCGACAGAAGAACAACCCCTGCCTCATCGGCGAGCCCGGCGTCGGCAAGACGGCCATCGCCGAGGGCCTTGCCCAGCGCATCGCCGCGGGTGAGGTGCCCTTCAAGCTCCGCAGCAAGGAGGTCTATCTCCTTGACCTCACCGCGCTCGTCGCCGGCACGCAGTTCCGCGGCCAGTTCGAGAGCCGCATGAAGGGTCTTATTGAGGAGATCCGCAAGCTCGGCAACATCATTCTCGTCATCGACGAGGTGCATAACATCGTCGGCGCGGGCGACGCCGAGGGCAGCATGAACGCCGCCAATATTTTGAAGCCCGCCCTCTCGCGCGGCGAAATTCAGGTCATCGGCGCGACGACCTTCAACGAGTACCGCAAGCACATCGAGAAGGACACCGCGCTCGAGCGCCGCTTCCAGCCCGTCACGGTCAACGAGCCGAGCATGGAGGATACGCTCAAAATTCTCAAGGGCATCGCCCACTACTACGAGTCCTTCCACGGCGTGAAAATTCCCGACGGCATCCTGCGCCAGGCCGTCGTGCTTTCCGAACGCTACATCACCGACCGCTTCCTGCCGGACAAGGCCATCGACCTGATCGACGAGGCGTGCTCGGATATGAACCTGCACGACAAGAACATCAACCGCCGCATGGAGCTGCGCCGCGAACTGGACGATTACGCCAAGGAGCGCGAGCTGCTCGAGGCGGAGACCGAGAATCCCGACTTCGAGCGTCTGGCTGAGCTGAAAAGTCTGGAGCTTCAGGCGCAGAGCGAGCTGGACGGTCTCTGCGCGCAGGGCGATCCCGAGCTGACGATGGACAATCTCGCCCGCGTGATCGAGCTGTGGACGAAAATTCCTGCCAGCCGCATCCGCGAGGCCGAGTTCAAGCGCCTGAGCGAGCTGGCCGACCGCCTGAAAAAGCACATCATCGGGCAGGACGAGGCCGTGGACGCGGTCGCTGCGGCCATTCGCCGCGGGCGCGTGGGCATCAGCCCGAAGCACAAGCCTGTGAGCTTCATTTTCGTCGGCCCCACCGGCGTGGGCAAGACGGAGCTGGTCAAGCAGCTTGCCGCCGACCTCTTCGACTCACCCGACTCCCTCATCCGTCTCGATATGTCGGAATTTATGGAGAAGCACTCCGTCTCGCGTCTCGTCGGCTCCCCTCCGGGCTACGTCGGCTACGACGAGGCCGGTCAGCTGACCGAAAAGATCCGCCGCAAGCCCTACGCCGTCATCCTCTTCGATGAGATCGAGAAGGCGCATCCGGACGTGCTGAACGTCCTGCTGCAAATTCTCGACGACGGCGAGGTGACCGACGCGCACGGGCGCAAGGTGAACTTTGAAAACACCGTCATCGTCATGACCTCCAACGCCGGCAGCGACCGCAAGGAGGGCAGCGTCGGCTTCGGCCGCAGCGTCAGCGAGCAGAACCGCGAGCGCATCATGAAGGCGCTCGGCGAGTTCCTGCGTCCCGAGTTCATCAACCGCGTGGACGAGATCATCTGCTTCAACCGTCTCGATGAGAAGAATTTCGTCGCCATCGCCCGCATCATGCTCGACGAGCTGGCGGCCAGCCTGAAGGAGAAGGGCTTCACCTTCACCTATGACGATGCCGTCGCCGCGTATCTGGCGAACAAGTCCTACTCGCTCACCTACGGCGCGCGCAACCTGCGCCGCACCATCCAGAAGGAGCTGGAGGACGTCATCGCCACGCGCATCATCGACTCCTACGACCACCCCGTCACGCAGCTGCGCGCCGTGATGAAGGACGGCGCGATCGACCTTTTGAGCCTATAATAAAAAGAAAGAAAAAGGGGAGAGAGGACATGAGAAATCCGTTCCGCAAGGACATTGAGCCGCGCTGCGCCTACTGCGCCCACGGCTCTGCGGTGAACGAGCGCGAGGTCGCCTGCTCGCGCAGGGGCGTGGTGGACGGCAGCGACCACTGCCGCCACTTCCGCTACGACCCTCTGCGCCGCGTGCCGCCGCGACCCGCCTCGCTCGATCCCAAAGCGCACTCGCCGGAGGATTTTTCCCTCTGAGAGTTATATAAAAATGAAGAGAGAAGGACGCATCATGGAGATCAAAACCGTTTACGCCGTCTATTTCAGCGCTACCGGGAGGACCCGCAAGGTCGTCACCACCCTGGCAAACGCCATTGCGCAGACGCTGGAGCTGCCGCTCGAGACCGTCGACTTCACCCTGCCTGCCGCGCGGGAGGAGACCTATGCCTTCACGGACAAGGACCTCGTGATCTTCGGCACGCCGACCTACGCCGGCAAGGTGCCAAACAAGCTCCTGCCCTTTGTGCAGACCGGCTTTGCCGGAAACGGCGCGCTTGCCGTGCCGGTCGTGACCTTCGGCAACCGCAGCTTTGATAACTCCCTCGCCGAGCTGTGCGCGAGTCTGGAGAACGCGGGCTTCCACACCATCGCCGCCGGCGCGTTCGCCTGCCAGCACGCCTTTTCGGATACGCTGGCTGCGGGCCGTCCCGACCACGAGGACATGACCGTGCTCGCGCAGCTCGGCGCGGCGGTCGTGACGAAGCTCGGCAAAATGACCGAGATCCCCGCACCTGTTCAGGTCGACGGCGACGCGGACGCGCCCTATTACCGTCCCCGCGGACTGGACGGCGAGCCGAAAAACTTCCTCAAGGCCAAGCCGCAGACCGACCGGAGCAAATGCACCGGCTGCGGTGTGTGCGCGGCGCTCTGCCCGATGGGCAGCATCAGCCGCGAGGACCCCGCCGAGGTCACGGGCGTGTGCATCAAGTGCCATTCCTGCGTGCGGAACTGCCCGACGGGCGCGAAGTATTTCGACGACGAGGCGTTCCTCTCCCACAAGGCAATGCTCGAGCGCGACTACACCCGCCGCGCCGAGGATAAGCTCTTCCTGTAAAGCAGCAAAAAGGAGTCCCCTGTCCGTGCGGACAGGGGACTCCTTTTCTTCACAGAAAGTTGGCGAATACCGAGGCGCCGACCACGGTCAGCAGTCCGGCCACGACGATGGACAGGCCGCTCATCGCGCCCTCCACCTCGCCGATCTCGATGGCCTTCGCCGTGCCGAGCGCGTGCGCGGCGGAGCCGATGGCTACGCCCTTGGCGATCGGCTCGGTGATGCGGAACACGCGGCAGACGGCAACGGCGATGACGTTGCCGAGGATGCCGGTAATGATGATCATGGCGACGGTCAGCGTCACATAGCCGCCGAGCTCCTCAGAGACGCCCATGCCGATGGCGGTCGTGATGGACTTCGGCAGGAGCGTGACGTACTCCTCATGCGAAAGGCGGAAGGCGAGGCTCAGTGCCAGCACGCTGCACAGCGTGGTGAGCACGCCCGAGAGGATACCGGCGAGAATGGCCCTCCAGCTGCTGCGCAGCAATGCGAATTTCTCATAGAGCGGGACGGCGAGGCACACGGTCGCCGGCGTGAGCAGGTAGCTGAGGTACTTCGCCCCGGCGTAATACACCTCGTAATCGATATGCGCGGTGACGAGCACAAGGATCGTGACGATGACAGAGAGGAGCAGGGGATTGAAGAGCGCCAGACGGAAGCGCTTTTGCAGCACCACGCCGAGCCCGTAGGCAAGCAGGCTGAGCGAAACGCCGAAAAAGACGGAGTGTTCAAAAAATTCCATGCTCATACCTCCTTGCCGCGGCGCAGGAAGAACTGCGTGACGCGGCCCGAAACGACCATGACCAGCACGGTCGTGATAACGGCGATGGCGAGATAGGCGAAGAGCTTCGCGCGGATGATGCCCCATGAGGTCATCAGTCCGGTGGCCGCGGGAATGAACATCAGCGGCATGATCTCGATGAGAAAGAGCGCCGTATCGCGCACGTCCTCCAGACGGAAGACGCGCAGCTGCAGGCACAGGAACATCAGCACCAGCCCGTAGATGCTGGCGGGCACGGGGAGGGGGAGCAGGTAGTTGAGCGCTTCTCCGGCAAAGGAAATGAGGAGAATGATGCCGAATTGCTTGACGTATTTCATAGGCGGCCTCTTTCAGGAAAAATAGAACTTGATTATAGGCGCGGCGGGGAGGAATGTCAATGCGCCGCGCAGCTTTTCTCTCAAATGAAAAGAGACCGCCCCGCGGGGCGGCCTCTTCCTGTTGAATCCGTATAGCTCACACGCCGCTTGCGCCGTAGTTGGAGAGCACGCGGGCGGAGGGGTCCTTGACGTCGCAGCCCTCCCAGTCCTTGTTCGGCATCCAGAAGTCCTTGACCATCTCGGCCTGCCCGGGGTAATACTTCTCGAACAGCTCGCGGTAGAGCAGGCTCTCCTTTGTGAACGGCGTCGCAAAGGAATACTGCTTCCGCTTTTCCTCGTACTCCTCGTCGGTGTACAGGCTCTCGGCGTATTCCTTGAGATCGTCCACCATCGAGTGACCGACGGCGTCGGAGAAGGCGGCCTTCTGCCGCCAGAGGATGTCCTCGGGCAGGATGCGGTCGGCGGCGAACGCCTCGCGCAGCAGGTACTTGCCCATGTGGTAGCTGTTGACCTTGAGCTTGGGATCAATGCTCATCACATATTTGACAAAATCGAGGTCACCGAACGGCACGCGCGCCTCGATGGAGTTGACCGCGATGCAGCGGTCGGCGCGGAGCACGTCGTACATATACAGCTCGTCCACGCGCTTTTTCGCCTCCTGCTGGAAGGCCTCGGGCGAGGGCGCGAAGTCCGTGTACTTGTAGCCGAAGAGCTCGTCGGAGATCTCGCCCGTCATAAGCACGCGCACGTCGGTCTGCTCGTGGATGGCCTTGCAGCACAGGTACATGCCCATGCTCGCGCGGATGGTGGTGATGTCGTAAGTGCCGAGCATGGCCACGACCTCCTCGAGCGAGGCAAGCACCTGCTCGCGCGTCATGATGACCTCGGTGTGCTCGGCGCCGATGAAGTCGGCGACCTCGCGGGCGTACTTGAGGTCGATGGGGTCAAGGTCCATGCCGATGGCAAAGGTGCGGATTTTCTTGCCGAGGAGCTTGGCGGAGATGGCGCAGACAAGGCTGGAATCCAGACCGCCGGAGAGCAGGAAGCCGAGCGGCGCGTCGGCGTCGAGCCGCTTTTCCACGCCCGCGATGAGCTTCTCACGGATCTTTTTGCACACGGTGTCCAGATCGTCCCTGGAGTATTCCGTCACCGTGGTGAGGTCGGCGTAGCGGACGAATTTGCCGTCGGCGTAGTAGTGGCCCGGCGGGAAGGGCATAATGCGCTCGCACAGACCGACGAGGTTCTTCGCCTCGCTGGCGAAGAGGATGCCGCCGTCGGCGAGATAGCCGTAGAAGAGCGGACGGATGCCGATGGGGTCGCGCGCGGCGACGAGACGGTCGGCCTTGGCGTCATAAATGATCATGGCGAACTCGGCGTCGAGCTTGGCGAACATCTCTACGCCGTACTCGCGGTAGAGGGGGAGAATGAGCTCGCAGTCGGACTCGGACGCGAAGGTGTAGCCCTTGGCCTCCAGCTCCTTTTTGAGCGGACGGAAGCCGTACAGCTCGCCGTTGCAAACCGCCATGTCGCCGCCGAGGTGGAAGGGCTGCATCCCCTCCTCGTGCAGGCCCATGATGGCAAGACGGTGGAAGCCGAGCATACCGCGGCCGGCCTTTTCCATCCGGCTCATGTCGGGACCGCGGGAAATGGTGCGGTCAAAGTAAGGACGGATCTCCTGCTCCGTCAGGGTGGGGGAATCAAAACCGATGATAGCGCACATAAAAAGCACCTCCAGATAAAATAAAGCAGCGACGTCCTGTAAATTTTAGGACGAATCGCTGCGTATCCGTGGTGCCACCTAATTTGCCGATCCAAGGACCGGCCCCTTTGCGGGGTTCCAACAAACCCCTGTGCCTTAACGCCGCACGCCGCGTCTTTCCTACCGGGCCGAAGCCGTTCAGATCGCTGCTCCCGAGTGTTATTCGCATGGCCTCTGTGTATCGGGCTCCCACTGTCCCCGACTCGCTGTGACCGAATGGCGCATGGTACTTGTCTCGATCGTTGCATTTCGCTTTATTGGATTGAATGAGTGAATTATAGTCTTGCGGGAGCAAATCGTCAATGTTGCAGATACCCAACATTTTGCACAAAATTTCTGTAAATTTTCGGCTGTTTGCATAAAAAGGGCGGCCTGCCTTGGCAGACCGCCCGAGAGAGCCTTTTTACTTGTGCAGCAGGGGGGAGAGCGGCTTGTAGATCAAAAAGCACAGCGCCACGTCGAGCAGGCCCTTGAAAAATGTGAAGGGCATATTGAACACGAGCAGACATTCGAGCAGACCGTCGACCGAGGGACGGATGGCCTGGTACATCCCGATGATGGTCTCGAGCGGCAGGTGATAGCACACGACGTAGGCGGGGTAGACCACGAAGTAGTTCAGCGGAACGGAGAGCACCGCCATGAGCAGCGTGCCGATGACCGCGCCGAGCAGCGCGCCCCGGCGGGACTTGTTGCGCCGGTAGACAAAGCCGGCGGAGAAGGCGAACACCGACCCCATGAGGAAGTTGAACAGCTCGCCGACGTAGGCGGACGAGGTGCCGTGCAGCACGGCGAAGAGCAGGTTCTTCAAAAAGGCCACCACCACGCCGTAGACGGGGCCGAGCGAAAACGCGGCGAGCAGCTCGGGAAGGTCGGAGATGTCGAGCTTGACGAAGGCGGGGATCAGCGCGGGGATGGGAAATTCGATGAACATGAGCACGAAGGCGACGGCCGAGAGCATGGCAGTGACCGTTACCTTATGCGTGCGGCTGCGGCCCGCGGCGCGGGCGGAGGGGATGGCGTTGACGTTGGGTTCGGACATGAAAAAACACTCCTTTTGTTCATTTTCCTTGAAAGAACGAGTCTTCCAAGGTGCATGACGCAAAAAGAGCGAGGGAATTGCGTGGTAACAGCGCGCAGCACATCTTCTCTCATCCGGACTGTGACCGTCGGTTCCGGAATCGCACCGGATCGTGCGGCAAAATTGCCGCTTGCGGACTATACCGCCGGTGGGGAATTTCACCCCGCCTCGAAGACCTGTATTTCAAGTTTGACTAAAGCATAGCACAGCGCTGGAAAAAATGCAAGAGGAAAAACAACACTTTACAAATAAAAACGAATGTTCTATAATAAAGGATAAACAACGAGGGGAGGAATGCGTGTGCGCGGAAAACCGGTGAGCTGCTGCTTCACGGGCCACCGCCCGGCGAAGCTGCCGTGGGGGACGGACGAGAGCGACGAGCGCTGCCTGCGGCTCAAGGCGCGGCTGCGTGAGGTGATCGCCCGGGCTGTGGAGGACGGCTACACGCACTTTATCTGCGGCATGGCGGAGGGCTGCGACCTCTACTGCGCCGAGGCGGTGCTGGCGCTGCGCGAGCGCCACAGCGAGGTGACGCTCGAGGCGGCGATCCCCTGCCCGACGCAGGCGGACGGCTGGAGCGAAGTACAGCGCGAGCGCTACCGCCGGATTCTGGAGCAGTGCGACTATGAAACAATGGTGCAGGAACGCTACACGCGCGAGTGTATGCAGCGGCGCAACCGCTACATGGTCGACCATTCCGACCTGCTCATCGCCTTGCACGACGGCCTGCCCGGCGGCACGCGCTACACCATCGAATACGCCCTGCGCCGCGGTGTGAATATCATCGACGTGCCCATCGAGGAATAGAAAAAGGACGGCTCAAGGCCGTCCTTTTCTGTTTTCTTTCAGACGTCGAACACGCCCATGATGGCGATGCCGATGACCACGAGAGCGATCATCGCGTAGTGCTTCCACGAGAGCTTTTCCTTGAGGAACAGACGGCTCCACAGCACGCTCGCCGCGCAGTAGGAGCTGATGATGGGCGCGGACATGGCAAGGTGCTCGGTGTCCGCGATGGCATAGATGTAGGCGAATTGGCCCGCGGTCTCGCAGACCGCGCCGAGGTACTTCGGCGCCTCCCTTTTGGGAATAAGGCGGTCCCTGCGGATCAGCACGACGTAGACGAAGCACACCACGGCGGCAAAGAGGAAGGTCAGCTCATAGGCACAGTTGGCGGAGGCTGCCGCTTGCTTGGTGCATTCGTCCAGTGTGGCATACATGCCGCTGTCAATGGCCTGCGCAGTCAGCGTTTCGAGCACGCGGTTGTCCGCGAAGGTGCCCGCCGCGTCGAGCAGGCAGTAGGCCACCGGCAGCGCGAGGGCAAGAAAGCTCTTGGCGTACTTGCGGTTGCCCTCGGCCTGACGCGCCGCGCGCAGCTCGGGGTCCTCGGTCGCGTCCACCACGCCGAGACCGATGGCGCCGACGCACACGAGCAGCACGGCGAAGATGGCAAGCGGGGAATAATCCTCGCCGCCGAGGAACACAAGCGTCATCACAGCGACGAGCGCGCCGGAGGAATTGCAGATGGGCGACGAGACGGACAGCTCAATGTACCGCAGCCCCAGATAGCCGAGCGTCATCGAGCCGATGTAGAGCAGCGACACGGGCAGGTAGGTGAGGATGATAGCAAAGCTGATCTCCGTCCCGCCGACGAAGATCTCAAACGCCGCGTGCAGGCCCATGACGACGCCGACTGCCATGACCATCTTGAGATGGCTGAGACGGTCGTCCTCGTCGCGGCAGCCGATTTTGGAAAAGAGGTCGCTGCCGCTCCAGCAGAGCAGCGCGATGAGAGAAAGCCAGAACCACATATTGAATTGTCAAACTCCTTTATATCTGTCAGTATTTTGAGATCAAAAAACGGACAGTCTCCGGCGGGGGTCTGCGCCGGAAATGACGGTTGGTGAGGGGAGTCCTTCGGATCAGCATAGCAAGACCCTCCTGACAAATAGAGTCAGGGCAGTGTGACCAGCCCTGCGTCAAGCATTTTTTGCAGCGAGAGCAGCACGCCGAGCTTGGCGTGGTACCAGGTCAGGCCACCCTGGTAGTAAACCGCGTAGGGCGGACGGATGGGGCCGTCGGCGGAGAGCTCGATGGAGGCCCCCTGCACGAAGGCTCCGGCGGCCATGATAACGTCGCTGTCGTAGCCGGGCATGTCCCACGGCTCCGGGGTCACATAGCTGTCCACCGGTGCAGCGGCCTGGATGCCCTTGCAGAAGGCACACATGGCCTCCCGGCTGCCCAGCTCCACCGCCTGAATGATGTCCCGGCGCACCTCCCGGCTGCCGGGAATCACACGGAAGCCCAGCGCTTCATAGCATCCCGCTGTAAAGATAGCACCCTTTACAGCGGAAGCCACCACTGTGGGAGCCAGAAACAGCCCCTGATAGAAACTGGTGAGCAGACCCAGATTGGCGCCCACCTCCTTGCCGAGGCCCGGCGCACTGAGCCGGTAGGCGCAGCGGTCGATGAGATCCTGCCGGCCGCAGACATAGCCGCCGGTGGGAGCCAGACCGCCACCCAGATTCTTAATGAGGCTTCCCACCACTATATCGGCCCCCACATCCGTGGGTTCCTGTCGCTCCACCAGCTCGCCGTAGCAGTTATCCACCATGCAGATGATGCCGGGCTTACAGCTCTTGCAGAAGGCGATCAGCTGACCGATCTCCTCCACGGAGAAGGAGGGGCGGGTGGCGTAGCCCTTGGAGCGCTGAATGGTGATGAGCTTCGTTTTTTCGTTGATGGCCTTGCGGATGCCGTCGTAGTCAAAGCTGCCGTCGGGGAGCAGGTCTACCTGCCGGTAAGCAACGCCGTATTCCGCCAGAGAGCAGGGGCTTTCCCGGATGCCAATGACCTCCTGCAAGGTATCGTAGGGCATACCAACGGGGGACAGCAGCTCGTCACCGGGCAGCAGGTTGGCGCTGAGGGCGACGGTGAGGGCGTGGGTGCCGCAGGTGATCTGGGGGCGCACCAGCGCGGCCTCGGTGTGGAACACGTCGGCATAGACCCG
>OLRZ01002493.1_pt1 | contig 10409 bp, 7 predicted proteins | sample 1671931 | NCBI WGS metagenome assembly OLRZ01 (sample SAMEA3136627, study PRJEB25190) | human gut metagenome | reverse complement strand
CCGCAAGTATTATACAGGAAAATATCACAGCAACGGACCAAGACTTCATGAGTTTATCCATGAGATGAACCGGGAGGTGCTTTCAAAATATGACTGTATGACGGTAGGTGAGGCGCCGGGCTCCACACCGGAGGTTGCAAGACTGTTTACAGATCCGGAGCGTGAGGAGCTGAATATGATCTTCACATTTGAGCATATGAACATCGACCGTATTCCAGGCTCTGTAAACCGCAAGTGGGCACTGAAGCCTTTTGATCTCCGTGATCTGAAACGTGTTATGTCTGAGTGGCAGAACAAGCTTTATGGGAAGGGCTGGAATGCTCTGTACTTCGAAAACCATGACCAGCCACGTGTGATCTCCAGATGGGGAAATGACACTACTTACCGCGAGGAATGTGCAAAGGCTTATGCTACCGTTCTCCATGGTATGCAGGGAACTCCTTATGTATATCAGGGAGAGGAGATCGGTATGACAAACGTGCAGTTCCCGCTGGAGGAGTACGAGGATATCGAGGTTCGTAATGCATATCAGGATCTTGTCGTTAAGAACAAAACCATTTCTGAGGATGATTTCCGCAAGGCAGTATGGAACAAGAGTCGTGACAATGCCAGGGTTCCTATGCAGTGGGATGACAGCGAAAATGCAGGATTTACAACCGGTAAGCCATGGTTCCGCCTTTCTGATCGTTACCAGGAGATCAATGTAAAAAAAGCTCTGGAAAAAAATGATTCCGTGTTTTATTATTATAAGGATCTGATCTGTCTTCGTCATGAGGAAGAGCTTCTCACAGAAGGTGACTATCAGCTCCTTCTTCCGGAAGACGAGAAGATCTTTGCATATTTAAGAACTTCCGACAAAGAGCAGTGGATCGTGGTGGCAAACCTTTCTGAGGATACGGTAAGTACAGAAGGTCTTGAGAAATATGTGTCCGATAAAGAGGATATTAAGATTGCAAACTATAAGGACAGAACAGGAATCAAAGCGGACTTAAGACCGTACGAGGCGTTTATGATGAGGATCCGGTAATTCCTGAGCTGTTGTATATGTAGTAGTAAAGTGGAAGAAAAGTCTCCGCTTTACAGAGAGCAGGTATGAGTATTTGTGCGTATCTGTACTGCCAAAGGATATCCGGGTGCAGTGCAGATACGCTTTTTGCCTGTGGGAAAAGACAAACAGGAGGAAATTATGGAAAAATATATCATTGCAGTGGATATGGACGGAACTCTTCTGAACAGCGAGAATAAGATTTCTGAAAGGAACAGAAATGTTCTGCAGCGTCTGATCGATGACGGACATTATGTGGTGCCGGCAACCGGAAGGACCAGAGAGCTGATCCCTCGGGAGTTTTCTGTGCTCCGGGGTGTGAAATGGGGAATCGTGGAAAACGGCTGTGTTGTCTGGGATTACGATAAAAATGAGATGATCTGGCGAAAAACCATGCCAAAAGGAATGGTAAGCAAAATCCTGAAGGATGTGGAAAACAGCGACGCAAAAGGCTGGATCGCAGAGGCTTATGCAAACGGAATTGCCTATTCTGATGCGGATGCCAGAGATTATGTGGCATCTGTAGTGGATAAAGATCTGCTGGAAAAAACTTTTGTAGATTATTTCCTCAGCAGACATGTATATGTTAAGGATTTTTATCATCAGGAAGATATTCTGGATCAGGCAGAGAAGATCAATATTTATTTTGATGATATGGAGACCAGCAGGGCGCTTCGTGAGAAATGGAAGGATCTGGATGATGTGGCAGTGACTACTTCCATCAGCGGCAATGCGGAGTTTAATGCAGCAGGCGTGGACAAGGGTGTGGGTCTTGCCATGCTTCGCACAAAGCTTGGTATTGACCGGATGCATGTGATCGCTTTCGGAGATAATGAGAATGATCTGGAAATGCTGGAGGGTGCAGGTATCGGTGTTGCTATGGGCAATTCCAAACAGTATGTAAAGGATGCAGCGAATGAGGTGACCGGAGATAACGATCATGATGGTGTGGCGGAATTTCTGGAGAGGTTTTTCGGGCTGTAAGCTGTGGTTGATCGTGATCGTTGATATAAGGGACAGGGAAATGTATTTTTCTCTGTCTTTTTTTATTTTCATTTTCGGTGATATAAGGTATGATAAACGAAGAGGATGAGGGGATTGCCGGCTTTGACCGGTAGTTCCCAGTGAAAATTTTTTGAGGAGATCAGGAGGATATTTTTTAATGAAAAATCTGATACCGAAGCGTGTGATGGAGTATATCATTATCACATTTGCTGTTGTTCTGATGGATGTGGGGATTTATGTGTTTAAGTTTCCGAATAATTTTTCCTTTGGTGGTGTTTCGGGTATGGCGGTTGTGTTTTCGCATTTTATTCCGATGACGTCTGCGCAGATCAACCTGGTGATCAATCTTATTTTGCTGGTGATCGGGTTTATTGTTCTTGGCCGGGATTTTGGAGTGAAGACGGCTTATGTTACAGTTGTTTCTTCTTTGCTTCTGAATGTGTTTGAGAAGGCTTTTCCTATGGACAGGGCGCTGACGGGGAATATTATGCTGGAGCTTTGTTTTGCGATCATTTTGCCGGCGTTGGCTGCGGCGCTGCTGTTTTTTGAGAATGCTTCGGGTGGTGGCACGGATATTGTGGCGATGATCATTAAGAAGTATTCTACGATGAATATTTCGGGTGCGTTGTTTGTGGTGGATTGTGTGATCGTTGTTGTTTCGTTTATGGTGTTTGATCTTACTACGGGGCTTTGTTCTGTGCTGGGGCTTATGGCTAAGACGTTGATGATCGATAAGTCTATTGAGAGGATGAAGCTGAATAAGTATTTTACGATCATTTCCAGTAAGCCGGATGAGATCTGTGAGTTTATTATGAATGGTTTGGAGCGGAGTGCTACGGTTTATCATGGGGAGGGGGTTTATTCGCATAAGGATAAGAAGATTATTCTGACGGTTGTTGATGTGAGGCAGGCGGTGTTGCTGCAGAGGTTTATTGATGAGGTGGATCCGCAGGCGTTTTTGATGGTTACTAAGAGTAGTGAGGTTGTTGGGAAGGGGTTTATGAGTTATATTTGATGCAATCGTATGGGATTGTATGCTGATCGTAGGTGATTGTGTATGATTGTAAGCTGATGGAAATTAGGAGAGCGTTCTTTGTGGTCTGGATGGGCTGCGGGGCGCTCTTTTTTTGTGGTGGAGGGCGGATGGCGGATGACGGACGCCGTGGAGACGGGTGCCGGTTTGCTCCGGGCTTCGTCGGGGGCTGGCTTCTAGGCTGCCGGAATTCTGCTAAAACCGTTTTTAAAAAGTCCGAACTCGCGGCTTGCTGCCGCTCAGACAGCGGACTTTTTAAAAACAACGCAGATTTCCGCCAGCCAAGAATCAGCTCCCCTCCTGCAGAGTCGTAGCCAACCGGCACCCGTCTCCCCGGCTGTTCGATTCCGGGCGGGAGGTAGTGGTGGCTGTGTGGGGCTTCTGGCGGAAGTGTGGGGTTGATGAGGGATGGAGGATTGAGTGGATTCCCGGGAGTTGGATGAGCCATCAGCGCTGCGCTGGATGGCTGGGAGGAAAGGCTGAGTTTCCTGTGGCCTGAAGGTGAGGGATGTGCCATCGTCGCTGCGCTGGATGGCTGGGAGGAAAGGCTGAGTTTCCTGTGGCCTGAAGGTGATGGCTGGGGCATCATCGCTGCGCTGGATGGCTGATTGGTGTGTGAAGGTTTTGTGAAAGGGTTTGACAGGTGGGGATTTTTATGGTAGGATACACACTTGCGTAACAAAATTAATAAAATTGTAACAAATTAGTGAGCGAGGATCGTGGCGAAGTGGATTGTGAATCTCTGTCTGAATGGATGGATTGTGTTGCTGCGTGGTTTTCTGAGAGGAGTTTTATTGTTTATGTTTTATAAGAAATTTGCTGCTGTTGTTCTGAGTGCTGTTCTTGTGGGTGTGGTTCCTTCTGTTGTTTTTGCGGATGTGGATGGTGTCAGTGCTGTGTCTGATGGGGATGTGGAGGTGCTTTCCATTGAGGATGGTTTTTCGGATGGAGCGGATTCTATTTCTGCTTTTGCCAGTGCTCTGGCGGATAAGACGGTTTCTGAGGTTCAGGGGTATCAGGAGGCGAAGGCTGAGGCTGAGGTGATCGCGCAGGAGAGGCTTGAGGCTGAAGCGGCTGCTGAGGCTGCGCGTAAGGCGGAAGAGGAGCGGAAGGCTGCTGAGGAGGCGCGTCTGGAGATGCGACAGGGGATTGTGGATTTTGCGCTGCAGTTTGTGGGGAATCCTTATGTTTATGGTGGTACGAGTCTGACTAACGGGGCGGATTGTTCGGGGTTTGTGATGTCTGTGTTTGCGGAGTTTGGGTATGAGCTTCCTCGTGTTGCTGCAGCTCAGTGTGCGGCTTCTGAGAAGAAGAGTGTTGCGGATATTGAGGCTGGTGATCTGGTTTTTTATGGTGATGGTGGTATTGATCATGTGGCTCTTTATATTGGTGATGGCAAGATCGTTCACGCCAGTACAGCGGCTACAGGGATCAAGGTTTCCGACTATGATTACCGTGCTCCGGCTGCGGTTGGTTCGTTTGTGGCTTAGGATATAGATACGGTTGATCTATAGATGTGAAATATAAACTGTCTGCGGAGATTTTTTGGCCGGGTTGGCTGAAAAATAGCTGCGGGCAGTTTTTTTGAAGAAAAATAGTGTATAATTTAACCGAACCAAGGAAGTTCCCTGCGGGGTTGCGAAAAGCAATAAGCAGTGGGTGGGGACTTAGATAAAATTCAGAAAGGTTGTGGGGTTATGAATACAAAGGAAATCAGTGGTAAGCGGCAGATGGAGTTTCTGGCCGGGTTTGATTTTGTCAGAGAAGCGGGTACTGCTGGGGAAGTGAAGGCGGCGAAGATGATCAGGGATACTTTGGACAGCTTCGGAGTGAAGAATTGGATGGAGGAGTTTTCTTTTTGGGGTTTTCGGATCAACAGGGCGGTGCTTAAGGTTGTGGAGCCTTATCAGAAGGAGTATGTGGTGACCGGGTATGGAAGATGTGGAAATACTGGGGCAGAAGGTCTGAAAGCGGATTTTTTGTATGTGGAGAATGGAGATGCTGTCAGTCTTTCCCGGGCGAAGGGTAAGATCGTTATGGTGAATGGCCGGGTGAGTGGTGATGTGTATCAGAGACTGGTGAGCGCCGGGGCTGTTGGTTTTGTCAGTGTGGAGGGTTCTCCGCTGGATGAAGGAGTGGACAGGGTTCCCTGTCAGCGTAGCCTGCCGATGATCTTTCCGGGGGATGCAGCAGAAGTGATAGAAGGATTGTCGGAGTCTGCAGAGGATATTCACGAGATGCAGGAAAAATATAGTGGCAGGATTCCGGGGGCGAATCTTCATTATAAGGATGCAGTGGAGCTGGTGACGGAGGGTGCAGCTGTGGTTTGTCTGGCTGTAGAACAGGAAGTGACGGCCTGTACATCCCGAAATGTAGTGGCGAGGATTGAAGGTACGGATAAGAAAGATGAGATTTTAACGCTTACGGCGCATTATGATTCGGTACCGGAGGGACCGGGGGCCTATGATAATATGGCCGGAGCGGCGATCATCATGGAGCTTTGCAGATATTTTCAGCAGTACAGACCGCGCAGGACTATGGAGTTTGTGTGGTTTGGTGCTGAGGAGAAGGGCTTGCTGGGCAGCCGGGATTATATCAGAGTTCATGAGAGTGAGCTTGGAGCGCATCGTTTTAATATGAATGTAGATCTGGCCGGGCAGCTGATCGGAGGAAATGTTCTGGGAGTGACGGGAGAGGCTTCTGTTTGTGATAAGCTTCTTGAGATCGCTGACGGAGCAGGGATCGGAGCGTCTGTGAAGAATCAGATCTGGGGAAGTGATTCCAATTCTTTTGCATGGAAGGGAATTCCGGCCATGACTCTGAACCGGGATGGTTTTGGCATGCATACCCGTTACGATACCATTGATCTGCTGTCTGCCTGGTCGCTGGAGAGAAGTGCGATCCTTCTGGGATGTATTGCAGATGAACTGGGGAATGCGGAGGTTTTCCCATTTGAGAGAAAGATGCCGGGGAAATTTATCAGAGAGCTGGATGAATATATGTGCAGATAGTAAAAATCTGATTTTATCTGCTCATAACTGGATATTTGTTATGGAACTGTGGGGACTTGTCTGTTTCGGAAGAGTACAGGCAAGTCCCCATAAGTTATTCAATATTTTCAATGTTTATTGACCTTTATAATTTCGCAAGAGAACATGTGGCTTTGAGTCAGGGGGATATTTGCAGCTTTGTAAGGGATTTCCGGAACAGGGGCAAGTGGATGTTCGCAATTGAATCATGGAACTTACTTGATTTGGTCAAAATACGATAAAACAATAAAAAATAATACTAAATAATTGACAGTAAGATACCGAACTGTTATACTGAAATTACAGACTTTCCAGAGATCAATGCGCCGGATATTGTTTTGCGGAGCATTGATTTCTGGAACTTTTATAGATGATTATTTATAGAAAAATCAGGGAAGAGGAGATAGGAACATGTTTACAGAAGAACGACAGAATGCAATAGAGAAATGTCTCCGCGAAAAAGGAAAAGTCAGAGTCAAAGAATTAAGCGAGATGTTTCAGGTTACGGAGGACTGTATCCGCAAGGATCTCAAGATCCTTGAAAATGCAGGCAGATTAAAGAGGACTTACGGCGGAGCAATCCTGTCACAGGAGTATCCTCTGGAGAGAAACGTAGTAGACAGGCGTATGTACAATCTTGATAAGAAGAAAGTGATTGCTGCGAAAGCCTTCAAGCTGATCAAAAATAACGAAACGATCTTTCTGGATGTTTCCACTACAAATATAGAGCTGGCAAGACTTATCGCTTCGTCGGGCATGCATGTTGTGGTTGTCAGCAATATGATCGATATCCTGCAGATCCTTGCTGCGAATCCGTCCATCACGGCCATAGGCACAGGGGGAACTATGTACCGTTCGGTGAATGGATTTATGGGAGCTGCGGCCATTGAGGTGATCAAGCAGTACAGCTTTGACCGGGCCTTTTTGGGAAGCTGTGGCGTGGATATGACAGATCTTGCAGTTACCACATCCGGAGTGGAGGATGGATTGACCAAGAAGGAGGCAGTGCAGAGCAGCAGACATAAATATGTGGTTATGGAGAGAGAGAAGTTTTATTTTAACGAATCTTATAAATATACACATTTTGATGATATCAGTGGGATCATTACCGATGAATTTCCGGATGATACCATTGTGAACATACTGAGGAATGCCGGAGTGAAATTACTCTGAGCAGACGGTAACAAAGGGGGATTTTTACATGAAAGACTATATTCTGGAAACCTGCGTGGATTCTGTGGAATCTGCCATGGCAGCATCCGAGGGTGGCGCGGACAGACTGGAGCTTTGCAGCAATCTGATCATCGGGGGAACAACTCCCAGCCCGTGGCTTTTTGAGGAAATAAGGAAGCGTTCGGATATCCGGATCCATGCGCTGATCCGTCCGCGTTTTGGAGATTTCTGTTATACAGAGGCAGAATTTTCCATGATAAGGAATGCAGTAAAGGATTTCCGCAAAATGGGAGCGGAGGGTATCGTAATAGGTATCCTGAAACCGGATGGTACCTTGAATATGGAACAGATGCAAGAACTGATGGATGCGGCGGGAGATATGTCTGTTACGCTGCACAGGGCTTTTGATGTGTGCGCAGACCCGATCGAGGCTATGGAACAGGCAATTTCGCTGGGAATCGATACCATCCTTACCTCCGGACAAAAGAATACCTGCCTTCAGGGTGCGGAGCTTCTGAAGGAGCTGGAAACCAGGAGCCGGGGGCGTATCACCATCCAGGCGGGAAGTGGTGTCGGTGCGGAAGTGATCCGCCAGCTTTATCCCCTTACTGGGATCAAGGCTTATCATATGAGCGGCAAGGTTGTAACGGATAGTGCGATGCAGTTTCGCAAGGAAGGTGTCAATATGGGACTTCCGACATTCAGTGAATATGAGATATGGCGTACAGATATTGAAAATGTCCGTGCTGCAAAGAAAGTTCTGGAGGAATTATAATGGCTGAGGGGAAGATTTTTCTGAAAGAAAACCGTGATCGGATTGAAAAAAAATATCGGGAGCAGGTGATGGGGTTACCGCAGGCTTTTGCTGAGATTGATAAAAAGCTTGCGGAATGCACAGACGAAGTGGCTCTGGCGTGCAAATATTTATATGCGTTCATGCCGTACAGTGATATCGGAAATTACGCGTTTGAAGTATTTCTGGATTATGCGGAGAATGGCGTACATTTATGGAAGGAAAACTCCGGGGTGGCAGAGCTACCGGAGGAAATCTTTTTGAATTATGTGCTGTTTCACAGAGTAAATGAGGAGGAGATCGCACCCTGCCGTACATTTTTCCGCAGGGAGATCGGAGAGAGAACTGAAGGAATGAGCTTCAGAGAAGCTGCCCTGGAGGTGAACTACTGGTGTGCACAGGAGGCTACCTATCATTGTACAGATGATCGTACCCTGTCTGCACTTGCCGTATACCGCAGAGGAAACGGAAGATGCGGAGAGGAATCTGTATTTACCGTTAATGCACTGAGAAGTGTTGGTGTACCTGCCCGTCAGGTATATGCACCAAAGTGGTCTCATTGTGATGACAATCATGCCTGGGTGGAAATCTGGTGTGATGGAAGCTGGTATTTTCTGGGAGCCTGTGAGCCGGAGGAGATCCTGAATAAGGGATGGTTTACCAACGCTTCCTCAAGGGCCATGATGGTCCATTCAAGAGTTTTTGATACCATGATCCCGGAGGGAGAAGTGATCGGCAAAGATGGTATGGTGACTATGCTCAACGAGCTGAAACGATATGCACTGACAAAAGAGATCACTGTGTCCGTAAAGGATTCACATGGAAAACCGGCAGAAGGTGCAGAAGTTTCTTTTGAGGTGCTGAATTATTCGGAATATGCCCCGATCGCAGAATTGAAAACCGACAGTCTGGGAAAAGTCAGCCTGACAACAGGGCTTGGAAGTATCCATATTTCTGCAAGGATGTATGCAGAGGGAGAATGGCTGCATGCAGAAAACAGCATGGATACAAAAACAGAGGATTGTTGTGAGATCTGCCTGATGCCCGTAGGAAAGGAAAAGGGTATTTTTTATGAGGAGTGGACGGAGATCGATATGATCGCACCTCATGATGCACCTGTAAATAAAGATATGCCAACACCGGAGCAGAAGGAAAGAGGCAGCAGACGTCTGGCAGAGGCAAACGCTTACAGGGAACAGAAGGTAAGAAACCTGAGCAATCCGGAGTGCCGGAAATTCCTGGAAAAAGAAGCCGGAGATTCTCCAATAAGAAAAAAACTCCTTGAAGTCCTCACAGAGAAAGACAGAACAGACTGCATCAGCCAGGTTCTGGAGGAGCATCTGAAATTTGCATTACCGTATGAAAAAAGCATGGATGCAGATATTTTTGTACCATATGTACTGAACCCGAGAGTTGACGATGAAGTTTTGCAGAAATACAGAAAAGCGATCCTTGAGCAGCTGTCGGAAGAAGAAAAAAATATGCTGCAAAAGGAGCCGGCAAAGATCTGGAAATGGATTGAGGATAAGATTATTTCCAGCCCGGAGAAAGAACGCAGCAGTGTGATCACCACGCCGTCCGGATGTCTGAAAACGGGAACAGGAAGCCTTCTGTCAAAAAAGATCCTTTTTGTGGCAATGGCGAGAACACTGGGAATTCCAGCACGCCTGAACCCTCATGACCGTTCCATGGAGTATATGAAAAACGGAAAATTCATCCCGGTATCTGCGGAAACAGAGAAAAACGCATCGATCTTTCTGAAGGCAAGTGAGGATACACAGTGGAAATATTTCCAGAACTGGAGCATCGCAAAACTGGAAGCCGGAAAATACAGCACACTGAAGCTGGAAACCGAAAATTTCAGAGATCAGATGATGAAGCTGCCACTGGAAGCGGGAAATTACAGGATCCTTACCTCAAACAGACTGCCAAATGGAAATATATTTGCCGCGGAGTATTATTTTGAGGTTCAGATCGGAGAAATGAAGAGGGTGGAGCTGGCATTTCGGAATGCAAACCTGGAAGACATGCTGGAGAATATTTCCATACCGGAATTTACTCTCAGAAAAGAGGATGGGAGCACCGTGAAGGCGTCAGAACTGACGGCAGCTGGGAAGCATATCCTGGCGTTTCTGGAAGAGGAGAAAGAACCGACGGAGCATATCTTAAATGAGATGATGGAGCAGGAAGAAGCTTTTTCCCGATATGCGAAGAGAATCATTTTTGTAGTAAAAAGCAAAAAAGCGCTGGAGACACCTACCCTTTCAAGAGCACTGGGCAAGCTTGGAAATGTTCAGATCTTATATGATGATTTTTCAGAGATCATCAATA
>OLRZ01002479.1_pt1 | contig 10449 bp, 9 predicted proteins | sample 1671931 | NCBI WGS metagenome assembly OLRZ01 (sample SAMEA3136627, study PRJEB25190) | human gut metagenome | reverse complement strand
CGGATGGTCGTTGAGCGTGGACACCGCATCGGTAACCACACCTTCAACCATATCCGTGGATTTGAATACACGGCCAAGAATTATCTGGGAAATACCGAACAGGCGAAGATTTTCATGGAAATGGGTGGGGACATCAATTGCAATGTGGAGAAGGTTCTCTACCCTCTCTTGTTCCGCCCTCCCCACGGCCATATGTTCGCCAACCAGTATCTCACGCTGAAACGAACCTACAAGATTGTGATGTGGGACCTCGTGACCCGCGACTACAGCAAGAAGCTGCGCGGTCCGCAAGTGCTAGCCAACGTGATGCGCTACGCCCGCAACGGCTCCATCATCACCTTCCACGATTCCTTGAAATCCTGGTGCAACGGAAACCTGCAGTACGCATTGCCGCGCGCCATTGACTTCCTGAAGGAAGAGGGATATGAATTCAAAGTATTATAAACTTGAAACAGCAGAAAGTTACCAACATCTGCTGTCACAATAAATTCCACATAAAATAAGAAGGGGTTGTCTCGGCAAAAGGCAACCCCTTACATTTTATAGGCTCATGTCCTGTTCCACAAGAATAAACAGATGTTTTATAATTACCAAGTAAATGTACATCTGTATTCATCCCACTGGTCTTTTACAACCAGTTCCGTAGGATAACTGTCGGAATTCAATGTCCATGTAAAATACATATCGGACACAGAGTCCTCGCCATTGTATGTATAATGCCCTACAAGCGGCAGATGTTTCGTAGCCTTACCAAGCATGCCTCCATAATAGGCATATATCATCTCGTCCATATCCACATCCAGTATTTCATCAAACAACATCAGGCAGCCCTTATTCTCGATAGGAGCTGTTATATTATCCGTCGTATAGTCTATGGCAGCACTATACTCCCACTCGTCATTGCTGTCGATAATTCCGTCACCATTGAGATCCCCACTAGCTACATAACGTGTGGAAGTCTTCACCACATCTCCATCCTTATAGGTGATGTTCGTTATTTCACCATCGCTTTCAGAGCGTTTCATTACAACCAGATGGCCTTCAGTGTCGTATTCCATCTCCCAAGTAAACTCATCGGCATCGGGAGTACCAGCGTGGTCTATTGAGTTGCAAAATTCCACATAACCATCGCTGTTGAGCTGCAAGTTCAGTTCTGTAACATCGCCCTCTTCATCCGTCACGGTGATTCTTGCTCGGTCCTTTGCAACATCTGCCTTTGTAGTAGCGGGAAAGTACTCAAAGACGGCTTTATCCCCATCCTCAGTTGTAATGTTCGTCACCAGCCCTTCTTCATTGTGAGAAATCGCCATGCCCGAAACCGACTTCGGAAGCCCTCCCGTAAACACTTGCGAAGGATTGACCACAGTGGCGGTGTTTTCGCCACCCTCACCATTCTCATTTTCGTCATCGTCACTGCAAGCAGTGAATCCCAAGCACAACGCCACACCCAACATGGAGGCAGCCATCATTTTAAACATTTTCATAAGTTACAAATCTTGTTTTATCCCCCATCCCTCTAAGGAAAATCCATAATAACAAAAGTATAAGGAATGCCGTCCGTATCTCACGACAACAAGACTCTGCCATTCAAACCCGGACAGATACTTTTGGCCATTTATCATTCCCAGACAAAGCTTAATATTTTTTGCAAAGTAATAAACTTTTCCTTTCACTTCTTGTCACTGAAAAAGGTGATTTTTCAGCCACATACAGAAAAAATTCAGCATCTCCAATAAAAAGCAAAATGAATAAGACGTATATTTGCAACAACTAAGCACAGATTGAATTCCACTAAAATATACCGATATGAGGGTACGCCATACTAAGCTATTATCACTCCTCTTTTCTTTAACCACTATCCTGCTTCACGCCGGAGAAATACCAACAGACACTCTGTTGGCACACTTCTACAACCGGGCAGCCAATCTCATGGAAGAAGGACACTACGATGAAGCGCAACGTAGCTTCGACAGCGCCTTTGCCACCCGGAACGTAAAGCACTCCTTCATGTATCCCATCTTGCTGAACGAACAAGCCACACTACTGATCTATGTGGGAAAGACAGAAGAAGCCTTTGCCATGAAAAAAAATGTGCTCCCCTACCTGCCGCAGATAAATGATTTGGAAAAGCACATCAGCGTATACAACGATTTGGGCCTCCTCTACCGTCAGCACCAAATGAATGACTCTACACTCTACTATTACAATAAAGCACTGGACAGTGCCTTGCAATATGGGGACGAAAGCTGGATAGCCCACATCTGCAACAATGTGTCCATCCTATACTTCAATATCAGGCAGCTGGACGAAGCTGAAAAGTATACCGACATGGCCACCGAACATGCCGCCAGAACCGAAGACCCATTCGTAGCTTTCACCACCTGGCAAATCAGAGCAACCATAAAGGCTGAGCTGAACAAGCTGGATGATGCTGAAAAATCCAACCGCAAAGCCTGGAACATTGCCTGCCACGGAGAGGGAAACGAAGACCTATGGAAGATACGCTGCCTGCCCGGCATGCTGAGACTCTTTGAACGAAAAGAACAACCCGATTCCATAGACCACTACTTGAAATTGGGGAACAAACTACTACAACGGGTACCATCCAACTCCATCGCTGCCATAGGATTCATACAATCGAGGGCAGCCACCGAAACAAACCGCAAAAACTATGCCCGCGCCTTGAAGGACTTCCACTGGCTGCGTAACCGGAAAACCGGTACCGAGCCCAAAACACTACTTACACAAATGGCACGATGCTACGATGCCTTGGGAAACCCCAAACTGGCCTATACCTATATGGATAGTGCCCGCATGTGGACTGATACGCTGGCACAGCACAATCTGACGCAACAAATGGCAGAATTCAACGTGAAATATCACACACAAGAAAAGGAATTGGAGATAGCCCACCTGCAACAAGAACAACTGGAACACCAAGCCTTCCTGCTAAAAGCCTCCATTGCTGTAGCCCTTCTGTCCGGCCTTGCTCTCATTACTTTGTTGACGCTCCGCCACAAGAAACGAATAGCCGAAAAGAAGATTGAACTGCTAAAGCAAGAAAACGAACTGAACTCGGCACGCCGTTACATTGAAGGGTTGGAAGAGGAATGCAAATATTTTGCCAAGGAACTGCATGACGGCATAGCCAACGACCTGCTGGGGCTGCAAATGAAGATAGAAACTTCTGCCGGCAAAGGGAATGAGCAGGAACTGGCCTCACTCGTCAGCAAACTGAGAAACAACGTGCGGAATATCTCACACGAACTGATGCCTCCCGAATTCGAGCATCTCAGTCTAGACCAGATACTCGACCGTTATGCTGCCAAACTGACCGAGAACACCGGCATAGAGGTCAGCTATCATCCAACGGAGAACAACGCATCACGCCATCTTCCCAATGAAACCGCTTATGAGCTGTACCGCATCGTACAAGAGCTCACCATGAACATCGTGAAACATGCCTCAGCCAGTCATATAGTCATCAGTCTCCGTGCCGACAATGAAAATAAATATACCCTGCAAATTACAGACAACAGTAAGAATGCAAACAAGCAACAAACAGCAACAAACAACAATGACGGCATAGGATTGCGCACCGTAAACGACCGTATCAGAGCCATCAACGCTACCGCCAATGTATGCTCGTCAACAGAAAACAACGTTTTCACCCTACTGCTTAACATAAACGAATGAAACCAAACAAAGAAACATACAGAATACTGGTAATAGATGACCACCCGATTGTTGCTGAAGGCATCATCGCATTGGCCTCGCAACTCGAAGGAGTGACGTGCAAAGGAGCCACTTGTGCAAAAGACGTGGAACAACTGACCCTCAAAGAGAGATTCGACCTTTGCATCATTGACCTTGAACTACCGGATATGAATGGATTCCAACTCATATCCCACCTTCACAGCCAGATACCCGAATGCGGCATTTTAATCTATACCATGCATGAAGAACCTTGGATCATAGCCAAATTATCCACCCTAAACATCAACGGAGCTGTTTCAAAAAATGCCAGCACCAGCGAATTGAGAGACGCCATCAGTACACTGAAAAACGGAACCAGATACTTCAGCAATGTTTTCAGCGAACTGGACAAGGAAAAACAAAACACCCTACCACATGCACTTCCCGAATTGTCGAGACGTGAAAAAGAAGTGCTCGCCTATCTCTCGCAAGGACTGAGCACTTCTGAAATATCCCAATTACTATTTCTCAGCATCAATACAATACAGACTTACCGGAAGCGCCTGATGGAAAAACTGGAGGCCAAAAACGTTGCAGAACTTGTCTACAAGGGGAAGAGCTTATTCTGAGAACATTTGTCATTCGTCCGGACAGTTACAAACCTCCAACTTCTCAATCTTCTCCGTCTGAAAAGGAAGAAAATCAACTTAGTGGATACTCACCGTCATCGGATTGCGCACCTTCTGTGCAAAATCAGCCATGTATCGGTTCCAGGCTTCAGCAGTCTTGATGTCCGCGCGGTCCCAGGCAAAGCCCCAGTAATACACGTAGTCAGCGCCCGGCTCATAGTCGCTGACAACCAGTACATGACCGTCCGCATTGTTACGCATCTTCTTCTCCTCTATGGGGAAAAGCCCGGTTTTGGCTTCCTTCACAACGGCAGGGAAAGCGGCCCCCATAAATATCTTGCCATTATCCGGTCCGGTAGTGGGGTCTACATACGTCATATAGCCACCGGCGGCATCAGCCACCACAGCACCGTCCGGTTCGTGCAGCACAATACCGGTAACAATGGGCAAAGATTCCTTTAGATTGCTATACGAAACGGCAGTACGGTTCAGATGAGAACCGGCATCCAGCGTAATCAGACGCGTTTCCACCACCGCAGTATCCCCTTTCACAGCCAACGGATTGAACTCCAGCTTCACGGTGAAGCGCAACGGACCGTTGTCCAGCACCTCCTGCGTCTTGTAGCACCACGGATAGATAATGGTATCATTCACCATCAATGCAGACACTCCGGCTCCCAATGTTGGACCTACTGCATAGCAGTCCATGCCATAACCGTGGTCTATATGATAGGAGAATGTGCGTACCAGCTCATCGGCTGCCTTCGGGTCTGTCTTGCGCAATTCATTAACCTGCTTCCAGGAGTCTGCATCCAGTTCCTTGGCATACATGTCTTCCAGTACCGGTGCAGCAGTGCCTCGCTTCGTAAACAAGTCGTAGCCGAAACCGCGTTCACCCCTTGCCTGCAATGCAGGACCGTAGGCACGGAAGCCTACCAAGTCGTTCTCCCAGGCCATGTCGTCCAGACGTTCGGGATACTGCCGCCCACAAGCCCTTACCTCCACATCGACGGGAGTACCGGCCTGGACGGTATATGCAGCCGATGCATTGGCAGCTACCGTCGCAGGGAAGATTAATTTGTCATCGTAGGTCACTTGGTAAGGCACCTGCTCCCCTTCGACATTCAGAACCACAATCTGTGCGGTGTCTGCCAGATTCAGAAGGTTTGAGATTTCGGTCATGGACACCTCTACCATCTCATCGGAACGGTCCATCGCTAACGGATTGGTTACCGTAACAGTCACTATCTTGCTATCGTTGCAAGCAAGACAGCAGAGGGCCGCCATACATAATAAAAGAAAGTTTCTCATATAATCATTGCTTTTTCCTAATCAGTTGTATAACTTTCTTTTAGGCGCGGATTTCGCGGATTATACGGATTTTCCTTATCCTTTCCGCGAAATCCGCGTAATCCGCGCCCAAAAGAAAAAGGTGACAAGTGACATTATCCTGCCACTTTATCACCTTCTCAATTATCCTTAAATTTATTTCGGTTGCTTTCCGATATAAGCCAAGATACCTCCGTCTACATAGAGGATGTGACCGTTTACCGCATTAGAGGCTTCCGATGCCAGGAACACTGCCGGACCGGTAAGTTCTTCCGGAGCCAGCCAGCGGCCTGCCGGAGTCTTGGCGCAGATGAACGAGTCGAACGGGTGACGGCTACCGTCGGCCTGCTTTTCACGCAGCGGAGCAGTCTGCGGGGTAGCGATGTAACCCGGACCGATACCGTTACATTGGATGTTATATTCACCATATTCAGAGCAGATGTTGCGAGTCAGCATCTTCAAGCCACCCTTGGCAGCGGCATAGGCCGACACAGTCTCACGACCCAGTTCGGACATCATAGAGCAGATATTGATAATTTTACCGTGGCCCTTCTTCATCATGGCAGGCAGAACAGCCTTTGATACGATGAACGGAGCATTGAGGTCGATATCGATTACACGACGGAAGTCAGCAGCCTCCATCTCGTGCATAGGAACACGGCGGATGATGCCGGCATTGTTTACGAGGATATCAACAGAGCCTACTTCCTTTTCAATCTGGGCTACCATGGCCTGAACAGCAGGTTCATCTGTCACATCACATACATAACCGCGTGCCTTGATACCCTTTTCAGTATAGGCAGCCAAGCCTTTGTCTACCAACTCCTGGTTGATATCGTTGAAACAGATAGTTGCTCCTTGCTCTGCAAAAGCTGAAGCGATAGCAAAACCGATACCATAAGAAGCACCTGTAACAAGGGCTACTTTACCTTCCAAAGAAAAATTCAAATACGGATTCATAACGTTAAATTATTAAGTTTAAATAAGTGATATTCTATTTATGTACGATTTGCAAGTAGTTTATACTCAATGGAAACTTTATTTTGGGAGAATGCCTTCCCTATAAGGAAATCGCAGCGAATGCTTTTCGTATCGTAGCTTTTCACATCATCGGGATGCTCAGCATAGCGAATTTCATAGTTCGTTTTCATGATTGCACTACATTTAATAGGTTATAACTTCAGCCATCAAATACACATCGTTTGCGTACACGATGCAAATGTAACAAAAGAAAATGGAGAAACCGTATAAATTTGTGTCAATTATATAGCAATATCGTTCAAAGATTCGTAAAAAGAAAAAATCTATACCTATAGTGCCAACAAGAGGGGGAAAGAATAACAAAAAAACCCACTAAAACTTGCGATTTTAGTGGGTTTTTAGCTGCAATTAGCTGTATCGTAGTTGGACTACCAGGATTCGAACCTGGACAAACAGAACCAAAACCTGTTGTGCTACCATTACACCATAGTCCAAACATAGGGCTTTCTGTTAAAAAGCGGTGCAAAGATAAAAGGAAGCCCCGAAATATCCAAATATTTAGGGGCTATTTTTACTGCCGAAGCATTATTTCCTTAATTACTTCTCTTTAGGATACCGCTATTTGGCGATAATCAGATAGTAATTCTTCTTGCCGCGCTGTACCAGCAGGTATTTTTCGTCCAGCAGGTCGGCTGTCGTAATCACCTGGTCGAAAGCAGCCAGTTTCTCCTTATTCAGAGAAACGCCACCGCCTTGCACCAGCTTACGCATCTCGCCCTTGGAAGCGAATACAGCAGCATTATCCACGAACAAATCCACCGCCTTCACACCGGCAGCCAGTGCATCACGGGATATTTCGAACTGGGGAACACCCTCGAACACAGCCAGCAGCGTATCTTCGTCCAACTTCTTCAGTGCATCGGAAGTTGCATTGCCAAACAAGATGTTGGATGCATCCACAGCAGCGTTATAGTCCTCTTCGGAATGAACCATGATAGTCACTTCCTTGGCCAGGCACTTCTGAAGGACGCGCAAATGGGGAGCAGCCTCGTGCTCGGCCGTCAGAGCGTCAATCTCCTCCTTGGACAGTGCAGTGAATATCTTTATGTAGCGTTTGGCATCCTCGTCGCTCACGTTCAGCCAGAACTGGTAGAACTTATATGGAGAAGTGTAGCGCGGGTCGAGCCAGATGTTTCCGGACTCTGTCTTGCCGAACTTGCCACCGTCGGCCTTCGTGATGAGCGGGCAGGTGATCGCATAGGCCTCGGCGCCCAGCTTGCGGCGGATCAGCTCGGTGCCGGTGGTGATGTTACCCCACTGGTCGCTGCCACCCATCTGGAGCTTGCAGCCTTTGGTTTCATACAGATGAAGGAAGTCGTACCCCTGCAACAGCTGGTAGGTGAATTCCGTGAAGGAAAGACCGTCACGTGCCTCACCGTTCAGACGCTTCTTTACAGAATCTTTCGCCATCATATAGTTTACGGTGATGTGCTTACCCACTTCACGGGCAAAATCGAGGAAAGTGAAGTTCTTCATCCAATCGTAGTTGTTCACCAACTCGGCACGGTTGGGGGCATCCGAATCAAAATCCAGGAACTTGGAGAGCTGGGCCTTCATACCGGCCAGGTTGCGCTGCAACGTCTCTTCCGTAAGCAGATTGCGTTCGGCAGACTTTCCGGAAGGGTCACCAATCATACCCGTAGCACCGCCAATCAGTGCCAACGGCTTGTGTCCGCAACGCTGGAAGTGACGCAAAATCATCACACTGCAAAGGTGCCCGATGTGCAAAGAGTCCGCAGTAGGGTCGAAACCAATGTATGCAGTCACTTGTTCCTTAGCCAGAAGTTCTTCCGTACCCGGCATCATATCGTGGAGCATGCCACGCCATCTTAATTCTTCTACAAAATTCATCGAATGATTAAGTTATCTGATTAATTATTTAAGTGATTATCTATGAATTGTTTGATTCCTATTTTAATCTGCGCAAAAATACGACTCTTTATTCGAAGAAACAACTCTTAGGGTTTAAAAAAGACTTTGCAGACATTTCTCCGGAGTGTTTCTCCAAGCTCCTCGGGAGAGATGCCGCGCACTTCGGCAGCGCGTGCATACAATTCCCCGATGGAAACTTCGCTTTCATCCGTTTCGATGAACAGCCGGTCGGCAGGTACCCGGCACAAGGCTGCTTCCTGGTATTTCTCCCCGAATGAAAGGTAAAAGCCATGTTTCAGATATTCCTCCGCCAGCGCCGCCTTGCCACGGAAACCATGTATTATCCACGGATTCGACGGGCGCAAGTCCCGCTTCACCTTCAGCAGTTCATCAACCGCCTTCACCAGATGAATCACCAGCGGCTTTCCCACTTCCTCTGCCAAACATGCCTGGCACCTGAACACTTCCACCTGCAAATCCATCGGAGCATCTGCCAGCTTGTCCAGCCCGGCTTCGCCCACGGCAAGTACTTGGGGATGGCGCACTAACTCCTCCAGGCCGCACACCCTGCTAGCCACAGCACCTTCAACTCCTGAGTGTTCACCTCCACTCCGACCTATACGCCAGGGATGTATCCCCACCGAATACCATCCGCCGCTCTGTGGAGAGAACGTTTCGGGATAGCAATTTGCAATGGCAGTTCCGGGTACTTGCGGAAGCCGGTGTGTATGTATGTCAACTGGAATATTCATGGAACGGGATCATATCCGGAACCTCCCCAGGGATGGCAGCGCAGAATGCGCCTGACTGCCAGACAAAACCCCTTGAAAGGTCCGTGTTTCTTGATGGCCTCCACCGCATATTGCGAACAAGTGGGGGTAAAACGGCATGAAGGCCCTATCATGGGCGATATGCACTTCTGATAGAAATAGATGGGAAGCAGCAGCAGATATGAAAGCAGACGCTTCATGACACCTGCGGAGTTTGCTCGGCTTCAGCATTTGCCGCTACCTTCTCGGCAATGCGTGCCAAAGCTGTCTTCATACGGTCCTCAATGACAGAAGAGTCTACCAACTGGTCCGAAAGATAGATGAAGGCCACGGCCAGACGGCACTTTTTTTCCGTCAGCACGGCCAGCAGTCCGTGTTTGTTCATGCGGTAGGCTTCACGTATCTGGCGTTTCACGCGGTTGCGCTTCACCGCCCGCTTGAAACGGCGTTTCGAAACACTTACAAGAATGGAAACGGGTGCCTCCAGCTCCTCCACCGGCAGATACACCACACGCAAAGGGAAAACCGAAAACGAGCGTGAGCCGCCCGCAAACATCTTCTCTATCACTTTCTTCTTGTCCAACCGTTCGGACTTACGCAAGGTATTTGGCATGGGGTGATGAGTTATAAGTTATGAGTGATGGGTGATGAGTTATGAGTGATAAGTTATGGGGCGATACAAAAACGAGCTACAAGTACCTGGCAACATAAAAGCACAACCACTTGTAGCTCAATTTTATAAATCCATTGTTATGTCTACAAGCTATAAGCAAATCACTCATAACTCATAACTCTTTTTACTTTCCTTTATTATTCTCCTTGATAAACATGTCAAGCGCCGCCGTCATTGAGGGTGCCTGCACGCTGGGAGCTTCCAGGTCAAGACGAAGTCCGGCATCACGGACTGCCTGGGCAGTGGTAGAGCCGAATGTTCCGATCTTGATTTCCTTCTGGTCAAAATCAGGGAAATTCTTCTTCAAGGCACTGATGCCTGCCGGACTGAAGAACACCAGCATGTCATAATCAAAAGCCTCATCTGCAGCAAAATCATTGCTGACAGTGCGGTACATGACAGCTTCCGTGTGCTGAATCTTATTCTTATCCAGCAGATT
>OLRZ01002474.1_pt1 | contig 10464 bp, 6 predicted proteins | sample 1671931 | NCBI WGS metagenome assembly OLRZ01 (sample SAMEA3136627, study PRJEB25190) | human gut metagenome | reverse complement strand
TGTAAGCGACGGGCAGAAGATTGAAGTGCCTTCCAGGGAGCAGGCAGAAGAGTTTGAGGAGGAAAACAGGAAAGCGCAGTCCGGCCTTGTGAATCTGAATACGGCGTCGGCGGAGGAGCTGATGACGCTTGCCGTCATGCGCCCGCTCTCCGGTTCCGGTTCAATGGCGCTACTCAACGACTACCTTGTCCAGTACGGACCGGATTCCGAAATCGGCAGGATGGCGAGCGTGCTGGCCGCCTCCACTGAGACGACGTTTTACACGCTGACCGTATACATGGGCAGCGCGGGCATTAAAAAGACGGGACGGGCGCTGCCCGCCGCCGTCTTTGCCGACCTGTGTGCTATTTTCGGCGCAGTCATCACCGTCCGTCTGTTTTTATAGCTGGTCCTCCGCCAGGGGCAGGGCGAACCAGAACTGGCTGCCCACGCCCACTTGGCTGTCAACTCCGTACCACGCGCCGTGCTGTTCTATGATTTCCTTGACAATGGAAAGGCCGAGCCCCGTCCCGATTTTGGCGCGTTTGTGCGTTTTGTCAAGTTTGTAGTAGCGGTCCCATATCATACCCAGCTTTTCAGGCGGTATGCCCTCGCCGGTGTCGATCACATCGACGCGCACGGCGTTTTTGGCACGCCGGACGCGGATGGTAATTTTTTTGTCCTCGCCCGTATAGGCGATGGCGTTGTTGAGCAGGTTATACAGCACCTGTGTGATTTTGATCTTGTCGGCGTATACATAGTAATCGCCGTCGGCGCGCAGGTCGATGGTGTAGCCGTCCTGCTCGGTAAATTTTTTGTATCGGCCCAGGATTTCCCGCACCGCGTCGGTTAAGTTGAACCTGGACAGGTTCAGCTCCATATTTCCCGCCTGGTAATTTGAAATATCCAGCACATCGTTTACAAGGTCGGTCAGGCGCTTGGATTCGTTGACGATAATTTGAAGGTTTTCCGGCGTGTTCTCAGCCGGGATATCCTGCATGACCTCTGCATAGCCCGCAATGAGAGTGAGGGGCGTGCGCAGGTCGTGCGACACGTTCGCGATCAGATCGCGCCGGTACTCGTCGACCTTGGACAGCTCCTGCGCCGCATAGCGCAGCGTGTCGGACAGCTCGGCGATTTCCCGGTAGCCGCCACCGGTAAAGTCTGCGTTGTAGTTGCCGGTTGCAAGTACCTTTGCGCTGTCATTGAGCTTTACAATAGGCTTAGCAATGACGCGCGAAAGGACGAACGCGAGCACCGCCGCAACAAAGATGAGCACGACAGTGATGATGGATAGCACCGATGTGAGCGTCTGTATGGTCGCGGCCACCGGCGTGACGAAGGCGTTGAGCAGGATGACCATATTGTCGCCCGCCGCATTCTGCGTCACAAGCACGTAAATGAGGCTGTCGTATGTACGGGGGATGTTGACGTAACCCTGCGCACTCAGAAAGTCGTTGAGGTTCAGGGTGACGTAGTAGGAACCGCCGTTTTCCGTTGCGAGCCGGTAAAGGCCTGAAATGTAGCTGAGCGGCAGGTTGTGCAGCAGACAGCCGGGTTCGGTATGGCTGCGCAGTACGGGCGTCGTATACCTGTCGTTATAGATGTCAATGCACATTTCGCCGGCCTGGCCCATATCCAGAACCTGCTGTTCCAGGTCATCGCTGTCTATGTTCTGCGCGATCAGTTTCGCATTCGTCTTAATACTGTGTATTTTTGTCACCCGGTACACATCCTCCAGAAATCCGATCTGGAAGACCCAGAGCAGAACGAGCATGAGCGCGGTGAAACCAGCGAAATAGGCGAATACCTTCCACTTTACGCTGAGCTTGCGTTTACCCTTCAAATCTGTACCCCATTCCTCTGAGCGTCACAATAAATTTACTGTACGGCCCCAGGCTCTTGCGCAGCAGCTTGATGTGCGTGTCAAGGGTCCGGTCGTCGCCGTAGAAGTCGTAGCCCCACACTTCCGTAATCAGTTTTTCGCGCGAGAGCGCGATGTTGCGGTTGCGCACAAGGTAAAAAAGCAGCTCGTACTCCTTGGGAGACAGGGATATGCGCTTGCCGTCTATGTACACGATCCGGCCTGTAAAAAAATAGGGGATACCTATTATATGTATTCCACTGATGCTATCTTTGCCGAGAACCGGAAAGAGGCGGAAGAGAAGAATGTACCGTTAGGTTTTATCCAGGTACGCAAATCAAAAGATCTGGTACATTGGGATTTTGTGGGATGGGCCTTTCCCGAAATACCTGCTCCGGCTATAGAATGGGTCCATAGTCAGGCGGAAGGAAAAGAGGCGACTAACATTTGGGCTCCCTTCCTGATGCCTTATCAGGGTATTTATCGTTTGTATTATTGTGTATCGGCATTCGGCAGGAATACATCCTATATCGGTATGGCCGAGTCGGATTCTCCCGAAGGTCCCTGGATACAGAAAGGGTGTGTGGTCAAGACAGGGGAAGGGGATGCGATGAATGCCATAGACCCTTCTGTTATTGAGGACCCGGAAACCGGAAAGTGGTGGATGCATTATGGCTCTTATTTCGGCGGTCTGTACTGTGTGGAACTGAATCCCGAAACAGGAATGACTATGCAGCCGGAGGATCATGGGCACTTGATAGCACGTCGGGCCAATTACCGGAAAGACAATCTGGAAGCGCCGGAAATCATGTATCAGCCGGAACTTGGCAAATATTATCTGTTTACATCCTACGATCCGCTGATGACTACCTATAATGTACGTGTCGCTTATTCCGATTCTCCCGAAGGGCCTTTTGTGGATTTCTATGGAGAGGATATAAAAGATACAACGAATAATGTTCCCATTTTGACAGCTCCTTACCGCTTCGAAAATCATCCGGGATGGGCGGGAACGGCTCATTGCGGTCTTATTGACGCCGGTGACGGCCGTTATTTTATGGCTCATCAGGGACGGCTCTCTCCTCAGAACCAGTTGATGGATCTGCATGTACGTGAAGTGTTCTTTACTGTAAACGGATGGCCTGTGGTTTCTCCCGAACGCTATGCAGGTACTGCTCCGCGCTCTTTCACTAAAGAAGATTTGGCAGGTGAGTGGGAAATTATCCGTCTTCAGGAGCCGCCTCTGGAACGTAGCTTGGAGGCCGGTCAGATAATGTGGGGCGAGGGAGACTTGCGAAATGGGGAGCAGGCATTGTCTGCCCGTGTCGTTTTGGAAGCAGATGGCAGTGTTGGAGATGCAACTTGGGATTTTAATGTTAAAAAACAACTTCTTACTATAAAAACAGCCACAGAAGATATTAACAATTTGATTATCTTTGCCGGACACGATTGGGAAAATGAAACAGAAACCATTCTCTTTACCGGCCTGGATGCTCAAGGGCATTCGGTATGGGGAAAGAGAATTAACTAATAAAAATTAATAATATTACTATCATGAAATTACACCGAACTCTATTCACAGCATGGGTATTTGCTGCCGGAGTAGCGCTACATGCACAGAATGCGCACAACATGGTCGTGCAGACCAATAAACTTGGTGCGGAAATACAACCAACCATGTATGGTTTGTTTTTTGAGGACATTAATTATGGAGCCGACGGAGGATTGTATGCCGAACTGGTAAAGAACCGTTCATTCGAATTCCCGCAACGTTTTATGGGGTGGAATGTTTTCGGTAACGTGACCTTGATGGATGACGGGCCGTTTGAACGAAATCCGCATTATGTCCGTCTGGGTAATTCCGGGCACAGGGAAAAACATACAGGGATTGAAAACGAAGGTTTCTTCGGTATAGGTGTCAAGGAAGGAGCCGAGTACCGTTTTTCCGTATGGGCACGTGGTGAGAACCAGAAACTTCGCATTGAATTGATCAAGAATGATACGATGGAGGAACGTCAGGCTTTTGAGTCAAAAGAACTGACAGTGAACTCGAAGGATTGGAAACAATATGAGGTGATATTGAAATCGCCGAGAACGGAACCCAAGGCTCATCTCCGTATTTTCCTTGAAAGTGCGGGAACGGTGGATCTGGAACATGTTTCTCTTTTCCCTGTGGATACTTGGAAAGAACGTAAGAACGGGCTTCGCAAGGACTTGGTGCAGGCTTTATATGATATCAAACCCGGTGTTTTCCGTTTTCCCGGCGGCTGTATTGTGGAAGGTACGGATGAGGCTACCCGTTACGAATGGAAAAAAACAATAGGTGCGGTAGAGAATCGCCCGTTGAATGAAAACCGCTGGCATTATACGTTCAAGCATCGTTTCTTCCCCGATTATTTCCAGACTTACGGACTGGGCTTCTTTGAGTATTTCCAGTTGTCGGAGGATATAGGCGCCGAACCGTTGCCTATTCTGAACTGCGGACTGGTATGCCAGTATCAGAATGACCCCGACCAGCAGGTCAGCCTGTCAAAGCTTGATTCGTATATACAGGATGCATTAGACCTGATTGAGTTTGCTAATGGCGATGTCACAAGTACTTGGGGAAAAGTTCGTGCGGATATGGGACATCCTGCTCCCTTCAACTTGAAGTTCTTGGGTATTGGCAACGAACAATGGGGACCGGAATATCCGGAACGTCTGAAACAGTTTGTCGAGGTGCTTCGTAAGGCGCATCCCGAAATCAAGATTGTCGGCAGTTCGGGACCTCAGTCTGAAGGTAAAGACTTTGATTACTTATGGCCGGAAATGAAAAATCTGAAAGTGGATTTGGTGGATGAGCATTTCTATCGTCCCGAAAGCTGGTTCCTGGCACAAGGTAACCGTTATGACAATTACGACCGCAAAGGTCCGAAGGTCTTTGCCGGAGAATATGCTTGTCATGGAAAAGGCAAGAAATGGAACCATTTTAATGCTGCTTTAATGGAAGCTGCGTTCATGACCGGACTGGAACGCAATGCCGATGTGGTACACATGGCTACTTATGCGCCTTTGTTTGCTCATGTGGAAGGGTGGCAGTGGCGTCCGGATTTGATTTGGTTTGATAATCTGAATTCCGTCCGTACTTGCAGTTACTATGTACAACAGTTGTACAGTCATAATAAAGGCACGCATGTATTGCCGTTGACAATGGATAAAAAAGCTGTGAGCGGTCAGGAAGGACAGGATGGTCTGTTTGCCAGTGCCGTATGGGATAAGGATGAAAAGGCTTGTATCGTGAAAATTGCCAATACTTCGGATAAGGCACAACCGGTATCAGTGACTTTCAACGGATTGAAGAAGAGTGATAAACTTGTGGAAGGTAAATGCATCACGCTCCAGTCTGCCGATTTGGATAAAGATAACACGGTAGAGCATCCGAATGTCATCACTCCGAAAGAAAGTGATGTTACGATTGAGGGTAATGTACTGAATGTAGAGATGGCGCCCAAGACTTTCGTGCTTTATAAGTTTGTTAAGGCAAGTAATAAGTAAAAGATGAATCATTCCTTTAAATGCTAACACAGAGGATAGAGAAACATAAAGCAGCCGAAGGGCTGCTTTATAATCCCAACTGCATCCGGAACTTTTAAAGGAAATGTATACCTGTCTCCCTTGGTTGTACCAAGGGAGTTTTTTTGATTATACGTATATTGTCATCTTGGATTTTTCACGTTATTTTGCTGTAACTCAGTAATGTACCGTGAAAATACATTCTAAATCCCCCCGAAACGGTTTGCCATTCTCCGCTGCCAAATTTGGTTTGACGGATATCGGTTGTTCTGATTCCTGTGTCATAGCTACGGTTGTTCCATTGCAGGGGAGCGTCATAAGGCGTATTTTTGTTCGGGTGCGTTCATTGCTTCACTAAGGTGAAGAGGCAGCTTCGCTTAGGTGAACAGCCGCTTTCACCCAAGTGGAATAACTGCTTCACCTGGGTGAAATATCAAATGGAGTGAGGTGAAGGTATGATGAGAATAGGTTCTTCTGATGCCTACGAGCTACCGGGAGGTAACGAGGGGCTGATTTTACATTCTGTCCGAGAGCATCCCCGAAGCAGATGTATTTCGCCACCGGCATACCGATTGAGGAGGTTTTGAAAGACTGTCGCACGGGAAGCTCTTGGTAATGAGTGAGTTGTTGTGATGGAATGCTTTTATGTTTTATGTAAATGAGTCAAAAGTGATTTTTGTTGTCGTTATGTTGTATGGGCGGGCTCATGGGCCTGCCCATACGGTGGAACATTTGATGGTTATTTCGGATTTTTGAAATATCCTCTTATTGGATGAGTCCTGTTTACATCTTTATTCTCTTATTGCGTACTTGCCTCAGAATGGTCTGCAACTCAAATACTTTCTCAGGATACTTTTCTGCTACATTCTCTTGTTCGCTCACCTTTTCCATTTCATATAACTGGGGAACGTTCAGGTTTCCGGTTTCTATTTTTTCTGCTTTCATGAAAGTGGTCGGGTCATCATTCGGTTCAATGTATTTCCAGTCTTTGGTACGGACGGACAACGTGTGGTTCATGGATTGTTCCACAATCCAGGGGCGGTCTGTCTTGTCGGTTCCTATCAGATTCCCTAAACGGTCATAACTGTCCGGAGCGCTGCCTTTAGGTAATCTGGCGTTGATCAAAGCTCCTAAGGAGGCTAGCCAGTCAATCTGTGACATTAATACGTCCGAGTCTCCTGCCTTTTTTATCTTCTGTGGCCAGCGGACAATGACCGGGACGGCTGTTCCACCCTCGAAAGCGCTGTATTTGTTTCCTCTCCACGGACCGGAAGGTGTATGTCCGTTCAACAGCTCTTCTGCCTTGTCCTTATATCCGTCGTCTACAACCGGACCATTGTCGCTGGATAGAATAATCAGCGTGTTTTCAGTTAGTCCAAGTTGGTCCAATGTTTCCATCAGCTGGCCTACCGTCCAGTCGAATTGGGCGATTGCGTCTCCGCGTAGTCCCATAGGATTCTTTCCACGGAAGCGGTCATGGGGAAAACGAGGAACGTGTACATCATTGGTTGCAAAATACATAAAGAAAGGCTCGTCTTTATGCTGTTTGATAAAGTCGATGGCATGAACGGTGATGGAATCGGCAATGTTCTCGTCTTTCCAAAGTGCTTTTCCGCCCCCTTTCATAAATCCGATGCGGCTGATGCCATTGACGATGGACATGTCATGTCCGTTGCTGGGATGTAGGTTATACAGTAATTCGGGATTATCTTTGCCGGTCGGTTCTCCCGGAAAGTTCTTGGTGTAACTCACTTCTATGGGATCGGACGGATCATAGTTGGCTACCTTGCCGTTTTCTATAAATACACAAGGTACACGGTCGGCTGTAGCGGCCATGATATAGTGATAGTCAAAGCCTAAGTCACCCAAAGCGGCTGGTAAAGGAGCATTCCAATCCTGCCCGCCTGTCTTGTCTCCCAGGCCCAGATGCCATTTGCCGATGGCGGCTGTAGCATATCCGGCACTTTTAAACATGTCTGCCATGGTGTATTGTTCGGGACGGATAATCATTTTTACATCTCCTGCGGCAATATCCGTGTCCGGTCTGCGCCATGCATATTCTCCTGTCAGCAAGGAGTAGCGGGATGGGGTGCTGGTAGCGGCTACGGTATGTGCATTAGTGAAACGAATGCCTTCCGATGCCAGTTTGTCAACATGGGGAGTTTCTACATTCTTGGCTCCGTAACATTTTAAATCTCCATATCCCAGGTCATCTGCCAGAATAACGATAACATTGGGCTTTTGGGGGGCCTGCGTACTGTTTTTTTGAACGGTTTCTGCTGTTGCAGAGTTACAGGCGGCTAATGAGGCAAGTAAGGATATGCCTGCATAATTTCTACTTTTCATCTCTATTTATTTAAGGTTTGATCCGGATACATGTCTATTTTCACTTTCCGGTTTCTCGACCTGAAGGTGAAGAACGACGGAAAGTTATCAAGAAAATCTTGAAGCAGCAAAAAAGAGGGCCGAAATATGATTTGAAAGTGTCTGGAATTAGATGATAATGCCCCCACCCAGTACTACATCATCCCTATAGAAAGCGGCTGCCTGTCCCGGAGCAATGGCTGTCAGCGGCTCGTGCAGTTGTACATGCAGGGTGTTATCCGGTTGCAGGGTTACTGTGCAGCGGTTTGCTTGTTTCCGATAGCGTATTTTGACGATGATGTCGTCCTTATTTAGTAATAAAGCGGGATTGGTGATGCGCCATTCTTTCAGTCTCATTTCTGTTTTTTCCAGTGCTTTCAAGTCGCTCAGTATGACTTTGTTTTCTGCCGGAATGATTTCTTTGACAAAGACAGCCCGGTTAAGATCTATGCCCAATCCTCTCCGCTGGCCGATGGTATAGAAAGGATAACCTTTGTGCCGTGCGATAAAATTCCCCATTTCATCGAAGAATTTACCCGGTAGGATACTTCCTTCAGGTAATTCCTTATGTAGGAATGTGCGGTAGTCCATGGGGCAGAAGCAGACTCCCAGACTGTCCCGTTTATGGGCGGCTTTCAGAAAACCACGCTCTGCCGCGATTTCACGGACACGGGCTTTAGTCAGGTTGCCCATAGGGAGAAGCATACGTTGCAGGATTTCTTGTGGCAGCCCCCATAGGAAAAAGGATTGGTCTTTATCCGGGTCGGCACCGGTAGTGATGTGATAGCATCCATTGATGAAGCGCCGGCGTACATAATGTCCTGTAGCGAAGTGATAAATTCCCATTTCATCGGATATTTTCTTCAAAAGAGGCCATTTCAGGTAGTTGTTGCACAAGGTACAGGGAACCGGGGTATGACCTGCCATATATTCGTTGATGAAATAGTCAATGATGGTTTTCCGGAAGGTGTCACGAACATCGTATGTGAGATGGGGGATGTTCAGACGTTCACATAAAGCGCGGGCGTCCTCCAGATACTCTGTATCATTTTCTTTTTCATAAAAGCGGAAGGTGATGCCGGTTACTTCGTATCCTGCATCCTGCAATAGAAGGGCGGCTACGGAACTGTCTGTTCCTCCGCTCATGCCTAGTAGGACTTTATTATTGGACTCTGTTTCTCTCATCTTTATAGCAGTTTTGTGAGGATGGATGCCGGAATATCCATTTTGGAGAAGGCAAACAGTTTCTTTCCCAAATCTTTCAAAGAGGCTCCGATGTGATATATGTCGGATTGGTCTATAATAAGAAAACGGTCATGTGCCTGGCTATTAGCCCATTGGCGGAATTGGATTCCTCGTTTCGTATTTACACGGTATCCTACTGATATAATCACATCTAAATTATAATATTCTAAGTTACGGGTAATCTGTCTGTTGCCTTCTTGGCGAACTGTTCGGAAATTCCGAACGGTTGAACTTTGGATTAGTTCTTCTGATTTATAAATGTTCTTTAGATGCTCGCTTATATTGGCTTTGCTGGATTGGAATAGTTCTACTATTTGTGCCTGGGTCAGCCACACTGTTTCATCTTCAATGCGCACTTCCATCCTCACTGATTCATCCGGCTGGTAGAGTATGATTTCTCCTTGTTGTTCCATGTGTTCGATTTTTTGAGTACAAAGCTAGCAAATATAAATCAGACTGATCTTGTTTTCAGGTTATAATTGAAATGTAGGATGGGAAATGAAACTCCGATGACAATCTATATGATAGTGCCATCGGAGTTCTGACATACTCTTCTTATTAAGGAAGGAATGCTTGCTATGTTTTTATTTTACCGGCATCAATGTGAATCCCCAATGATATTCCTTATTGGCGGGTAGGGTATGTTCCGGCAGAGGGCGGTCTCCCCAGCTGTCATAACCGGCTACACCTTGTTGCTTCATATCAATACATACTTCCACAAAATTACGTGGGGTGATATCATTGACATGTGTCATGCGGCGTATTACATTTTTAGCTTTTTCCTCATTATGGTTAGCAACTTCTTCGGGAGTGAAGTTAGTCCACTGACGGGGACGGCTGATAGCTTCTTCCGAGTCAAAGTCCTCTACGGAGTTGCGCTGGGCATTGAATCCGATAGTGCTGTCGGCACGTATTAACAATCCTTTTCCGCCTTTGCGGGTCAGTTCTACCCAACGGGTGTCGGTGCGGTGTCCGTTTTCTTGCGGACGGACATAGTTGTTGGTGTACATCTGGTCGGCTGTAGTGCGGTAGAGATCAACGAAGCTGCTTGCATTACGGTCGATGTAGTTTTCACCCGGTCCGCGGCCGAAATATTCTACCTGATTCATATCCGATGGCAAGCGGAAACGTACGCCGATACGTGGTACGTTCAGTTTGGAAGAGGCCAGACGCTGGGCATCCTGTCCCGGTGTGAAGGTGGCCATCAGAGTTGCTTCTGGCACTTCGGTACTGGCGGCTTTCATATCCGTAGAAGTAAAGGTAATATCTGCATGAACCATTCCGTCAGGATAAATGGTATATTTCATGATATACAGGTTACCTGCTGCCAGTAAATAGTTGGCTGTTAATATAGTCTTGTTGCCGTCTGTTTCTGTGGTAACATCCGCTACATTGAAGTTCTTGCTGGACTGCTTCCAGATTTGTTCGCGCTTAGGCCCACCGTTACCATAATCATTGTC
>OLRZ01002470.1_pt1 | contig 10480 bp, 9 predicted proteins | sample 1671931 | NCBI WGS metagenome assembly OLRZ01 (sample SAMEA3136627, study PRJEB25190) | human gut metagenome | reverse complement strand
CTCCCTGATGTCGTCATGGCATGTGTGGGCGGCGGTTCAAATGCCATCGGAGCTTTCTACGATTTCATACCTGACGAGAGCGTCAGGCTGATCGGCTGTGAGGCAGCAGGCAGAGGCGTTGATACATTCGAGACTGCAGCAACCATCGCAACCGGAAAGCTTGGTATATTCCACGGCATGAAGTCCTACTTCTGTCAGGATGAATTTGGCCAGATCGCACCTGTATATTCGATCTCAGCGGGACTTGACTACCCGGGAATCGGACCTGAGCATGCATACCTTCATGACATCGGACGTGCAGAGTATGTGGCAATCACAGATGACGAGGCAGTTGATGCATTTGAGTATCTGTCAAGGATTGAGGGAATCATCCCTGCGATAGAGAGCGCCCACGCTGTGGCTTACGCCATGAAGCTGGCACCTACAATGGATAAGGATAAAATAATAGTGATCAATGTATCAGGACGTGGCGACAAGGACGTAGCAGCCATCGCAAGATATAGAGGGGAGGATCTTCATGAGTAATATAGCAAAAGCATTTGAACATGGAAAAGCATTTATACCATTTGTGACATGTGGCGATCCGTCGCTGGATGTGACAGAGGAGGTAGTATACGCAATGGTGGAGGCCGGCGCAGACCTTATAGAACTGGGAATCCCATTCTCAGACCCGACAGCCGAGGGCCCGGTCATCCAGGGCGCAAATATAAGAGCACTTGCAGGCGGCGTCACGACAGACAAGGTATTTGACCTTGTGAGAAAGCTCCGCAAGAAAGTGACGATACCTATGGTGTTCATGACATATGCAAATGTCGTGTTTTCGTACGGTTCGGAGAGATTCATCAGCACATGCAAGGAGATTGGCATAGACGGTCTGATCCTTCCTGACATTCCTTACGAGGAGAAGGACGAGTTTGACGGGATATGCAAGCAGTATGATGTGGATCTCATTTCACTCATCGCACCTACATCCCATGAGAGAATATCCATGATCGCAAATGAAGCGAGTGGATTTGTATATTGCGTGTCATCACTCGGTGTAACTGGAACAAGAACCAAGATCACCACAGACATAGGAGCCATGGTGGATCTGGTGAAGAAGGCGAAGGACATCCCTTGCGCTGTAGGTTTCGGAATATCCACACCTGAGCAGGCAAAGCAGATGGCGGAGAAGTCAGACGGTGTCATCGTCGGTTCAGCCATCGTCAAGCTGTGTGCCCAGTACGGCAAGGCCTGTGTGCCTTATGTGAGAGATTATGTGAAGAGCATGAAGGATGCGATAAGGTAGGAAATTAATAATTTTATTAGGAATCCCTGATGTATATACAACATCAGGGATTTTGTAATTTAATTAAATTACATTTGACAGAGAGAGAAAAACGAAGTATCATACATATATAAAGATACGTAATTCACCTGAATTACCATAAAATGAGAGGAGGGTGAAATGGAGAAAAAAAGGTTGAATGAGTTGGTTACGTTCACTATAGGTAAAAACATAACTCGTTTGAAAGGCAGCAACGATATGGCTGAGGATCTGTATGTACCAGAAGATTTTAACAAAGACCTTTTGGGGATAAATGAGACATGTGAAGGTATGGGATGTGTAATCAATTTAATAAAGTCAAAAGCTGCACCGCTATCTGTTCAAACACAGAGGAAATGTATCACATCGAATTTCCTTAAGTGCAGTTTTGATCCTAAAAAATTAGATCCGTGGTTCTTCTGCTACCAATTTAATGAAGGAAGATATTTTGCGCAGCAGATAAGCAAGTATTACCAAGGAAATACACTCAGTGTTAAAAAAATAAACATAAAGAGTGTTGGAGAAGTAAATATACAATTACCAGATATTCAAAAACAGCGTCTTATAGGAAACATATACCGACAGGCAATAAGACAAAGATATTTGATGATAGAGCAGGCTGAGGATATAGCCAACGCTACATTTGAAACACTTAGGAAGATGGAGGAGGATTACTAATGACAGAAGGAAAAGATTTATTACAGGTATTATGGAGCGGGGCCGATGTCCTGAGGGGAAAGATGGATGCAAATGAATACAAGACATACTTGCTGGGATTGGTTTTCTACAAGTATCTGTCTGATTCGTATCTGTCCAAAGTTTATGATCTATTAAATGATGAAACTCCGGATGATCTTGAAGAGGCGCAGGATGAGTACGAGAGTGCCATGAATAGCAATGATGCGAATGATCTTCTTGAAGAACTTCAGGAGTCACTGAGATATACGCTTGATCCTGATATGACCTACGTCAGCATGCTCAGAGATGTAAAGAACAATAGCTTTAACAGAGAAAAACTGCAGGCAGCTTTTAACAGAATTCAGGAGTCGGATGAGATATTCAACGGATTGTTTGCTGATGTGGATCTGTATTCAAATCGTCTTGGAACAGGGGATCAGAAACAGAGTGCAACGGTTGCAGAAGTTATAAGAGTTCTCGATGGTGCTGATCTGATCCATACAAAAGGGGATATCCTTGGAAATGCATACGAGTACCTCATAGGTCAGTTTGCATCGGAGACTGGGAAAAAGGCTGGTGAGTTTTATACCCCACATGGTCCGGCGCAGATATTGTGTAGAATTGCTATGACAGGACAGGAAGATAAGAAGGGACTTCAGGTATATGATCCATGTATGGGTTCTGGATCACTAATGCTTAGCTGTAGAAATTATTCCAGTGAGCCGGAATATATCAAGTATTACGGACAGGAACTTATGCCTTCAACATATAATCTGGCGAGAATGAATATGTTTCTGCATGGCGTACTTCCAGAAAATCAGCATTTGAGAAATGGAGATACACTGGATGCGGACTGGCCAACCGGTGAGGATACTGAATTTGATGTGGTAACAATGAATCCTCCATATTCAGCAAATTGGAGCGCTGCAGAGGGATTTAAGCAGGATGAGAGATTTATGGATTACGGTGGAAAGCTGGCTCCAAAGTCAAAGGCAGACTACGCGTTCCTCCTACATGGATTCTATCATCTTAAGCAGACAGGAACCATGGCGATAGTACTTCCTCATGGAGTTCTGTTCAGAGGTGCTGCAGAGGGAACTATAAGACAGATACTTCTCGAAAATGGTTCAATATATGCTGTTATAGGACTTCCTTCAAATATGTTCTACAACACATCAATTCCTACATGTATCATTGTTCTCAAAAAGCACAGAGAGGGAAGAGATGTCCTGTTCATCGATGCATCAAAGCAATTTGTGAAAGAGAAGAAACAGAATGTCATGCAGGATGAGCATATCGATCATGTGGTTGAACTGTACAACAACAGACAATCCGTTGATAAGGAAGCATATCTGGCATCGTATGATGATATTGTAAAGAATGACTTCAATCTCAACATACCGAGATATGTAGATACCACGGAGGAAGAACCGGAAATAGATATCAAGGCACTCACCCAGAGCATTTGTGATACGGACAAGGAGATCAAGGAAGGAAATGAAGCACTTCTGTCAATGATGAGAGAACTTACCTTCGACAGTGATGAAACCAGAGATGCTGTTGCGGACCTGATAAGTGTATTGGAGGGAATGTAAATATGGCAAATAAACCGAAGATAAGATTTAAAGGATTCGATGATGCTTGGGAACAGCGTAAGTTGGGGGATGTAGTAGAAAGAGTTACTAGAAAAAATCAAGATTTAGTATCTCAATTACCACTCACAATATCAGCTCAATATGGTCTTATTGATCAAAATATGTTTTTTGACAAACGTGTAGCAAGTAAGGACGTCAGTGGTTACTACTTAATATATAATGGTGAATTTGCATATAACAAAAGCACATCTAGTGATGCTCCATGGGGAGCTATAAAAAGGCTCGATAGATATGAAAATGGTGTATTATCAACGCTTTACATTGTTTTTAAAATAAAAAATGAAAAAGTGATAAATTCTGATTTCCTTGTAACATATTATGATACCTGCAATTGGCATAAAGATATTAAGGCAGTAGCTGCTGAAGGGGCTAGAAATCACGGATTATTGAATATTGCTCCAGCGGATTTTTTTAAGACAGAATTGATGTTACCACAAGATATTGAAGAGCAAAAAAAGATAGGGAGCTACTTTAAGTTAATAGACCACCTCATCACTCTTCATCAGCGTAAGTGCGACCAGATGAAGGAATTAAAAAAATACATGCTGACAAAAATGTTCCCACAAAATGGTGCAAAAGTTCCGGAAATTCGATTTGATGGATTTATTGACGATTGGGAACAGCGTAAGTTGGATGACTGGGGAACTTTTTATTACGGAAAAAGCTGCCCTAAATGGTCAGTAACAGAAGATTCAACTACTCCGTGTATTCGATATGGCGAGCTTTATACGAAATTTGGAGCAAAAATAGATAGGGTTTACTCATATACAAATATGTCACCAGAGAATCTTAGATTTAGTAAAGGGACTGAGGTTTTAATTCCACGAGTTGGGGAAGACCCTATGGATTATAACCATTGTACATGGCTATCTATGCCGAATGTAGCGATTGGTGAAATGATATCTGTATTCAATACGGATAACAATCCGTTGTTCACAGCAATGATGTTTAATGCTACATTGCAAAATGAATTTGCTATGAGAGTGGAAGGTGGAAGTGTCACAAATCTTTATTTCGAAAAGTTAAAAAGCATAGAAGTTTCGTTTCCTTCTATTCCTGAGCAAGAAAAGATTGCAGCATATTTTGATAGTATCGACCACCTCATCACTCTTCATCAGAGTAAGTGTGAAAATCTAAAAAATCTCAAGGAATACTTGTTAAGAAACATGTTCGTATAGTTAATATACAATTTATTTACATAATGTTAATAGAGAGCCGGTCAGTCCGGCTCTCTTTGCTATAAAAATTGCTATTGCAATGCCAAAATTATATTTATTGTTGTTCAAATGCAATAATCAAAGCGTAAAAATTCAACAAAGTTTATATAAACATATTCTTAAGCATATATTTTTTTATTTCACGAAGTTCATTACACTTATGCTGATGAAGGGTGATAAGGTTATCAAGATTGATAAAATAATCAGCTAATTTGTTTTGCTCATCAATATTCTTTGGAATTACAACATCTAATCCTGATAAAGATTTTTGACTTACTCCTTTAGCTGTTCCGCCGCTCGAAAGTGCTATTAAGTCATTAAACACATTTGGTGTTCTTAATAGAGTTGCCAAAAAATTTTCTGATAATATTTTTTCTTCAACATCAAATGCGATAGTTCTCTGACTAAGGATATACCCTTTATTATCAGGTACTTGAGCAACATTCCCCATAGGTGCTTCTGTTGTAAATAACACCTGACCTCTATGTAATTCTTTACCACTCATCCACTTATCGTATAACTCTTGGTTCCCATAATGAACATCTTGTGAAAAATCAATATAACCATCTTTTACATTAAGTGCTGATAAAGCTAAATAGCCACTTTCACTCCAATCCATACCAAGTTTTTTGGGTGTTCTACCTCTAAAATCAGTAATGCTTTGAATGCAACTTAGTAACTTACGCTGTTCCCAAGCATTGTTGTAAAGCTATATACTGAAGATGTAGTTAAACTTGATAGTTCAAAAAATAATTTTGCACTCAACAGTATCATGTCATGTTTCCAAATCATTGTAATAAATCAAGAAGTGTATATTCACCACTTGGAATTTTAGCTGATTTTGTGTATTTATGTATAGCCTCTACAAGAGCATTTACATCTTCAAAATAATTCAATACGTATTGATATGTTTTTACATCTTTCATTTTCAAGTCTTGTTTGCAAAAGTCGCTAGGTTTTTTTCCGGATTTTTTGAAGTCTTTATATTTATCTTCGCTATGAATGATAAGCATCTCAATTTCAGGAGCGGTTATGACATTTATAACATCTACCTTATGTTGGTAGGCCTTGCTTAATTTGAAATTTTCTCTTCTGGAATCAAGAATTCGAATAATCGATATTTTATCATTAAATCCTTTTCTTAAGTATCTTGTTTCGAATGTTCTTGCGTCTCTGCATCGTATTACTTGTTCATCAAGCAGTTGCTCCCTATTAAAAATTAAGAGGTTGTGTTCAAGCAGGAGATCTATGATTGCCTGCTCAGCCGAGCCCTCACATATGCACGCAACATATTTACTCAGTTGTATATCCATAGGCAGCCCCTCCTAAATATAAGCAGAAATGCTTTTTTTGAGTTGTAAATATGCTTCGTATGCAGGAGTCGTTCCGTCAAGGAAACCGCTTTGGTATGCATCACTCTTTTTTATGTCATTTCTTTTAAGAATGTTAGAAAGGTTCTCTGCTGTGATTCCGTTACGATTTCTTGTAATGAAAATGCTATCGTTCCTGTCATATTCATCCAATAGCTCAGGATAGTGTGTTGAAAAGACAAGGCTTGCACCATTTTTGTTAATACGTGTGTCCATGAAAAATCGGATTAAAGTAGTAACTATTTCCTTATTAAAATGATTTTCTATTTCATCGATGATCATATATCCGCCGTTTTTTAATGTAGCCATGGCCTTCGTAAATGCTATGATTCCTTTAATAGTTCCAGATGAAAGATAATGCTCAAGTTCAGCCGGAGTGTTTAGTATTATTTCGTCGTTACCATAAAATTTTAGATGAACAAGGCTTTTAGTTTCAATATCTTCGAAAAATAATGCTTCAATTGTAGGATCAAGAAAATTTATTATTTCAAGTGGTATATTATCAGAAATAGGTAAAACATTTACATTTGTAAATGACAACATATCTGTTACAGGAATATGTTCATTAAGTTTCTTGTTTTGAGCAATTATTATGCTTATATCATCCGGAAGAAATTCTTCAGTATTGTCTCTTTCTTTAATAAGCATTGTTTCATTAAATACAAATGTATATTTTTTCGTGACAATATTACTCGTAGGCTTTTTCCACAGTTTCTCTTCCTTTATGATGTATCTATCGGTGTCTATGTTGTATTTAATTATAGTTTGAAGTTTGCATATTTCATTATCAGATAAATGATAATATATAGTGAATGTAGTTTCCTGAGATTTACCGAGGATATCCTTGCTCTTTATATGGTTTATAGGTTCATTGTTTACAATACCTAACGCAAGCAGGATTACGTTTAATACAGACGTTTTTCCGGATGCATTAATTCCTATAATTGCTGTTGTAGTATTAATGTATACATTGGAAAAAAGATGAAAAAGAATATCTTTATCATCATTAGAAAATCTTTGCGATGTTGTAAAACTAATATCCAATGTTTCTTTAAATAAAGGAAGTCCGTCTGCTTGTATTCTCAATATCTTCATTAATATTCACCTCCGATAATTAAAAACTCAAATTACGTTTTTAATTGCATGTAATGCTATTATATTCAATGCTTTGAAAATTATCAACGGAAAATCTGTTATTATTTTGAAAATATGGTTTGGCACAAACGATATTATAGTAGTTGGTATTTCTTATATAATCAAGGATTAGCAGTAATGAGGTCAGCATTCATCATATAAGCATCTCTAACTATACAATATATCAACCACAACATGAAATTTAACTAATTTCGGCAGTTGTACTTAATAGCCGATTTTAATTAAAATATTCAAATCCTACTGCATAGTATTTTCTCTCCATTCAGTATTTTCATTGTTCTGCATTTCAATATACATATCAATGAATTCAACAATTGCCAGCAGATTCATCTCGTTGATGTGTACTACAATTCATATGTATAGATATACTTTGACATAATATGTAGTTTTTATAAACCAACTACATTTTTCACAGGTAATTCTACCATAATGCTTGGGAACAGCGTAAGTTGGGGGATGTGTGTTCAAGAGTACAAGGAAATGATGGAAGAATGGAACTTCCAACATTGACTATATCTGCTAGTAATGGGTGGATGAAACAGGAAGATAGGTTTTCAGGTAATATAGCTGGAAAAGAACAGAAAAATTATACTTTGCTTCACAAAGGGGAATTATCGTACAATCACGGCAATTCAAAACTTGCAAAATATGGAACTGTATTTTCACTTCAATCATATGAAGAAGCGCTTGTACCAAGGGTTTATCACAGTTTTAAGGTAGAAGAAGGAAATACGGATTTTATAGAATATTACTTTGCAACTAAGTTACCAGATAGGGAATTAGGAAAGTTAATTTCATCTGGGGCTAGAATGGATGGCCTTTTAAATATAGGATATAAAGAATTTATGGGTATACAATTACTGTTTCCTAAAACGAAAGAACAAGAGTGCATTGCAAATTATTTTCGCAACCTCGACCACCTCATCACTCTTCATCGGCGTGCACATTTTCATAGACGAAGGAGGACTTACAAATGAATACAACGACAGTAAAAAGGCAGGTTTTGTTCTGCAATTATTATGAGCAGTGGATAACCGTGTACAAAGAAGGTGCAATAAGACCGGTGACGATGAAAAAATACAAGATGGCGCATCAGTGGCTTGTAAAACTTGTACCAGATATGTTGCTGGAAGATTTGGATCGAATATCATATCAGAAGCTGCTGAATGACTATGCGGAGGAGCATGAGCATCAGACTACCTTAGATTTTCATCACCATGTCAAGTGTGCAATACTTGATGCGGTGGATGAAGGGCTTATATCCAGAGATCCAACCAGAAAGGCAATAATAAAGGGAAAGAAACCTCGTGATAAGAAACCAAAGTATCTCAATCAATTTGAACTCCACAAGCTGATCGAAGATTTGGAACTTGAAGACAAGGTTACATGGGATTGGTTTTTATTGCTTGTGTCAAAGACAGGGATGCGATTTTCTGAGGCACTGGCACTCACTCCAAAAGATTTTGATTTTTCCCACCAGACTCTATCCATATCAAAGACTTGGGATTATAAGGGAAATGGAGGATTCCTGCCTACGAAGAACAAATCTTCCGTGCGAAAGATACAGATGGATTGGTTGACTGTAATGCAATTTGCCAGGCTTGTCAAAAATCTGCCTGAGGATGAGCCGATATTTGTGGAAGGAACAGTGTATAATTCCACGGTAAATGGCATCCTTGAAAGACATTGTAAAAATGCAGGTATTCCGGTGATATCTGTTCATGGGTTACGACATACACATGCGTCACTTCTTTTGTTTGCGGGAGTCTCGATCGCCAGTGTGGCAAGAAGATTGGGACATGCGAGTATGACTACGACACAGAAGACGTATTTGCATATCATACAGGAACTTGAGAGCAAGGATGTGGATATAATCATGAGATCACTGTCCAATCTGAATTGATTCTGAACTGATACATAACAAAAAGTATAAAAGAATAGTAAAATAAATATACGTGTACGCCGATATCAGATAATGGGCTGCCAGTAAAATGGCAGCCCACAAATAAGATACATGAAAGCATGTACACAATAATATAAATTAAGATCAGAGCCTTATATTCACAATTACCATATCAAAGGAAGTATATTCTCCATAAGGTCGTTCTTAAAGTCGTCTATCATAAGCTTTCGAAACTTGAACTTAGGAAGGGCATCCTCTGTATCCGCTTTATATCGGGCATAATCTGCGTTCTCCTTCAGATTGTTTTCATTTGCAATAACACCATCACGGTATTTGTATGCTTCATACTTGACATCTTCGGGATCCAGGTACCACTTTGAAGCGAATTTGGCTACTTCTTTGTTTATGGCATTGGTTCTCATCTCATTTATGATTACAAAAATGTCCTGTCCGATATATTTGTTCTTATCCTGTTCAATCTCATCAATAACCTGATTGATCAGCTCTCCAAGGCGCGGATTTTCTTCCGTGAATTCAGACATTATTGCGCGAAGCTCCTTTATCTGATATTCAAAATTCGATTTCTCAAAGTTGTTGTCATCCTGGTTTAATGTTTCAACAATTCCCTGAAGCAGTTCGATGATATATTCAAAATCAATGCGCAGCTTACTGTAAGCTTTCAGGTCATAGTCAGTTGCAGCTTCAGGCTCGTCATCAGTATTATCAGGTTTATCTTTCTTGAGTTCCTCTACAACATTTTTGTACATCGCAGCGAAGTCTTCGTATTGTTCTTCCGAGAAGTCATAGCCATCCAACATAGATTCATCGTACTTAGTGAATGCTTTCAAATGTGCAAAATCATTGTCCAGATTTCTGAATAGCTGTAAAAATGCCTTTTTTTGTTCTTTGGAGAGGCTTGCTATATCCTTTGGAGTTCTCACCATTCCGTGAATTGCTTTGACGGAAATTTTAAAGTTAGTGAGGACGGTGTCCCAATCCTCAGCAATAGGGCATCCATCGCCGCCTCTGGAATACAATTTAAGTGCTGTATTGATGGCGGCTTTAAAGTTGCCAGGTGACTGGAAGGTTACAACCTGACCATATTGTTTACTTGAGTCAAAAAGTCTGTTGGTTCGAGAGAATGCCTGTATAATTCCCTGAGGACTCATAGGCTGTCTATCCATGAATAATGTGGA
>OLRZ01002464.1_pt1 | contig 10495 bp, 6 predicted proteins | sample 1671931 | NCBI WGS metagenome assembly OLRZ01 (sample SAMEA3136627, study PRJEB25190) | human gut metagenome | reverse complement strand
GCGGTTCGCTGCCGTTGGGGATCAGGGTCACATGGCGGCCCGTCAGGGCCTGGCGACGGCGTTGACCTCCTGCTGCTGGCGTTCGGCGGCCTGGCGAGCCTCCTCCAGAATAGCGGTCAGAGTTGCCTTGATACCGGCGCGGTCACCGCCGCATTCGGAGCAGACGGTGGTGTTTTCCTCATTGGGATGGAACGCACCGCAGGCGCAGAACCAGCCGTACTCGGTGTCCTGGGGCACGCAGGTCAGTTGGACATTGCCGGTGCGCTGCTGCAGCGTCTTGGCGATGGAGCCGGGCAGTACGCGGGGCATGTTCAGACGCACGCGCTTGTAATTGCGCAGGTCGACGCCGCGGCCATTGAGGAACGCGCGATCCTGCTCGACCTCCACGCTGGAAACCGGCGTGTCACTGACATAGACAGCGTCATCGCTGCCGAACACGGCACCGGGCTGGGCGTTGAGCTGCTCATAGTAGAAGTCATCCTCGCATAGGACCTGACCGGCGGCATCCTTACATTTGAAGTGGACGACCAGGCCGGTCAGCGGCTCGGTGCCGACATTCTTGAAGGTCAGGCAGACGGCGACCTCACCGGTCGTGTCACCCTTCAGCAGTTCGACACGCACGAACTGCACCGGACTTCCGGCGGTATAGTAGTTGGCGCGGGACTGCGCCATCAGGGAAAAATTCTGATCCATAGTTACACCTACTCTTTACTCTTGCGTGTCGGGCTGGGGGTTGGCCGGCTCGGCAGGCTGCTGGGTTTCGGGTTGTTCGGCAGGCTGCACAGGTGCGGCAGAATCCGGCGCAGGTGCTTCAGGCTGGGCGGTCTCGCCCCTGCCCAGGTCATAAGGCGGCAGGGTCCCGCCTTCCATCAATGTTTTGAATTCCTCACCGCTGATCTTTTCGCGCTCCATAAGAACGCCCGCTACCTTGTGCAGCTCGTTCATGTGCTCGGTCAGGGTGCGGCGGGCGGTCTCATAGGCCTCATCCACAATGTCGCGGATCTCGTTGTCGATCTCGGACGCGATAGCCTCCGAGTAGCCCTTGCCCTGGCCGAAGTCACGTCCCAGGAAGGTCTCGCCGGGGTCGCTGCCGTAGACGACAGGCCCCATCCGCTCGGAGAAGCCGTAGCGGGTGACCATGGCGCGGGCCGTATCGGTGGCGCGCTGCAGGTCGCTGGACGCACCGGTGGAGATGTCCTCCAGCACAAGCTGCTCGGCCACACGGCCGCCCAGCAGGGTGACAATGTTCTCAAACATCGCGGTCTTGGTGACGTAGCTGGGGTCCTTCTCGGGCAGATACATTGTATAACCGCCCGCACCGCCGCGGGAAATAATGCTGATCTGGTGCACGGGATCGTGGTGCTTGCTGAAGTAGCCTGTGATAGCGTGGCCTGTCTCATGGTAGGCAGTCAGGCGGCGCTCCTCGTCGGTGACGACGTGGCTCTTCTTCTCAGGGCCCATCATGACCTTGACGGAGGCTTCCTCAATCTCCTTTTCGGTGATGGCCTTCTTGCCCTGACGGGCGGCCAGCAGCGCAGCCTCGTTCACGAGGTTCTCCAGATCAGCGCCGGAGAAGCCAGCCGTGGAGCGGGCAATCGTTTTCAGGCTCACATCGGGGCCGAGAGGCTTATTCTTTGTATGGACGCGCAGAATCTCCTCGCGGCCCTTGACGTCGGGCAGACCGACGTAGACCTGACGGTCAAAGCGGCCCGGGCGCAGCAGCGCCTTGTCCAGAATGTCCGCGCGGTTCGTGGCAGCCATGACGATGACGCCGTCGTTGGCATCGAAGCCGTCCATCTCGACCAGCAGCTGGTTCAGGGTCTGCTCGCGCTCATCGTGACCGCCGCCGAGACCTGCGCCGCGCTGACGGCCCACCGCGTCGATCTCATCGATGAAGATGATGGAAGGCATCGTCTTTTTGGCTTTTTCAAACAGGTCGCGCACACGGGAGGCACCGACGCCGACGTACATCTCGACGAAATCGGAACCGGAAATTGCATAGAACGGCACACCGGCCTCACCGGCACAGGCACGGGCCAGCAGTGTTTTGCCGGTACCCGGAGGGCCGACAAGCAGTACGCCGTGCGGAATGCGTGCGCCGAGGGAGTTGAACTTGTTCGGGGCCTTCAGGAACTCAACGACCTCCTGCAGCTCGGCCTTTTCCTCATCGGCACCGGCCACATCGGCAAAGGTTGCCTTGCGCTGGTTCTCCTGCTGATCCTTGACCTTGGCGCGGCCCACATTCATGATGCCGCCACCCGCGCCGCCGCGGTACATCGACATGAACAGCATACCGATGCTGCCGATCATTGCGACATAGAAGATGATCTCAAGCCAGGGAATGCTCGTCTTGGCGGCGACGTAGTCAAACACCATCGGCGCATCCGGGTTGGCCGCGTTGTATTCGTCAACAAAATCGGAGATCTTTCCGGTGTTGAAGTCGCCGCCGTAGGGCAGCTTGTAGGTCATATAGACGGTGCCGCCGTTGGCGGGCAGGGCGTTGTCGTCCGAGCTGTACACGCCGGTCAGCAGACCGCCGGTGGGCAGGCTGGCTGCGGCGTTGGACTCCGGCAGAGCAGCCTTACCCTCCTTGAGCCACAACTCCAGACTGCCGGTGCCAAGGTCCAGACGGAACGATGTCACCTGCTGATTTTCAAAGTAATAGTAAATCTCGGAGTAGGTCGTGTCCTTGCTGCCGGACGCTGCCAGCAGCGGCGAAAGGCTGACGATGAACAGGACCAACACCATCAGGACGGCTACCACGAGGATGCCGCTGAATTTCGGTTGTTTTTGCTTCAAGAAATCAACTCCTATCCGGTGTGCACACCGGGCATTTTATCATTCGCCGGAATACACTTCCGGCTTAAGAACACCCACATAGGGCAGGTTGCGGTACTTTTCGTCGTAGTCCAGACCATAGCCGACCACGAACTCATCCGGCACTTCAAAGCCGCAGTAGTCCGGCTCGATGTCGGCCATGCGGCGGCTGGGCTTGCTGAGGATGGTGCAGATCTTCACGCTGCCGGGGTTGCGCATTTTAAGCACCGGAACCAGCTTGGACAGCGTGATGCCGGTGTCCAGAATATCCTCAACGATCAGCACGTCCCTGCCGGTCAGGTCGGCGTCCAGGTCCTTGATGATCTTGACAAGGCCCGTGGAGGACGTGTTGGCACCGCCGTAGCTGGAAACGACCATAAAGTCGATGGCGCAGGGAATCTGAACCGCGCGCATCAGGTCCGCCATAAAGACGACGGAGCCCTTCAGGATCGAGACCAGAAGCAGGTCTTTGCCCGCGTAATCGCGGCTGATCTGTGCGCCTAGCTCGTTGACCTTGGCCTTCAGCGCATCTTCCGATACAAGAATGTGGTCAATATCATTGTCCATGCTGTACATCAGAGTTATGCCTCCCCTGTTTTTTCTGTCCGCACCGTCAGTACCTCGTGGGTGTACTCATCGGGGGCACATCCCTCGGCAAAGCCGCAGCCCCACAGCCACAGCACCTCACTGCCGTCAGCCAGCAGCGGCAGCAGCGGCCTTTCGGCCTGCGGTATGCCAAGTTCATTATAATATTTTTTGAGTGTTTTTCGCAGATGGCGTCCTGCCGGGCGGAAGAAGTCCCCCGGCTGCCGTGTGCGCAGAATAGCATTCCCCTGTATTTTAGCACAATCTGCGCAACAGTTTAAGTCTTTTTTGAAAATTGGTTGATTTTTTAGAAAATCTTCATACTTTACGACCTGAAATTTCACAAAATAACCACCCGGAAGGTAAAAATCACCCGGTTCAAAGGGCTGCGGCGGCGCGGGAAGGGTCTGAGAACCCTCCCGCGTCAGGCAGACGAGCAGGCCGTCCTGTATTTTATAGTTTACGTCCGGGGTCAGCTGAACAGCACCCTCCCCCTTTAAAACAAGGAAGTGCAGCAGGCTGATATACTTTTCCTCGGCGTCGCGCACGGGGCTGACCAGCGCGTGCAGCGCGGCGTCCAGCACAGGTCCCTCGGCGCGGCGCAGGACCGTGACATCATAGCCGCCCGGCACAGTGGCCGCCTGCAGAAGGGCGGCGGCCTCGCCGGTCAGCCAGTCGTCCAGCGCGCGCATCTGGCGGCAGAGCCGCGCAATGCTGCGCTCGGCGGCGGGGTTGGCGTATTGCAGCGCCGGGATGGCATCATGCCGGATGCGGTTGCGCGCATAAACGTCCTGGTCGTTCGTCTCATCCCGGATATAGTGTTGCCCCAGCGCGGCACAGTATGCCTCGGTGTCGGCGCGGGTCAGGCAGAGGCAGGGCCGCACATAGCAGCCGCGGCGCGGCGGGATGCCAGTCAGCCCGTGCAGACCCGTGCCGCGCGCCATGCGGAAAAGCACCGTCTCAGCCTGGTCGGACATCGTGTGGGCCGTGGCGATAACGGCCTCCTCCCGCGCGGCCAGCTCATCGAACCAGCCGTAGCGCAGACCGCGGGCCCAATCCTCGCTCGGGCGGGGCGGCACCTCTATGCCTTCCTGCACGGCGTCATACAGGAACAGCTCCACGCCGTTCCGGCGGCAGAAGTCCGCCACAAAGTCGGCATCGCGGCGGGCGGTCTCGCCCCGGATGCCGTGGTTGACGTGGGTCGCCAGCACCTCGATCTCCAGCGTGCGGCGATGGCGTAGTAAAAAAAGCAACAAAGCCATCGAGTCTGCCCCACCGGAGCAGGCCGCAATGACTCTGTCGCCAGACTTGAACAGACCCTGTCGGCGGCAGTTGTCCAACAGAGCCTCATCCATACGCTGTACAGTTTTTTCCGCGTCAGAACTCATGGGTCACATCCAGATTGCTGAAGCGCGTGTGCGCGCCGTCCCAGCCCAGACGGACAACGCTCGTCTCGCCGTGGCGGTTTTTGGCTACGATGCACTCGGCCTCATTCTCATTGGCCTGGTTTTCTTCGCCGTTCTGGGCATTGTAGTAGGCCGCGCGGTAGAGGAACAGCACGATGTCGGCATCCTGCTCGATAGAGCCGGAGTCGCGCAGGTCGGAAAGCTGGGGCCGGTGATCCGAGCGGCCCGTCGTCTTTTCCGCTGCACGGGACAGCTGGGAAAGCGCAATGACCGGTACGTTCAGCTCTTTGGCCATGATCTTGAGGTTCCGGGTAATGTCACTGATCTCCTGTACGCGGCTCTCGGTGCGCTTGGCACTCTGCATCAGCTGCAGGTAGTCGATGATAACGAGCCCGATTTTTTCCTTCTTGGGATCCTGGTTGATCGTGCGGATCTTTGCCTTGATCTCCGGCACCGAGATACCGGAGGAATCGTCCATGTAAATCGGAGCGTTGTAGAGCAGCGACGTGGCCTGGGCAAAATCGTTCCAGTCGGAGTTGTTCAGACGGCCCGTGCGGAATGCCTGGCTGTCGATGTTCGCCGTGCTGGAAAGAATGCGGTCCGTCAGCTGCTCGCAGGTCATTTCCAGACTGAAAATGATCGTCGGCACCTTCTGCTGGCGGGCAACATTTGTTGCAATGTTCAGCGCAAACGAGGTCTTGCCCATACCGGGGCGGGCGGCCAGAATAATCAGGTCCGAGCGGCCCAGCCCGGTCAGGACCGTGTCCAGATAGTTGAAGCCCGTGGGGATACCGGCGAACTTGTCGCGGTCCGCGCCGCTCAGCTTCTGCATCGTGTCGATGACCTCGAGAATGGACTCGCGGATCGTCTTGACGCCCGACTTGTCGCGCCCGGAACGGATGTCGTAGATCTTCTGCTCCGCGCTTTCGAGCAGAAGATCGGCGTCCTCGCCGGAGGCGGTCTCGTTCAGGATGGACCGGGCGGCGTCGATCAGGCGGCGGCCCTGGTACTTCTCCTTGACGATTTTAAAATAGGAATCAACGTTCGAGACCGAGGGCAGTGTCTCGGCGATGCGGGCCAGATAGACCTTGGCGTCGTCGGCGCTGGCAAACGTCTTGTTGCTGGCAAGCGCATTGACAAGCGTGACAATGTCAACGGCCTCGCTCTCGGTGTAGAGCGAGCGCATCGTCTCATAGATGGCGCGGTTCTGGTCCGAGTAGAACATCTCGGGCTCCATGTCGGTGATGAGGCGGTTCAGCACCGTTTCATCCACCAGCGCCGCGCCCAGCACGCTCTGCTCGGCCTGCATGCTGTAGGGCATCTGGATGCCCAGGCTGGCAAGGCTTACTTCTTCATTTTTCGGCATAGCGGACATCCTCCTTCCCTGCCAGACGGCAAATTACAGTTCCTCGACCTTCAGTTTGAAGGGTGCGACGACACCGGCGTACAGGCGTACGGAGGCGTCATAGCTGCCGAACTCCTTGATGGCGGAAGGCAGCTCGACCTTCTTCTTGTCGATTTCGGTGCCGGTCAGGGCGGTCAGCAGCTCGGCGACCTCCTTGCCGGTGACCTTGCCGTACAGCTTGCCGGATGCACCGCCCTTGACCTTGGCGGTCACGACCTGGCCTTTGATCTTGGCGGCCAGCTCCTCTGCGGCGCCGCGTGCCTCGGCCTCGTGGTGGGCCTTGGCCTCGCTCTTGGTGCGGGCCTGGTTCAGCGCTGCGGCATCCGCGGGGGCTGCCAGGTTGCGCGGGAACAGGAAGTTGCGGGCGTAGCCGTCCGAAACCTCGTGAATCTCGTCTTTTTTGCCGATGGTCTTGACGTCCTGTTTGAGAATGATCTTCATAAGGGTTTCCCTCCCAAAATTTTTATCACAATTACCTCGCAGTATTTTCCTTTTGCGCCGCGCGGTAAAGGTCGATTTGTTCACGGATGCGGTGCTCCGCATCCTGCAGCGTGCAGTTCTGGAGCTGAGCACCCGCCATCATCAGATGGCCGCCGCCGCCCAGCGGCTCCAGAATGACCTGCACGTTCAGCGCGCCCATGCTGCGCGCCGAGATATTGACACCGTCATTTTTGGCGACTGCCACAAAGCTGGCGTCGACGCCGTTGATGGTCAGCAGATCGTTGGCTGCCATCGGCAGCACAACGTTCATACCGGCCTCAAGCTCGTCCGACAGGGCAATGGCACAGCCCTTGTATATGTAGGCCGCCTCCACAATGTGGGCACGAGCCTCGTACTCCTCTTTTGAGGTGTTGAACAGCAGCTTGGTGTCAGCCGTCTGGGCACCGCGGCTGCGCAGCCAGGCGGCAGCCTCAAAGGTGCGCACGCCGACATGCAGTGCAAAGCTGCGGGTGTCCAGCATGATGCCGGCCAAAAGTGCCTGGGCCTCCAGCGGGGTGATGTTGTTTTCCTTCGGCATGAACTGCAGAAGCTCACACACCAGCTCGCTGGCGCTGGACGCATAGGGCTCATGGTAGATCAGCGTTGGGTTGTCGATGTGGCCCACCGCCATGCGGTGATGGTCGATGACGACGACGCGCTTGCACTTTTCGTAGATCTGCTGGCTTTCCAGCAGGCGCTTCTGGTAGGTGTCGACGACGATCAGCAGCGTGTTCGGCGTGATGACGTCGAGCGTCTGATCGGGTACGATAAAGTCGTGGCCCTCGCCTGCATCAAGAAAAGTCTTAAGCAGCGGCCCTGCGAGCGTAGCCTCGCTGTTGATGGCGATGACCGCGGGCACATCACACATTTTGCAGATGCGCAGCACGCCGATGGCGGAGCCGACGGCGTCGAGGTCACTCATGCGGTGCCCCATGATGATAACGCTGTCGCTGCGCTTGATGAGGTCGCACAGCGCGTTGGCAATAATGCGGCTGCGGACGTGGCTGCGCTTCTCGACGCCGTGGGAGATACCGCCGTAGAACTCAAAGCCGTCAACGGTCTTAACGGCGGCCTGGTCACCGCCGCGGCCCAGGGCAATGTCGATGCTCTCGCGTGCCATCTGGTGGCATTCCTGCAGGGTCTTTCCGCCGTGGCCGACACCGATGGACAGCGTGGTCAGCCCGCCGGGATGCAGCGCACGGACCTTATCGAGGATGTCAAAGCGCTCCGCCAGCATCCAGCGGACGTCACGCTCCTCCACCACTGCGATGTAGCGGCTGTTCGTGACCTTGCGCAAAAAGCCGGTGCTGCGCCCGATGTATTCCTCCAGCAGGCTGTTGATGGCCTCCAGCTCCTTGGCCTGCTCACTGTCCTTCATATCGTCAAACAGCTCGTCATAGCTGTCGATGACGATGATGAGACAGGCCGGGCGGCTCTCGTTGTACTCGTCGAGCGTTTCTTTATAAAGCGTATCATTGATGAGATACACAAGGCTGGCCCCGCGGCTGCCCTTGGCTGAGCCTGCATAGGCCGTAAAACGGCGCTTCCCCACTTTCAGGTCCTGCCCGTGCGGGCGGGAGCAGACAGCCAGATCCAGCTCCGGCAGAACGCGATTCACCGGGCGGGTCACCGCGTCGTAATCGTCCAGCACATCCTGCCTGAAATACTGGTTGTACCACAAAATGCGCCCGTCGTTGACAAGCACCGTGGGGATGGGCAGATTTGCCAGGCTGTACTGGATACGGCTGTTCTCAAAATCGGTGCTGCAAAGCTGTCTGGCCAGAAACGCGCGCAGGCGGCGGCGCTGGTAGAGCACTACACAGAGCGCGATCAGTACCAGCACCGCAGGCACGGCCAGCAGGGCAGCCTGCGTCAGGGCCACCGGCACGACCATCGCGGCGATGGCGACCAGCAGCAAAAGCAGCAGAGCGGCAATATCCAATCCATCCTTGTGTTTCATCGTACACTCCCCTGTTCAGGAAAACAATTACACTTCCAGCAGAATTGGCAGGATCATGGGGCTGCGCTTGGTGCGGCGGTAGATATAGCTCGACAGCGCCTCACGCACGCGGGCTTTGACGCTTGCCCAGTCGTGCAGGTTGTCGGCCAGGCTGCGGTCCAGGGCCATCTCCACCTGGGTGCGGGCTCCCTCCATCAGCTCCTCGCTCTCACGCACGTAGACAAAGCCGCGGCTGACGAGATCGGGACCGGAGAGAACCTGTCCGTTGCTGCCGTCGATGGCGGCGGTCACAATGATGATGCCGTCCTCCGACAGGTGGTGGCGATCCCGCAGGACCACGTTGCCTACATCGCCGACGCCGTAGCCATCGACCATCACAGCGCCCGCCGTAACAGTGTTCTCAACGGTCATGCCATCCGCGGAAAGGCGGATGTTCTGGCCGTTCTCGGCGATATAGATATTCTGCTTCGGGATATAGCCCAGATGCTCCGCGGTCTCGGCGTGGCGCTTGAGTTGCTTGAACTCACCGTGCACGGGCAGGAAGAACTGCGGGTGGGCCAGCGTCAGCATGAGCTTCTGCTCCTCCTGGCAGGCATGGCCGGACACGTGGGTGTCGTACATATTTTCGTAGATGACCTCGGCCCCAAGGGTCAGCAGGCCGTTGACGACCTTGGTGACGGTCTTTTCATTGCCGGGGATTGGGCGTGCCGAGATGATGATGAAGTCATTGGGGCCTACGCGCACCTGACGGTGGCTGGCCTGCGCCATGCGGGACAGCGCGCTCAGCGGCTCGCCCTGGCTGCCGGTGGTGATGAGCACGACCTTCTCGGGCGGGTACTTGTTGATTTCGTCAATCGTGATAAGCACATTATCCGGCGCGTGCAGGTAGCCCAGCTCACGGGCCATCTCGGTGTTGGAGACCATGCTGCGCCCGCTGACGGCGACCTTACGGCCCGACTCAATCGCCAGGTCGATGATCTGCTGCACGCGGTAGATGTTGGAGGCGAACGTTGCCACGATGATGCGGCGCTTACCGGCCTTGGCAAACAGGCGGCGCACGCCTTCGGCGACAGTCTGTTCAGTGGCGGTGAAGCCCGGGCGCTCTGCGTTGGTGGAATCTGCCAGCAGCGCCAGCACGCCCTTGCGGCCATACTCGGCAATCGTGGGCAGGTCTGTCACGGCGTCGCCGGACAGCGGCGTGTAGTCGACCTTGAAGTCGCCGGTGTGGATGACCACGCCCGCCGGGCAGTCGATGGCGAAGGCAAGCGAGTCCGGGATGGAGTGGTTGACGTGGATCGGCTCAACGGTGAAGCAGCCGAGCGTGACCTTCTGGCGCGGGCGGATCTCATGGAAGATCGCGCTGGACGCAAGGCCGTGCTCCTCGAGCTTGTTCTTGATAAGACCAATCGTCAGCTTGGCGGCGTAGATCGGCACATTGAATTTTTTGAGCAGGTACGGCAGACTGCCGATATGGTCCTCGTGACCGTGGGTGATGAACAAGCCCTTGATGCGGTCCCTGTTCTCGAGCACGTAGGTGAAGTCCGGGATGACCAGATCGACACCGAACATATCGGCATCCGGGAACACAAGGCCGCAGTCAACGAGGATCATGTCGCCCTGGCACTCATACAGCGTAATGTTCTTGCCGACCTCGCCGAGGCCGCCCAGCGGGCAGATGTGCATCGGGATGGCCGGGGTCATCTCAAGATGCTCCGGGTTCTTAGGACGGCGTCCGCGGCGCTGGCCCTGGGGGCGCGGTGCGGCAGCCTGACCGTTCTGGGGTGCAGCGCTGTTCTGATTCTGGCGCGGGCGGCGCGGACGCGGAGCCGGGATGCTCTGCGC
>OLRZ01002443.1_pt1 | contig 10574 bp, 10 predicted proteins | sample 1671931 | NCBI WGS metagenome assembly OLRZ01 (sample SAMEA3136627, study PRJEB25190) | human gut metagenome | reverse complement strand
GTCAAGGCAGACTGCCGTGCAAAAGGCATTCCCATGCGGTAAAATAAACTCCAAGGCGGATAGCAAAGGGGAAATGGTTTCATGGTATTTCTGATGATCTGCACATTTCTGATTCCGGTAATCCAAGTGATTGCGGGATGGGCGATGCGATATCACACGCCGAAACAAATCAACAGCTGGATCGGCTATCGCACCATGCGTTCGACAAAAGACGAAACTGCCTGGTTATTTGCCAATCGTTATTGCGGAAAGCTGTGGCTGACTGCTGGCGTTGGAATGCTGGTGCTTACAGGATGCAGCCTGTTTCTGTCCCGGAAAGCTGCCGATATTGTCTCGCTTGTGATGATCGGCGTGCAGACGCTTGAAATCCTGCTGACCATTCCTTTTGTAGAAAACGCTCTGAAACAAAACGAAAGAGGAGACACTCATGCTCAAAATTGACATCAACGATCTGGATAAATACTTTCAGAAAGGCGAACTGATTCCGGCGATTGCATTTGACGTAGATACAAAAACGGTTCTGATGCTGGCATACATGAACAAGGAAAGCCTGCGTAAGACATTGGAAACCGGTTACACCTGGTACTGGAGCCGTTCTCGTCAGGAACTGTGGAACAAAGGTGCAACCAGCGGCCATCTGCAAAAGGTCATCTCCATTTACAGCGACTGCGACGATGACACACTGCTGCTCAATGTGAAACAGACTGGTGCAGCGTGTCATACCGGCTCGTACAGCTGTTTTTTCAATGAAATGTACACAGACGATTCTACAGCTGAATAAAATTTAGAAAAGCAGTCACATTTTTCAAAACCTCCGAATACACTGTAGAGAAGCATCTATCAGAAAGCTGATAGGCTTAAAGCAGCGCATCTTATGCACAGTTTTGTGCAGCGTTGCCTTAACGTGTTAAAGGAGGTTTTTTCTATGAGCCAATACCATCCTCTGCCGGAACACTGTGCAGATACGGTACCGATCAAGGTCAACCGTGTATTTGACAGCTGCAGTGACCGGGACTGTTTCTCCAACATTCAGATCCTCATGGACGGGGGAGAACTGCCGGCAAATGTCACTATGGTGAAAAGCCGCTGTGTCCGTGTTTCCGACATCTGCATGAACATCGAACCAGTTCCGTTTAACCGGGGATTCTACTCGATCGACTTAACCTACACATTCCGGGTAGAACTTATGGCGTATGAACGTGCCTGCAGCAGTCCGGTGCTGCTGACCGGCACTGCCTACGCCAGCAAGAACGTGATCCTGTACGGCGGCGAAAGCAACACGCAGACATTCTTCAGCAGCGGTGAACAGCTGGGCGACACCAACGCCTGCTGTGAAACCATCAATCTTCCTACCGCAGCAGTACAGGTGGTTGCACCCATTGCACTGGAGGCACGCATCGGTTCTGTTTGTGCCGCAGACGGCACAACGCCGGTTCGTACTGTTATTATGACGCTGGGGCTTTTCTCTGTGGTAGAAATATTCCGTCCGGTGACCATGCTGGTTCCCACTTACGAATACACCATTCCCACCAAGGAATGCCATACCGATACGGAATCACCCTGCGCTGTCTTTGACAAGATCCGTTTTCCGGCGGAAGAATTCTCACCGGGAACGCTGGATGCTATCCCGAAGGAAAAGACCTGCGGCTGCGGAGAACCCACAGAATGCGGCGATACGCCTACATCGGAATAAAGCGTAACAACGGGCGGCTGATTGTCGTCCGTTTCTTGTTTCATTGAGGGTGGAAAATGCGAAAACAAGTATACCAAAAAAGGCGCGCCAGGCTGCGTTCGCTGCTGATCTTTTGTACTGCTGCGGCGATCCTGCTTGCACTGCTGCTGCGGACAGACCGCCTGATCCGTCCGGAACTCTGCGCAGTCTGCGAAAGCGAGACCAAACAATTCGCCGCCGGCTTAATGGCAGACAGCGTTTCCGAGGTTCTGCAGCAGGAACAGTTTCAGTACAGCGACTTTGCGGCGCTGACCTATGACAACTCCGGAAATGTAACTGCCGTGGAAACCAAAACAAACCAGATCAACCATTTGCAGACTGCGATCTATCAGAGCGTGCAGCACAACCTGGAGCAATGCCGGGATGCGTCACTCACCGTTTCTCTCGGAACTGCATCCGGCGTGTGGCTTTTTGCCGGTCACGGACCGCAGGTCTCAGTTCGCCTTCTGCCTGTCGGTCACGCCTCGGTAAAACTAATCAGCGCTCTGGAATCCGCAGGTGTCAACCAGACCTGCCACACGATCCGGGCAGAGATCACTGCCGAGATACGGGCAGCCATCCCATTTTCAGAGGTAACCGCTGTTGCCACATATGACTGCCTGCTTTCTGAAACTGTCATTGTGGGAAATGTACCGGAATCCTATCTGGAATTCGGCAGCGGCGACACAGTTCCACAAAACCAGGATTTTAGAGAATAAAACATGAAATATTTGTAAAAGGTCTAGCATATGCCCTGTTTTTGTGGTATAATATAAATGTGTGCCAAGTGGAAGAATCCAAACGGCAGCACAAGGAGACGGAAACATGGACGAAACAACAGCAAAACAGCGCATTGCAGAGCTGAAACAGCTGCTGGAGCGCTATAACGAAGAATATTACGTGCAGGACGCACCGACCGTAACGGACTATGAGTATGATATGCTGATGCGGGAACTGGAGACCCTGGAAGGGGAATATCCGCAGTTTGCAGCAGCAGATTCTCCCACCCGGCACGTTGGCGGCACAGCATCCCGAACATTTGAAAAGGTATCTCATGCAGTACAGATGATGAGCCTGCAGGATGTTTTTTCCTATGCGGAAATGGATGCCTTTGTGCAGCGCTGCCAGGAAGAACTGGAGCATCCGGCATTCAGCGTTGAGCCGAAAATTGACGGCTTATCGGTATCTTTGGAATACACCAATGGCATTTTCACCCGTGGTTCGACACGTGGTGACGGCTTTGTGGGGGAAGATGTCACCGCCAATCTAATGACGATTCCCAACATTCCAAAACAGCTGAAAGACGCACCGGCATTCCTGGAAGTGCGTGGCGAAGTCTATATGCCACGGAAAAGCTTTGCCGCACTTGTAGAACAGCAGGAACTGGACGGAGAAACGCCGGCAAAGAATCCCCGGAATGCAGCTGCCGGTTCTCTGCGCCAGAAAAACGCAGCTGTTACAGCAAAGCGCAGCCTGGACATCTGGATCTTTAACATCCAGCAGATAGACGGCGCATCTCTGGAAACCCACATTGCATCCCTGGAATATCTCAAAAAGCTGGGATTCCCCACGGTGATTCCGCACAGCAAGCCACTGCAAACCGCAGAGGAAGTGCGTGCAGAAATTGCAGCGATCGGAGACGCAAAGCTGCATTATGCCTATGACACGGACGGCGTTGTTGTGAAGGTGGATTCTTTTGCACAGCGGGAAGAAATGGGCGCTACGTCAAAGGTTCCGAAGTGGGCAGCGGCGTTTAAGTTTCCGCCGGAGGAAAAAGAGACCACACTTCGTGAGATCCTGCTAAGCGTGGGCAGAACCGGCGTCATCACACCGGTAGCGATTTTCGATCCGGTACAGCTTGCCGGAACAGAAGTCTCCCGTGCCACACTGCACAACCAGGACTTTATCACGGAACGTGACATTCGGCTCGGTGATACCATCGTTGTCCGAAAGGCAGGGGAGATCATCCCGGAAGTACTGCGTGTCAAATCGCACCTGGACGACGCAGAGCCGTATCACTTGCCGGAGCAATGCCCTGTCTGTCATACACCAGCAGTGCGTGATCCGGATGAGGCAGCGCTGCGCTGTCCCAATCCAGACTGTCCGGCACAGCTTATGAAACGCATGATCCATTTTGTGTCCAAAGACGCCATGAACATTGACGGTCTCGGACCGCAGAACTTAGCGGCACTGCAGGCAAATGATTTGGTACATTCCGTGGCAGATCTGTATGCACTGACACCGGAAAAACTGACAAAACTGGATCGCTTTGCAGAGAAATCGGCAGAGAACCTGGTTCGTGCTATTGCGACATCAAAGGAAAACTCTCTGGATCGTCTGATCTACGCCCTGGGAATTCGTGGCATCGGCAGCCGGGCGGCGAAACTGCTCTGTGAGCATTTCCCCACCATGGATGCGCTGCTTAATGCAACAGCTGCGGAGATCCAGGAGATCGACGGCTTTGGAGAAACCATGGCAGAAAGCGTGGTCTCTGCATTGGCAGAGTCGCATATGCGCCAGCTGATCGAACATTTACAGGCAGCCGGCTGCAATATGACTTATCATGGAACAGCCGTAGAGGACACACGCTTTGCCGGCATGACATTCGTTCTGACAGGAACGCTTTCCACCATGAAGCGCAGCGAGGCAAAAGAACTGATCCTGCGGTACGGCGGAAAGGTCAGCGGCAGCGTCTCGAAAAAGACTTCGTTTGTCGTTGCCGGAGAGGCTGCCGGCAGTAAGCTGGACAAGGCAAATGAGCTGGGTATCCCTGTACTCAGCGAAGATGAATTTCGTCAAAAAATCAATGAGAATTGATCCGACAGCATGGCTTTGACGCTGTGCCGCCGCAATTCTCAAGGAAAGGATTTTTATATATGAAAATTGATATTGCACACATTGCAAAACTTTCCCGACTTCATATCGAGCCGGAGAAAATGGACAAGTTCGAAAAAGATATGGCTGCCATCGTCGACATGGTAGACCGTCTGCCGGACGTGGAAGATGAACTGACGCTGGACGCAGCGCATCCCATGAAACTGCGTGAGGACGTGGCTGTGGAACACAAGTTCCGCCGGGAAGAGATGCTGGCAAACGCACCGGAAGTACAGTCCGGCTGTCTTGTCGTTCCGAAAACGGTAGAATAAGGAGGAAATACACAAATGAAGCTGTTTGAAAAAAATGCGGCAGAACTGTCTGCAATGCTACAAAACAAAGAGTGCAGTGCGGTTGAACTGACAAAGGATGTCCTGGACAGAATCGACGCCAAGGAATCTGCGGTAGGCGCTTATGTGACACGCTGCGAGGATTGCCTGGAACAGGCAGAGGCTGTGGACAATGCCCGTGCAGCCGGCGAGGAACTGCATCCGCTGGCAGGCATCCCCATCGGCATCAAGGACAACATTTCCACAAAGGGCATCCGCACGACCTGTTCCTCCAAAATGCTGGAAAACTATGTTCCTCCCTTTGATGCAACGGTTATGCAGCCGGTTCGCAAAGCTGGCATGGTTATCACCGGTAAAATGAACATGGACGAGTTCGCCATGGGTTCTTCTACCGAGACTTCTTATTTCCACACTACGCACAATCCGCATAACCTGGACTGTGTTCCCGGCGGTTCTTCCGGCGGCAGCGCAGCAGCTGTTGCAGCAGGTGAGGAGATTCTCACCCTGGGTTCCGATACCGGCGGATCTATCCGTCAGCCGGCATCTCTGTGCGGCGTAGTTGGTCTGAAACCCACATACGGCAGCGTATCCCGTTACGGTCTGGTCGCATTTGCATCCTCTCTGGATCAAATCGGTCCGTTCGGTAAGTCTGTCAAGGATGTGGCACTGCTCCAGAGCCTGATCCAGGGACACGACAACATGGATGCCACTTCCGCTTACCGGAATTATGCCAACCTGTATGAGAATCTGAACGGCAGTGTCCAGGGTCTGCGCATCGGTGTCCCGAAGGAATACTTCGGCGAGGGCATTGACGCAGAAGTCAAGGATGCGGTATTTGCTGCCATCAAGCTGCTGGAACAGAACGGCGCAGTCATCAAGAATATCTCACTGCCCAGCACAGAATATGCGATCAACACCTACTACATCATCGCATCTGCTGAGGCATCCTCCAACCTGGCTCGTTTCGACGGCGTGAAGTACGGTTTCCGTGCTAAAAATTACAATGGTCTGACCGATATGTACGAGAAAACCAGAAGTGAAGGTTTCGGCGATGAAGTCAAGCGCCGCATTATGCTGGGTACATTTGTGCTGAGTTCCGGTTTCTATGATGCTTATTATAAAAAGGCAAAGCTGGTACAGCGCCGCATCGGACAGGAATTCGCTGCCGCATTCCAGGACTGCGATGTGATTCTGACCCCGACCGCACCGTCTGCTGCATTTAAGATCGGCGAAAATATTGGCGATCCGCTGAAAATGTACTACAGCGATGTCTGCACCGTTACCGTAAACATTGCCGGTCTGCCGGCTGTCAGCGTTCCATGCGGAAAGTCTGCGTCCGGTCTGCCGCTGGGTATGCAGCTGATCGGCAACAAGTTTGCAGAACAGACAATTCTGAACGCCGCATATGGTTATGAACAGCTGGTCGGCGGTTTTCACGCCATTGCAGAAACCCTTTAAGCAGGAGGACGAAACAGATGAAAGATTATGAAATGGTCGTTGGACTGGAAGTCCACGCTGAATTGAATACAAAATCCAAAATTTACTGTAACTGCCGCAATGCGTTCGGTCTGGAAGTCAACAGCCAGGTCTGCCCGGTCTGCATGGGTATGCCGGGAACACTTCCGACCCTGAATGAAAAGGTTGTGGAATATGCGATCAAGATGGGACACGCTATGCACTGCCAGATCAACGGCGTGTGCAAGCAGGACCGAAAGAATTACTTCTACCCGGACCTGCCAAAGGCATACCAGATCTCCCAGGCAGAAGTACCGCTTTGCGGCGAAGGCTATCTGGATGTCATGGTTGACGGCAAAATGAAACGCATCGGCGTGACCCGTATCCATATCGAAGAGGACGCAGGCAAACTGCTGCACGACGAGTCGTTCTCCGGCTCCCTGGTCGATCTGAACCGCTGCGGCGTTCCGCTGATCGAAATTGTCTCTGAGCCGGATATCCGCAGCAGCGCCGAGGCAAAGGCATACCTGGAGACCATCAAATCCATTCTCCAGTATCTGAACATCTCTGACTGTAAAATGCAGGAAGGTTCTATCCGCTGCGACGTTAACGTTTCCGTTCGTGAAAAGGGTGCAACCGAGTTCGGCACTCGCTGCGAAATGAAGAACGTCAACAGCTTTAGCGCAGCCGTTCGTGGCATTGAATATGAGGCAAAGCGCCAGATCGAAATTCTGGAGGCAGGCGGCACCATTGCACAGGAAACCCGCCGCTGGGACGATGCCAAGGGTATGAGCATTCTGATGCGTACCAAGGAAGATGCACAGGACTACCGCTATTTCCCGGAACCGGATCTTCTGACGATCGTTGTGCCGGAAGAAAAGATCCAGGCACTGAAAGACAGCATTCCGGAACTGCCGAATGTCAAGCTGCAGCGTTATGTCTTTGACTTCGGACTGTCTCAGACAGATGCCTCTCTGATTGCAGAAGACATCTCCCGTTCCAAGCTGTTTGATGCGTGCGTTGCACTGGGCAACTGCAAGCCGAAGAGCATCAGCAACTGGATTCTGGCAGACATTGCGAAATACACCAACGAAACCGGAAAGACCATTGAAGAAACTGCTCTGACACCGGAACATCTGACCGCTCTGATCGAACAGGTGGAAAAGGGCGTCATCTCCAACGCATCTGCAAAGAAGGTCTTTGCTGTAATTGTAGAAGAGGACAAGGATCCCATTGCGATCATCGAAGAAAAGGGCATGAAACAGAATTCCGATACCGGTTTCCTGGAACAGCTGGCAAAGGATGTTCTGGCGCAGAACGAAAAGTCGGTTACCGACTATAAAAACGGTAAGACCAATGCGCTGGGCTATCTGGTTGGTCAGTGCATGAAAGCATCCAAGGGCAAGGCAAACCCGGGCATTGTTAAGGAAATCGTAACCAAGATGCTGAACGCATAAATTTTCAAAAGCAACTGCTAAAAAATCAAGGCAACTGCATCACCTGCAGCTGCCTTGATTTCAAAATCGAATGACGTTTCAGTGCAGTTTTACCTGCGGAAACTCTTTTGTGACGAATGCCGGCAGCGGTGTCTGGACCGTCAAGCCGTTTAGGTTTGCGAGACAGGAATCGCTGTCGGTTTCTAATTGCAGCTGATACGCCCACAACAGCTGGTGCTTGCAGTGCAGCGCACGGTTTTCCCGCATTTGGTGTCGCCCAGAATCGGCGCATGAATGTGAGCAAGGTGCGCACGAATCTGGTGCGTTCTGCCTGTAATCAGATCCACCGACAGCAGCGCATAGCGCTCATTGAATGCCAGTACTTCATATGCGGTGATGATCTCTTGAAATCCTTCTTCCGGCGTGTCACGGACAGTGACCGTATTGTGACTGGCGGATTTCTTGTGCCACCCATAAAGCGTAGCCTTTCGTTCTTTGGGAACGCCAACTGTAATACACAGGTACTTTTTATGTACCTTGTTTTCCCGAATCAACCGGTTCACTTCCCGAAGCGCCGCAGCTGTTTTGGCAGCAATGACAATACCGCCGGTGTTTCGATCCAGGCGGTTACAGAGCGCAGGCGTAAAACTTTGCTCCTGCTCCGGATGATAGGCGCCGGTTCGGTAAAGATAATGGAGAACACGGTTGACCAGCGTATCCGGGATCTGGCGGCTGTCACAGTGTACCACAAGCCCGACCGGCTTGTTTACCATCAAGATCTGCGCATCCTCATAGAGGATGTCCAGCTGATCCGGTGCCTGCATAAATTCCGGTATGCCGCTACGTTCTTCCTCTGTCTTGATTGTAAAGTATGAGTCGCTGACAAACAGCGTCACTACATCACCAGTCACCAGACGCTGATCCGGTGTACAGCGTTTCCGGTTCACCTTGATATGCTTTGTGCGAATCCACTTGTAGCAGAGACTCTTCGGCAATTCCGGCAGGGTTTTCTGCAAAAAGCGATCCAGACGCTGGTCGCTGTCATTTTCCTGAATGCAAAATTCTTTCATATTTTCAATTTGCTGCACCGTGCAGCATTCCTTTCGTAAATTATAACGTGCAGCCGAAAATCAGACTAACACTGATATTGCTATTATATCATATTTTCATCGAAAAGAAAAGCTTTTCTTTCGGCAGATCGGAGGTCATCTCATGGAACAGTCAAAAAAGGGACAGCATCACCCGAATGCAGCTGCGGACAAGCAGAGTACTTCAGAACTGTCCGCTGTTCCAAAGCCAAAGCATAAACACTACGGTCATCGGGAGAGAATGCGTACTCGATTCCAGAAGAGCGGACTGGAAGGCTTTCAGCCGCATGAAATACTGGAACTGCTGCTGTTCTACGCTCTGCCGAGAGTAGACACCAATCCGATCGCTCACGATCTGATAGACACATTCCACTCCCTGTCCGGTGTGCTGGACGCAGACATCCAGGATTTGAAACACGTCAAGGGAATCAGCGAAAATGCAGCGGTGTTTCTGAAACTGCTGCCCGAACTTTTTCAGCAGTACCAGCTGGATAAGCTCCGGGAACACGCTGCACTGAACACCACAGAAAAGCTGAGCGCCTACATAGCGGCAAAGCTGTCCGATGCAGTGGAAGAAAAAGCACTTTTGCTCTGTCTGGATGCGCATTTGCACCTGCTCCACTGTGAAACGATCTCTGCCGGGACAGCGCAGAGTACCATACTGGACACCCACCGCATTGTGGAATGCGCTATCCGGATGCGCTGCAGCCGTATTGTTCTGGCGCACAATCATCCCCAGGGAAAAGCCTGCTTTTCCGATGCGGACCTGTTCGCCACCCAGCAGCTGCGGCGTGTGCTGGACAGTATGCAGATCCAGCTGTTGGATCACATCGTGCTGGGAAAATCTGGCGAAACCATCTCCATGCGGCAGGTCATGGGGTGGAGTGAAATATAAGGAGGGATTCCATGGATCATTTTGAACTGCACGCACCGTTCGAACCAACCGGCGACCAGCCGGAGGCAATTGCAAAACTAGTGCAGGGGATAAAAGACGGCGATCACGAACAGACGCTTTTGGGCGTTACCGGTTCCGGAAAAACATACACCGTTGCCAATGTCATTGCACAGGTGAACAAGCCTACTCTGGTGCTGGCACATAACAAGATACTGGCAGCACAGCTCTGTTCGGAGTTTCGGGAATTCTTCCCGAACAACGCTGTCGAGTATTTCGTCTCATATTACGACTATTATCAGCCGGAGGCGTATATTCCCAGCACAGACAGCTACATTGAAAAAGACTCATCCATTAACGATGAAATCGACAAAATGCGTCACAGCGCAACAGCAGCGCTGGCAGAGCGAAAAGATGTTATCATTGTGGCAAGCGTTTCCTGTATCTACTCTCTGGGCAGCCCGGAAGAGTACCGCTCTATGATGGTCTCCATCCGTCCCGGCATGGAAAAGCCCAGAGATCAGCTAATCGACGAACTGGTAGCGATTCAGTATGAGAGAAACGACATCAACTTTGTCCGAAATAAGTTTCGGGTGCGTGGCGATGTGGTGGAGATCTTTCCGGCATCCTCCACAGATAAGGCAATCCGTATAGAATATTTCGGAGATGAAATCGACCGCATTTGTGAGATCAATGTCGTCTCCGGTGAAGTTACTGCCATCATGCAGTATGCGGCGATTTTGCCGGCATCTCACTATGTGGTAGGCAGCGAAAAAGTCACCAAAGCCGTCACGGAGATTCGCCGGGAGATGCTGGAACGAGTGGCAT
>OLRZ01002442.1_pt1 | contig 10580 bp, 8 predicted proteins | sample 1671931 | NCBI WGS metagenome assembly OLRZ01 (sample SAMEA3136627, study PRJEB25190) | human gut metagenome | reverse complement strand
ACTTCCATACCAGCCATGCCCTTCCCACTATAAATGGTTCCGGCAGTAATCCCCAGTAGCGGGAATCTTTTGAATTCACCATCTTGTCACCCGAAACGAAATAATAGTTCTCACAGAAGCGGTAATTGTGTATCACACTGTCCCCCAGCAGAACCGAATCTCCATGCAATGTCAGTTTCTTTTTCTGTTCCCACTCTATCACGTTCCGATACAGCAACCGTGTTTCCGGATTCATTCCTACCACGCTGCCTTTGGCCGGTATATAAAGAGGCCCAAACTCGCTGATAGTCCACCCATTACAGCCACCATCGGGAAAGCTCTTAAGAACAAGGCCCCGCTCCTCCGTCATTCCCGAAGATATCAATTCATCCAATTCCTCCTGCGCCTGCACATTTCCTGCGATACCATCAAATCCGGACACACGATAATGCGTATTCCTTATCTCCAACGTATCCCCCGGCATGGCGATACAGCGCTTCACGTAATACAACATCACGTCCAGCGCAATGCTGTCCCACCTGCCCGGATAAGGAAAATTGAACACCAACACATCATTCCGCTGATAATTTCTCCATCCGGACATACGTTGTATCTTCACCTCCTTTTTCTCCACGGCATCAAGCACATTGAATAGGCGTGCTCCACCCGAACATTTATCCACCAGAATACAATCACCCGCCAGCAACGACGGTTCCATCGAGTCCGACGGTATCTTGAAGGAGGTCACCACAAACACCTGCAATACTATCAGTATCACAACAAGCAGGCACAGACAGAATAATACGTTTGTTATTCCATTCAACCATTTTTTCAATTGCAGCCGCTCCTTCATCCCATCAATCAGTTATTTTGCATCCCCACTAATCTTCAAAACCAACGGAGAATTTTCTGTATTGCAATATACCGTTATCGTCTTGTCGAAGTGCTCCGGATGTTCGGCTTTATAAACCACTTCCAAAGCTATTTCCTTACCCGGTAATGCCGGTTCCTTTGAATAAGCTACGGTAGTACAACCACAAGAAGTGGCAACATCTTGTATAACCAATGGTTTGTCACCCACATTCTTCAATATAAAAGTTGCTTTTTGTTCCTCCTGCCAATCAAAACGACCCAGCGAAACAGATATATTGCTGGCATCCACTTCTGTTTTTATCACTTTACTTTCATCTCTTCGTTCTATCTTCTCACCTTTAATAATCTTCAGATAGAGTTCTTTCACTTTAGGATTATAAATTGGATTACCAATAGCAATAACCCTATTATTTCTATCTAACAAAAAAGTTTGAAAATTCATATTAGAAGGAAATTTATTCAATTTATTAAACTTATTATTTTTATCTATATATACCGAATGATTAAACCGTTCTCTCTTTAACAAAAGCCGTATTTCATTAAGCTTATATGGCTGAAAAACAAACTGAAAATGCACAGTATTCGGAAATATAGAATCAACATTTACTGCAAAATCTTGCCATTGTGATAAACCCAATTTACAACTCATACAACCTATCGAATCTATATAGGTTATTATCTTATACATACATATGGAATCTGCATTCAAAGTATCTCGACCTTGCATAAAAAAATGCATATCATTAGGATACAATATTTCACGTCCTTTCCACTCTTGCATTAACTTTACGAGTATTTCTCGATCCTTATTTCCACAAGAAATAAATAGTATAACTGACAGAGAAATATATAAAATACGATTCATAACTACAAATTCAACGAATATTTAACCAATTCTACTTCCTCTTTATCCATTAAAGCATATATTGTATCATCTGAATCTGATACACAAAAATTCATAATTGGAAAATCTAAGACAAACTTACATATAGGAGTGGCATCCCAAGCTAGCTGATAAATAATTTTTCCATTAAAAGCCTTTACACCAACTTCCTTATAACTATTTCCTGAATACAGTAGATAAACATACTTCTCTGTAGCATAAGCTTTAATAAAAGCCATTTTATTAGCTACACTCATTGGGGCCGACCTAGTTGTACCTGTATCTTCTGTTTTATATTCAGGGTATCCTCCTACAAATTCAAATGATTTATCTATATTATCTTTATTTACAGAATACAATGAAAATATAGGTGCTGACCCTATAGCAAAGACAAATCGATTCAATGATTTATTAGAAGATAACGTTCCTTGATAAGCCATTCCTCTTAAACGATTTTTAACTTCTTTTTCTTGTTTATCACGATAAGGATACTCGTAGTAATACCTACTTCCAATATGCTTACCAGTAAGACTAAACATATTATTTTCATAAAACCCTAATCCTAAATATGTATCATATTGAGTTGGGCATATATTTAAGCTCATCAGACTATCCTGCATCAACACTGGAAATTGAATGTTTCCTTGTTTAATTTGCCGTAGATTCATTTCCACTAGGTTCCGCTTATAAACATCATATACCCCAATTAACGAATCTCCATACAAAGAGCACAAAGAAAAAACCTGAAGGAATTCATTATTACCTTCCCCTCTTTTTCCAAAATGATATACAGAATTATTATCTCTTAAATCTATTAATGTAAATATACTATCATTTATATCATCATAGATAACAACCGATGAATCAGCATAATGAATAATATATGGTCTCCCTAAAATTAATTCATGATTTAAGACATTCGCAGAAGTAATTTTACGCATCTTTGTAAATGAAGCATCAAATTTTCTCATTTTTTCATCATAATTTGTACATGATGAAAATGAAACTACTAAAATTAGAACCAATAAATATTTCATAATAAAGAATAAAAAAATATTAGTATATTAACATATAATCAAGAGAATTCTCTTCTTCGTTGTCTTTTATTTTGAATAACAAAGAAGAGTTCTCCTGAATTACTTTCTGTATTTATCCAATAAAATGAATTACTAGAAATACTGACGATACCCTCTTACAAAAAAGCCATCATAATCTACAAAACATGTACGATCTGTTTGAATACAAAATGGACCTATTATAATCTCTGCACCAGACGCCATAGCATCTACATTCTTTAACAGCAACTCACATATCTGCTCAGTATCTTCTACAGTATGCAATCTTTCTACACTGATTAAAGAAAACAGAACAACAAACAATATTAATATTTTTTTCATACTATTTCTTGATTTATATTTATTAATTAAACATAGTGTATAAGCGATTGTCCTTTACATCCACCCCATCCCCAATCTTTACAGATACCAATTGCATATATAGCACAACCATAACAATCACCAGAACCTTCACCACCATCTGCTAATGCTTCTATATTAGCCAATGCCAAATCAGACATAACATCTGTTTTCTGATTTGCATAAACTCCATATCCTGCAATCGCTGCAAATGCTGCAACAAAAGCTATCTTAATCATTTTCTTCATACTACTCTTCAGTTTTATTAGTATAAGATTATTCTTTTTTTATCATTTACCACAAGCATAATGCTTGCGTACCAGAATCAAGATATAAAAATCTTGGAGAACTCTTTTCTTGCCATACCTATCGAAATGGCAGAAAACACACTCTGTTTTCAATTCAAATTACTATCTTTGCCTCGACCTCCTTTCTTGGTGGGTTATGGAACGGACGGTACGAGATGCACCAACCAAACGTAAACCGTCCGTTCCTCTCCATCCATATTATAGTTTACTTTATTTCATACTATACTCTATTATCGGATCATCTTTATTCACATCCGTTGCCAAGATTATTCCTTTTTGTTCATCTACCGATATGCCATAAACATAATGATCTAACACATACCTGCAGAGAGGTTCGCCGGTCAGACTAAAAACATAGATATACCGTCCTCCATCCGGCAAATAGACACCTTGCTGTACATTTTGCGCAATTTCCTTAAAAGAGCGCCCATGAAAAACCGCATAGATAGCACTGTCTGCCACTTGGACATCGCTAAATCCCATGATACCCGTAGGAATACCATAACCCTGAGAAATCTTAAACTCCGGTTCACCGTGCGGACCAATGCGTACCACATGCGTACTATCTTTCAAATTAAAGACTTCAAGTACTTCGCCCAACTGGGTAACTGCTGCCAGCACTCCATTTCGGGGATTATAGTCGATAAAGCTACGCCATGCCTGAGCCAATGCAGGACGGGCATTCTGTAAAGCCTCCGCATTGGCTGACGGTATTTGACCGGTTCTGCGCAATAATTTCCCTTGATAGTTTACCCAGCAAAAGCGGCTACTGCCAGATCCGTCCGGAACAATGAAGGTAAAGTCGTCAACCATCACAAAGTCTAAAACGCGAAGCATGTCAGCATCCATATTTATCACTTTCTGAGGAACGATTGAGCAACCCGACGAAGTAAAATCATACTTGGTTAATACGGACTTACCAGCATCAAGTCCCCACAGAGATTGACCATGCCATCGGATATTTTCAGCAGAAAGCATCTCTTCGGGAGCCTCGCCCCGCTTGCCGAACGAAGCAAAATAGCGGAAACCCGGATAGTGGAAAACATGGCAAAAGTAGTCTGTGCCATGCAAATCCATTACCACAGCCTTATCACCCTGCACCCGAACGCGGAACGGATAACGGAACAAAGCGGTGTCCAATGGCTGCACCCTCGCTTTCAGCTCGATTGTTTGCGGAAAATCCATGTAGGCAACAGAAGTTGCTACTTTTTTCTGCGTACAAGAGGAAAAGGACAGTGCGGATAGGCTAATGAGGCAGGCTATAATAAATTTGCACATGAGCTACTCCTTGATTTGTTAAAGGACAAACTATTGAACCACTCCCAAAACATTTGCTATCATCCCCACTCTCACCAGCAGCCAATGCCTCTATATTTTCCAATAGCAAATCATCCAGCTTTTCCGAATGACTAATTTGAACATAGCTTAAAACCGAAATGGCACTAATTGCCAAAGCTCCTAATAACTTCACCTTGCTTTTCATAGTGTTTTTGTTTTTTGTTACACAAGCAAAGATAAAAGGATTATTTTGGCTTTTGCCAGTCTTTATTTGGAAAACGCCCAAAGTTGGGGCGTGAAAAAAAGTTCACACCCGACACACCAATATGGGTTAACATTTCATCTACTTGGAGATAACAATTTGATACCCCTTCCTTTCCGGCAGAAGAAGAATCTGAACGGAATCGTCCGCCTCAAAGAGTTTACCCAATAAGCTTATTGCTTTTCTGCGGCGGCTGCCTAAATTCAAATCACTCAATGGCCAACCGCAAATTTCCGCTATTTCATCGTTCGTCAGGAAAAGTTCGGACGACTTGGCAAAACCAAGTAATAACTTCGCGGCTTGTGGCGTACAAGATACTTTTTCACCTTCATAAGTCAGTGTATGGTTGACGGAATCAAATATATACTTCCCGAACCGATAAGTGCTCTTTGTCAACGTATCAGCCGTTTTTCTCTTTCTATACTGTTGACCCCCTACATAAATCGCCAGTCCCAATAACAGAATGCACAAAATGCAGGATAGTATCTGCAGTACATGGTCTGCCCAATCCACACAGTGCCAAAAATCAGGCAGCATATAAGCTGTCAACCTCATTGTGTACATACCGTTCAAATAGTAAGTACCTAAATCATTCTGTGAAGCAATTATAGTTTCATCTCCAGTAGATGATTCTTGCACAATGCCCTTTCCCATCGGATTAACCTTCAGAAAAAGAGCACACATGGCTCCGCCATACCGATCATTCATCTCAGCTTTCCACTCAAGACAAATCTCTTCCAATGGAAATTTTCCATAATAATTCAACATATCGGCTTTAAACCCTACGACATCCAACGGAAATAGTCCTTGTGCCTCTTTCAATGAATCTATTATCACTTCAAATTCACCATCTTCTGATATCGCTTTCCTTTTGGTATGCTTCTTACCACTATCAGACCCAAATGCATAGAACATCCCCAGCCCATCAAATTCCCGATTCACGACCCGTTCCGCAACCTTCCGCAGAGTTTCTACAGCAACCTCCTTAGCCACATCTTGTCCCTGGTTGGCATTATCATATAATGCTACTATCACAGACACTGCCACCACTACAATGGCACATATCCATATCATAAGAATCTTCTTATAGCGTTTCATCTACTCCTTCCTTTCTGTTGCCTATTCATTTCTACCCATGCACTCGAAGAGGCATCCGCTTAATAGCGCCAAAGTTAAACAATAATATAAAGAAAAAAGGAAAATGACTTGAGAAAGAAGGATATAAAATCAAAACAGTTTCTTCTTCTAATCTGCTTTAGCTATTTTCCACCCGCCAATCGTCCGCGTGGAACTGTCAAAATTCACGCCAATCTTTACCACACGCCTGCCGTCTGCCCGGTAAGGGATGGCATACTGCTTGCTGTCAATCTGCGCCAACGCCTCTTCCGGGGTACCGTCGTATTTGAACTCGAAGACATAAACGACATCCTGCAACTGCACCACCACATCCGCACGGCCTACGGAACTCTTCACTTCCGACTCCATGCCGGATCCGAGTCGGTAGATGAACAGCATATAGAAAATGGTCTGATAATGCTTTTCGGTCTTGTTCTCCAAATCATTGGGAATGGAGGCAAAGAAGGAACGGGTACGCTCCAGGCAGCTCTCCACATCACCCTTCATCAAGTCGCGAAGGAAAGAGACGACGTAGAAGGTGTTGTTCTGGGCAGGCAAGTGCACGTAAGAGGGAAGCAGGGATTCAATGAACCCTTTACGGACCTCACCGTTGGGATAGGCCAAACGATAGATTTGGAAATTACGGTCATAGCCCTTAATGGTCAGATAACCGCTCTGGTAGAGCACCGGGATGGGACTCGTTATCTGTTCCGTAGGCGCATCAAACTGCTCATCGGTAGCCTCAACACCTTCCAGCGCACGCACATCGAAGTCTGCATGGCGCAGAATATCTATCAGGAAAGTAGGCGTGCCCGTGGAGAACCAATAGTTCTTGTATTCTTTGGAATTGAAAGCATTGAACAGGCTGAACGGGTTGTAAATATCCGCACAAGCCTTACTGAAATGATAACCGTCATATTGCCGCTTCAAATGCAAGCATGCCTCCTCGTAAGTCTCATCATTAGCCTCGGCCATCCGCTCAATATCGGGTTTCAACTGCGTCAGCAGTTCCTCCTCGGTGATGCCGCAGAGGGCACTGAAGTCATCGCGCATACTGATATTTTGCAAATTGTTCAGTTCGCTGAAGATGCTCAGCTGGCTGAACTTGCTGATACCCGTGATAAAAAGAAAACGGAGATATTGCCCCAGCCCCTTGAGAGGACTGAAGAACTTGCGCATCTCGTTGCGAAGCTGTTGTTGCAAAAGGGCATCGGAATTACTGTCAAGCAGAGGAGCATCGTACTCGTCAATCAGCACTACAACCGGCTTTCCGGTCTTGGCGTAGGCACGCAGGATGATGCCTTGCAGACGCTCTGCCGCCCCCTCTTCCTCTTCCTTTTTTCCGTAAATTTCTTCCCAACGGGATAAAAACAAATTCAATTGCCCCGTCAAGTCACGCAGCTCAGTATATTTCGTCAAGCTGAAATCAACGTGCAGCACCGGGCAAACTCCATCCACGAGGTACGGAAAGCTTCATTGGTCAGGTCGTACCAGCAGTCCTTGTATAGTTCGCCGCTGCCCTGTTCCAGCGCGTTCAGCTCCACCAGCCGCAGGGGGTAATCCAGCGCGCAGAAGGGCTTGCCCTGCGACCACTGCCGGTAAGCGGCGGCCATCTCAAAAAAGCCGTCCCATGTGGCAAGGGTGGAAAGCTGTGCCCCGGTATCCGCCGCAAATCGGGCGTACTGGGAGCCGTTGAGGAAGATGAGCTGGGTGGATTTGGACACCGGGAACACCACCTGCCGCCCCTCAATGATGCCGTCCTGCACAAAGCCGGGCACATAGGCCGCCATGTCCTCGGCGGTGAACCAGTCGTTCCAGTCCACAAGGGTCTCAATGCCCAGTGCGCTGGCATCCGAGGGGTGGGCCGAGAACAGGTCCGGCAGATCCAGCGCGCCGGGTTTCCCGGCCTTGGCATCCTGCAGCTGGCCACCGATGGCGGCGCTGTTGGTCATGTTGGTCACATTGAGCAGAATGCCCTTCTCCCTGCCCACGGTGTCGTTGAACTCGGTGAGCAGGCGGTTCATGGGCGAGTCTGCCTGTTCGCCGTACACATGCCAGATGCTGAGCATGGTGGGGTCCTTGGCAGAGAGCAGGGTCTTGCTGCCGCCGCAGCCCGTAAGAGCCAGACCGGGGAGAACTGCCGCAAGCTTCAAAAATGTCCTTCGTTCCATGTTCGTGATTCCTTTCCGCATTTTGCAGCCAAGGGGAAAACCGGCAAAAGAAGGGCCGCAGCGGCCTGCCTTGGCGGGCAGCCGCCCCAAATCCCCCCCATTTTGGGCTTTTTGGGGGGATTCTTTGCGGGGAAGGCCCAAAATCCCCAAAATTTATTTTCAAATTGCCCCCCAAAAACGGCTTTTCTGGGGGGGCAATTTTTTTCCGGGTATGGTACAGTACAAACAGAAGAGGTCTCGCACCGGTGCAGAAAGCCTGTCGCTGTGCACAAAACGTGTCGACGGGCAACTGCGGATTCTATTCATAAGGATAGCATAAGATGGAGCGGACTGCAAGTACCGAGAACCCCACGCCCCACAAAGCCCCCCGGAAAAACAGGGGGGGACCAACAGAAAGGAGCACCCCATGAAACAACGATTCACAAAACGAACGCGCCTGGTCAGTGCTCTGCTGACACTGGCTATGGTGTTCACCTTCCAGCCCTTCAGCGCCTTTGCGGCGAGCACAGGAATTGCTTTTGATTCGCCGGATTTTGTACTGAAATTCAAGGATGCAGAATTTCAGCGCTTTCTCAAAGAAAGATGTGACACAAACCACAATGGCAAGCTCGATGCGCAGGAACTCAGCATCACAGAGATGACGATCCCTGACGATTACAAGATCAAAAATCTTGAGGGAATCCGTTTCTTTGAAGATCTCGAAACGCTGGATTGCCACGGTATCGGCTTGACAACACTTAATGTTGGCAAAAATTTCAAACTGAGGGAGCTGGATTGTTCCTATAATCAACTGAAAGAGTATTATCCTATTCTTTCAAGCGGACTGAAAATATTGAATTGCTCCCATAATAACCTGACCTACATGGATCTGGGCATTCTCCATGGGCTGAAACTTGAGGAGGTAGATTGCTCCTATAACAAAATATGGCGAATCGTAATGCGGAGCGAAGAGGAACTGGTCAAATTTGATTGTTCCAACAACGAACTGATGGCGCTGGATGTTAGCCGTTGCTACCAGCTAAAACAGTTGAATTGCTCTGTAAATCAACTGGTAGAGCTGGATGTCAAAAACCAGACTAACCTGACACTGCTGGATTGTCACCATAATGAATTGACAGAACTGGACGTAAGCCGGAATCAGAATCTGGCATCGCTGACGTGTGATGGAAATCAGCTGACAACGCTGGACTTGAGGAAGAATACCAGCTTGAGCCATCTGAGCTGTTCGGAAAACCGGCTGGCTTGTGTGGACTTTTCCAATATGGTCGGAAGCACTATAAATGCTGATGGAAACAGGCACCCTATCGCAGTCCTTACAAACGGAACGTTTGACCTGAACACTCTGCACGGCTTTAACGTGGGAAAGGCAAGCAACTGGCACGGCGGCTCTGTTTCTGGCACGATTCTGACAGTGGAAGATGGCAAGGATGAGGTGAGCTACCAATACGATTGCGGCAAGGGAGTAAAACCTACATTCATCTTTGAAACCAGTCTGCCCATCAATGAGAAAAATTTCCCTGACCCTAACTTTAGAAAGTACATCAAAAACTACAAAGCAAGTGGCAGAGATGTCCTCACGGTGGAAGAACAAAGAAAAGTCGAAAGTATCGAAGTCAAAGGATGGAACATCAGCAACTTAAAAGGCATTGAGGCGTTCCCCAACCTGAAAGAGTTGAATTGCGAAAACAATTCTATCCAGAAATTAGACCTGAGACAGAATCCAGAGTTGGAAAAATTGATATGCAATACGAATCAACTGACCCAGCTGGACCTGAGCAAGAATCCCAAAATTTACCATCTGATTTGCTCTGGGAACCAATTGAAACAGCTGGATGTATCGCATCTGAAAGATTTGGTGACGCTCGATTGCTCGCACAACGATCTGGCGCAACTGGATGTCAAAAATAGTATATTCCTGGTAACACTCAACTGTTCCGCAAATCAGTTGACAGAGCTGGACGCAGATGTGAAACATAAGACCCGTTTGGTAAGTGTGGAATGCCAAAACAACCAGCTGACAACGCTGATTCTGGGCCAAAATAAACTGCTGAAGAAACTGAATTGTGCCCATAATCAGTTGACCCAGCTGAATTTGGACAATATGAGTGCCTTGGAGGAGCTGAACTGCTTCGACAACCAGCTAACCGTGTTGGACGTAAGCAGCAGTCAAAACTTGACTAAATTGTGGCTTGGGGATAACCATCTCACCAGCCTGAATTTGGACAACAACCCGAACCTCAATTTCACTTATACGGATTTTTACAATTCCGATTTTAATAATGTTTACACCGTTAC
>OLRZ01002439.1_pt1 | contig 10582 bp, 8 predicted proteins | sample 1671931 | NCBI WGS metagenome assembly OLRZ01 (sample SAMEA3136627, study PRJEB25190) | human gut metagenome | reverse complement strand
CCGGACGGGGCAAGCGTGTCCGACTGGGCGCAGGCCGCCATGGCCGACGCCGTGGCGCTGGAGCTGATCTCCGGCGCGGAGATGGACGACGGCATCTTCCTGCAGCCGCAGGGCGATGCCGCGCGCGAGCAGGTCGCCACGATCCTGCAGAGCTTCTGCACGCGGACGCTCGGCTGGAGCTGAGGCGGCGGAAGGCCATAGAAAGAAGGGACAACGAACATGAAAAAGAGACTTTTGACCGCGGCGCTCGTGCTGTGCTTGCTGCTGGCGCTGATGCCCGCGGCGGCTGCGTACACGCCGGAGGACTGCGTCAACTACTATGGCGGCCATGACTGGCAGCAGGGTGCCGTCGTCGTGCAGCCGAGCGGTGTTCTGGCCGGGCAGCGCGAGTGGACCTGCCGCCGCTGCGGCCGGAACGGCTACACCTATATCGACCCGCCGATCCGGGCCTATGAGCAGTTTTACGACGTGGATCCGAACTGCTGGTCGTATGACGGCATCTCCTACTGTGTCAAGACCGGCGCCATGTCCGGCACCGGTACGCACACCTTCGCGCCCAAGGGCGTGACAACGCGCGCACAGATCGTGCAGATCCTTTACGAACTCTCCGGCGCACCGGCGGTGAGCGGCGGCACGCCGTTTCGCGATCTGACGCAGAGCTGGTACCGCAAGGCGGTCGTCTGGGCCTATCAGAACGACGTCGTGTCCGGCACGAGCGGCACGACCTTCTCGCCCGAGGCGCCCGTGACGCGCGAACAGATCGGCTGCATCATGATGAACTATTTCTTCAACGTTTTGAAGCTGAAGCAGCAGTGGGCGCTGGCTGACCTGTCGGAATATCCGGACGGGGATCAGGTGTCCCCCTGGGCGCGCGCATCCATGCAGCACGCGATGTCGATGATCATCTCCGGCGCGGAGATCAACGGCGTTGTGTACATCGACCCGCAGGGCGACGCCACGCGCGAGCAGGTCGCCACGATCGTGGCGGAGTTTTGCCAGTGGGCGTTCAGTGTGAATGGCCACGATCTCTCCCACCAGTAACGTACCCGCCCCGGGGCTGCGGCCGTCCGCAGCCCCGGTTTTTGCACCCATCCGCTTAATTTTTCTTAAAGCGGGCCAAAGTCACTGTGCGGGGGCGGCCCGGATATGTTAGGATAGACCCCAGAGGTGATACCATGGAAAACCTGGAGACCCCCGTCCGCATCCTCGTTGTGGACGATGAGCCGGACATCCGCAATATTTTGCACATCCTGCTCTCGTCGCGCGGCTATGAAGTTGACGAGGCCGAAAACGGTCTGCGCGCCGTGGAGTGCGTACGCGCGCAGCCGGACTATGATCTCATTATATTGGACATCATGATGCCCGGCATGGACGGTGTCGCCGCCTGCACGGAGATCCGGCAGCACAGCGTCGCGCCGATCCTGTTTCTCACGGCGAAGGCCCAGCCCGCCGACATGAGCGACGCCTACGGCAGCGGCGGCGACGATTATCTCATCAAGCCCTTTTCCAACCACGAGCTGTTCCTGCGGGTCGATTCGCTCATCCGGCGCTACCGCGTCTACCACGGCAAGGGCGATGCGCCGACGGTCATCGACGCGCTCGAGATCAACCGCGACAAAGGCACCGTGTGCAAAAACGGCCGCTCGGTCGAGATGACCAAGACGGAGTTTGAGCTGCTGCAGTACCTGATCGCCAACCGCGGCACGGCCGTGTCTGCGCGCAAGCTCTATGAGGACGTCTGGCATGAGAAGTTCCTGCCCAGCTCTGCCAACACCGTCATGGTGCACATCCTCAAGCTGCGCAAGAAGCTCGAGGATGACCCGGCGAACCCGACGCTCATCCGCACGGTCTGGGGAAAGGGGTATCAGATTGATTAGAAAGTGGCGCTCATCGATCAATGCGCGCATGATCGTCGTGCTGCTCGCGGCGCTGGCCGTGGGCGCCGGGTGCTATTTCGGCTGCTACCGGCTCGGCGTGTGGACGATCAACCACTGGTACATGTCGGCCGATGCGATCGAGGTTCGCAACCAGCAGCATGCGTACAGCCTGCAGCTGTACGTGGCGAGCAACGGCGTCTCCTCGCGCGACACGGTGGCCATCGGGCAGTGGCTGCGCAGTGAGAAAAACGCCAGCGTCATTGTCTATCAGGCGGAGGGTGACCCGTATGAGGCCGGCACCTGGGGCACAAACCAGCTGCTCGACGATACGACGCAAAACGATCTCGCAGCGCTCGGCTACAGTTTTTATACCCTGCAGTTTGCTGACGGAGAGTGCCGCGTCGCCATGTGCGATTACTCCGAGTCACGACTGTTCGGCTACACACAGTTCGGCGCACTCGTGGTGGGCTTTGTGGTCTATTCGTGTATCGCCATCGGCTTCACGCGGCGGCTCACGCGGCGCGTCACGCGCCTGTCGGAGGCCGTCGGCGCGGCCGGTGCGCTCAACCAGACCATCCCCGTCGTCGGCACGGACGAGCTCGCGCGCCTGGCAGCCAGCGTCAACACCATGCGCGACATGATTTTAGAGCGCACGCGCAACGAGCAGACCGCCTGGCAGGCCAACAGTGACCTCATCACCGCCATGTCGCACGACATCCGCAACCCCCTCACATCGCTCATCGGCTATCTCGACCTGCTCGAGATGAGTCAGGACCGGCTGCCGGAGGATCTGCGCAGCTACGTGCTCGCCAGCCGGGACAAGGCCTATCAGCTCAAGGACCTGATGGGGGAAATGTTCCGGTACTTTCTCGTCTTCAGCCGCAGCGAACAGGAGACGCACCCCGAGCCCTACGACGCGCAGATCCTCTGTGCGCAGCTGCTCGGCGAGTGCGCGGCCGAGCTGCGCAGCCGGGGCTTTGATGTCAACCTCATGCCGCTGACGACGCCCTGCACCGTCACGACCGACGTGCAGATGCTCAAGCGCGTGACGGATAACCTCCTGTCGAACATGAAAAAATACGCCGACCCCGCCGCGCACCTGACCATTCTGGCCGAGTGCGAAAACGGACGGCTGCACATCTGCTTTGCCAACCGCGCGCGCAAGGAGCTTGCGCGCGTGGAGAGCAACCACATCGGCCTGCGCACGTGCGAAGCGATCTTGCAGCTGCTCGGCGGCCAGTTTTTCATCCACCGCGTGGGCGATGATTTTTCGGCTGAGTTTGTCCTGCCGGTCACGCCGCCGGACACGGATGGGTAAAAGGGCGGCGCGCCGCATGACCGTTGTTGCCGTTCCCAAAGCCTCTGCGCCGCGGGGGAGCCCGATGGGGCAAGGCACGCCTCGGTTGCGATTTGGCATTGCCTCCGGCGAGACCTTTCCCTTACGAAGTGAGATTCGCTGCGCACTTTTCAAGCCTTCCCCTAAAGGGAAAGGTGGCGCGGCGGTACGCCGTGACGGATGAAGTGTCGTCAGATGCGGGACGCATTATCGGTGCCGCTGAAGAAAACCGTGGTCTTTCCACCGCATCCGCTTCGCTGCGCTCAGCACCTTCTCGGCAAGGAGAAGGCAGCGCGCACGCCAACTGCTCCCGCGGAGAGAAAGCTTAGGACACGCATCGCACCGCCGGTGCCACCGGAGGAACTCCCCCGCACACCGCAAAGCAAAAAGCACCGTCTCCCAATCGGGATGCGGTGCTTTTTGCCGTTCAAAAATTTCGTTTTCACGAGCCGCTGCCCGTCGAGGGCACCGGCGCGGTGACCTCCGTGCGCGTGACGCCCTTGGAGAAGGTCAGACTCTTGAGGATGGTCGAAAAGTCGTTGGACATGCTGCGGTAGAGGTCGGCGTTCTCGTTGGCGAACTGCACATCCGTCGGCAGCTCGGCAATGAGGTTGTAGTTTGCGCCGTCGACCGTCAGGCCGCAGATTGCCTGATACTCCGGCAGCTCGGTATAGTCATAATCGGTGGGAAAAACCTCAAGCATGAACAGGAAGCCGCCCAGACCGTTGTCGTGGTCGGTCTTTTCGTAAAAGCCGACGTAATAGCCGCCGTCGTTGGCGCCGCACTCGGTCAGGTAATGGTCGCCCCAGCTGGCCGGCAGCGTGACGGAAAAATAGCCGCCCTTGCCGTCGTCATACGTCGGGCAAAGGGTGATGTCCTCCGCCTTTTTTGCCGTGTCAGCCGTCGGCTGGGCAGACGCGGCGGCCTTGTCCCCGCGGCCGCAGGCGGCCAGTGCGAGTACCGTTGCCAGCGCCAGTATGAGCGCCAGAATGCTCCGTTTCATGCAGATCGCTCCTTTCCGAATCTTTGCATGGGCATATTATACGCCTCCGGCCCGTGTGTGTAAAGTCCCCCCCGCCGGACAGCGCGCAGCGCACAAAAAAGATGCACGCCAGAAATATCTGACGTGCATCGGTGCGAAAGGTTCCGGTTTTTTTACGCGGCGGCGGGCTTGCTGTGCTTGCGCAGGACGATCTGCAGCACGATGACGACCACGATGACCGCGACGCCGACGACGTCGGTCATGAGCTCCGGGTCAATCAGGCACAGGCCGCCGGCGGCGAGCAGGATGCGCTGCCACCAGGGCGCGCGCGTGACGATATAGCCCTCGAGCGCGGCGGCGATGCCGAAGATGCCGAGGCACGACGTGATGATGACCTGAATGGCGGCGAGCACGCCCTGATCCATGAGCAGCATGGAGGGGTTCATCGCAAAGATGTACGGCACGATGAACGCCGCGATGGCGAGCTTCGTGGCATTGATGCCGGTCTTCATGGGGTCGGACTTGGCGATGGCGGAGCCGGCGTAGGCCGCCAGCGCGACCGGCGGCGTGATATCGGCGACGATGCCGAAGTAGAACACGAAGAAGTGGGCCGCGACCTTCGGGATGCCGAGCGTGATGAGGATCGGCGCGCAGGTGGAGGCCATGATGCAGTAGTTGGCGGTCGTGGGCACGCCCATGCCGAGCACGATGCAGCAGAGCATCGTCAGGAAGAGCGCCAGCAGCAGCGAGAGCGTCGGGTTCGGGATGGCGCTGCTGATCGCAATGACGCCGCTGATGAGCTTGGACGCCAGGCCCGTGACGGTGATGCAGCCCGCGATCATGCCGGCCATGGCGCAGGCCACGGCGACGGTGATGCTGCCCTTGCCGCCGGCCTCGAGCGAGTCGAGGATCATGCGGCCGGTCTTTTTGGCGGTGATGCCGGCGACGCTGCCGGTCTTGGTCTCCCGCACCTCGGCCGAGGCGTCACAGATGGTGCCGACCAGGCTCACGGCGATGGAGATCAGGATGGCGATCGCGGCGGAAAACTGCAGCGAGCGGATGTTCGCCGTGACCATCCAGATCAGGAACACGAGCGGCAGCAGCAGATAGACGTTGCGGATGAGGTACTTGAAGCGGGGCAGCTCCGAGCGCGGGATGCCCTTGAGGCCGAGCTTCTTGGCCTCGAGATGCACGGAGATGAAGATGCCGCCGAAATACAGCACGGCAGGCAGGATCGCCCAGAGGGTGACCTGACCATACGTCACGCCCATGTACTCGGCCATGAGGAACGCGGCCGCGCCCATGATGGGCGGCATGATCTGGCCGCCGGTGGAGGCCGCCGCCTCGACGGCGCCGGCGAACTCCGGCTTGTAGCCGGTCTTTTTCATCATCGGGATCGTGACCGAGCCGGTGGTGACGGTGTTGCCGACGGACGAGCCGGACACCATGCCGCACAGCGCGGACGAGATGACGGCGACCTTGGCCGGGCCGCCGGAGGTCCAGCCGGCGATGGCGTTGGCTGCGTCAATGAAGAAGCTGGCGATGCCGGTTCGCTCAAGGAAGCCACCGAAGATGATGAACACGGCGATGAACTTCGCGCACACCTGCACGGGCGTGCTCAGCACGCCGGACGTGCCGAAAAAGAGCGTGTAGATCACGCGGCTGAGCACCTGCTGGAACGTCTGCCCGGCGTTGAGCATGCTCACGAACGTGTACACGAGCAGCGCGCCGACGACCACGAGGATCGGCAGGCCGACGCAGCGGCGGCACAGCTCGGCCAGCACGAGGATGCCGGCCACGCCGACGGCGATGAGAAACGGCGTCATCTTGGCGGCGCTGGTGAGCGTCTTGATGAGCACGGAGTAGTTAAAGCAATAGTAGAAAAACGCAGCCGCACCGATGACCATGATGACGATGTCGTACCACGGCAGGCGGTTGGGGTGCACATGCTTCTTGCTGGCGGGATAGGTCAGGTAGCCCATGATGACGATCAGCCCGAGGAACGCGGTCAGACGGATCTCAAGCGCGGCGGTGCTGAACAGCGTCGACCAGATGCAGTAGACCGAAAACAGCGCCATGACGACGGAGATGACGATCTTGGGCTTGCCCGTCCAGACGCGGGTGGCGGATTCGCGGTCATACTTGCGCATGACGGCGTCCATTTCCTCCTGCAGCGAAGCGTTTGCCGCGGCGTCCGCGGCCTTCTTGGTGTCAGACATAGGGGGAAACCTCCGTTCCGGTTAGGATGGAAAAACTACGGCGTCAGGGGTACTGACGCCGTAGCGAACGTTTACGGGATGCGGCGCATCACCGGGTCGGGCATCAATAGGTGCCTGCCTTGATGGTGGCGGCGGTGTAGTACGGGGAGGCCGCGAGCAGAGACTGCACGTGGCTGTCGTCGAGGCTGACAAGGTAGACGCTGCCGGCGGTGGCGAGGTCGGTGATGGCCGTGGTGGGCGCACCGGCGACGATGAACGCGGCGTCGATCTTGCCGTCCTTCAGGCTCTCAGCGCTGTCGCCGAAGCTCTGGTACACAGCGGAGATGTCAGACTCCTTGAGGTCGTAAGCGCTGAGCACGTCAATGGCGTTGAAGTACACGCCGGAGCCGGCTGCGCCGATGGAGACCTTCTTGCCGGCGAGGTCGGCAACGGTCTTGATGTCGGGGTTGGTGGTGACGATCTGAACCTGCTCCTGATACAGCTGGGCGACGACGGAGAAGCCGGTGACCGGGCTGTCAAACAGGCGCTGGCCGTTGTAAGCGTAGTTCATGACGTCGCTCTGCACGAAGGCGAGCTGGACGTTGCCATTGGTCAGATCCTCGACGTTGGCCTGAGAGCCGCCGGAGGTGAGGGCCGTGACCTTGCAGTCGGACTTGCCGGAGACGAAGGAAGCGAGCACGCCGCCGAAAGCGTAGTACGTGCCGGACTCGCCGCCGGTGCCGAAGCTGAGGGCGGAAGCGGTGCCGTTGCCGGCGCCTTCCTTGACCGCGTCGACCTTGAAGCCCTTCTCCTCAAAGTACTTGGCAGCGCCGGGGTGATACGGCACGCCCTTGACGGAGGCGGCAGCCTCAAGGCTCAGCTCCGCGCCCTTGGCGTGCTGGGCGGTGATGGCGTCGAGATTGTCAAAGATGGTGGACACGAACGCATAGATCTCGTCGGTCGGGACATCGTCGCGGGCGATGACGATCGCGCCGACGGAGACGGTGTTGGTATCGACCTTGGAAGCGGAACCCGTGTCGTCGGTCTTGGTGTCGGTATTGCCGCCGCCGCAGGCGCACAGCGCGAACACCATGACGAGGGCGAGCGCCAGAGCCACGATTTTGTTGAACTTCATAGTTGGTTCTCTCCTTTTTGAAATTTTCCTCTTGAAAAGATTCAATATGCGTTCATTATACCTGCCTCAAGCGCAAATATCAAGCCAAAAATGAAACTTTCCATCCGTTTCTGTGCAAAAACTTTCACACACTAACGGATTTCTGATACAAACCGCCACATCTTGCGCCGTTTGGGCAAATTTTCCCACTCCGGGCACAAGATGCCTCACACAGGAAAGCAAAAATCCGGCCCGTGCAAAAATTGCACAGGCCGGATTTTCCTTGCCGGAACGCGTTATTCGTCCTTGTCCTCGGGCGGGTCGGGCTGCACGAGCACGCGCTCGACGCGGCGGCCGTCCATGGTGAGGACCGTGACGGTGAGGTTTTCATACCGGAAGCTGTCGCCCGGCTTCGGGAACGTGCCGAAGCGCTCGAGCGTCCAGCCGCCGACGGTGGTGCTGTCGGCGTCGTCGAGGGCGTCCTCGTTCCAGTCGAGCAGCTCGAGAAAGTCCGAGAGCGTCATGGCGCCGTCGAGCTCATAGCCGCCGTCGGGCCGCGCGACGACCTCCTTTTCCACCACGTCCTTCTCGTCCCAGATGTCGCCGACGAGCTCCTCGAGCACGTCCTCCATCGTGATGACGCCGAGCGTGCCGCCGAACTCGTCCGTGACGACGGCGAGGTGCTTCTGCTCGCGGCGGAGCTTTGCCAGCACGTCGGGCAGACGCGTGGTCTTGTAGACAAAGCACGGCGGGATGAGCTGCGCGCGCAGGTCGTCCGGCCGGCCATCCATCATGGCCTTGAAAAAGCGGTTGAGGTACAAAAATCCGATGATGTTGTCCACGCTGCCGGAGTAGACCGGCAGGCGGGAATACGACGAATCGTCGATGATGCGCACGATATCGTCCCAGTCATCGTCGATGTCGATGGCAACCATGTCCACGCGGGCGGTCATGGCCTCGCTCGCGCTGATGTCGGAAAAGTCGAGTGCGGAGCGCAGCAGCTCGCTGCGGTCCTCGTCGAGCACGTCCTCGTCCTCGGCCGTCTCGATGATCGACTGCAGCTCCTGCGAGGCGGCCTCCTCGGGGTCACCGTCGCCGGTGTCGCCGCGCAGGGGGCGCGTGATGAGGTGCACGAGCCCGACGACGAGCCAGATGACGGGGTAGAGAATGACCGACAGCGCGCGGATGACATACGCGTTGCGCAGAGCGATGCCGTTGGCGTTCTGCTTGGCGACGATCTTCGGCATCGTCTCGCCGAAGATGATGACCAGCAGCGTCAGCACGACGGTGGACACCCACGTCCACTGCTCGCCCGCGAGCAGGATGACGATCACGGAGCCGAGCGACGACGACGCGATGTTGACGAGGTTGTTGCCGATGAGGATGGCGCTGAGGGTGCGGTCAAAATGGTCGAGGATGCCGACTGCGGTCTTCGCGCGGCGGCTGCCGTCCTCGGCGGCGTTTTCGAGCCGCAGGCGGTTGGCCGATGAATACGACATTTCCGACGCGGAAAAGAACGCCGACAGCGCGATGAGCACGACGAGTGCAACAAAATACCACACGATGCTCATGCCGTCTCGCCCCCTTTCTCCGGGGCGGCGTCCGCAGACGCATCTGCCTCAGCCTCCTCCGGCAGCAGGCGCACGATGAGCTTGACGATGCGCTTTTGCTTCATGTCGGCAATGCGCACGTCGAGCCGGTGATAGCGGAAGCCCTCCCGCTCGCGCGGGATGTAGGAAAACTGCTCATACGTCCACTCGCCGAGCAGCTTATACTGCAGTTCCTCGTCATCCTCGGGGTCGGTGTAGTCGAGCCGGTCGAACACCTCGCCGACGGTCATCTCGGCATCGACCTCGTAGCGGCCGCCGCCGAGCGGCACGAACGATTCCTCGACCACGTCGTCCTCGTCCCAGATCTCGCCGACGAGCTCCTCGACGATGTCCTCCACGGTCACGATGCCGAGCGTGCCGCCGTAGTTATCGGTGACGATGGCAAGATTGGCCTTGCGGCGGCTGAGCTCGGGCAGCACCTCGGCGATGAGGGTGCTCTGGTGCACGAACACGGGCTCGTCGAGCAGGGGCCGGACGTCCACAGCCTTGCCGCCGTTTTTGATGCAGGCCTTGATGTATTTGCGGATCTGCAGGATGCCAATGACATTATCGATGCTGTCGGCGTACACGGGCAGGCGGCTGTGGCGCTGCTCGCGCACGTAGGCAAGGATCTCCTCCGGCGGGTCGTCCACGTCCACGGCGGCGACGTCCACGCGCGCCGTGATGACGCTCTCGACCGGTACCTCGGCAAACGACAGGGCGGAGCTCATAAGCTCGCCGCGCTCGGCGGTCAGTTCCCCGTCGTCGGTCATGTTTTCAATGATGTCGGCCAGCTCGTCCTCCGTCACGGTCACGGCGGGCTCGCTCTGTACGCGGCGGGCGACGGCGGTGCCGAAGGCGGTGAGCATGGCGGACAGGGGTTGAAAGAGCACCATGAAAAACCGCAGCGAACGCGCCGTGCGCATGGCCAGCCGCTCGGCGTATTTCTTGGCGATGCTCTTGGGCAGCATCTCCCCGGCGAAGAACACGACCACGGTCGTGATGAGCGTGCCGGCGGTGACGGCCCACATGCCCCACTGCCGCTGCACGGCCACGGTCACGAGCGTCGCGATCGTCAGGTGCAGAATGTTCGTACCGATCAGCAGCGTCGTGATCGCCTGATCGAAGTGGTCGAGCACATACATCGCCTGCTCGGCGCGGCGGTTGCCGTGATCTGCGGCGGCTTTGAGCCGGATGCGGCTCGCGGATGCGAATGCTGTCTCCATGACGGCGAAATAGGCCGCGCCAAGGAGCAGCACGATGATAACAGGCAAAAGATTCCATAAATCCTGCTTAGGGCCAGCGTCCATTGCGGATCATCACACTCCTGAATATCTCCCCCGGCCGGTGCCTATCCGGACGGGAGATAAATTAACGTTCATGATACCATAAAATGCCCGGCGCGTCAACGGGTTTTCTCCTCCGTGACGGCGACGTTGCCGGGCCCCGCGAGCTCGCGCAGCTCCTCGACGAGCGCGGGGTGCAC
>OLRZ01002433.1_pt1 | contig 10606 bp, 8 predicted proteins | sample 1671931 | NCBI WGS metagenome assembly OLRZ01 (sample SAMEA3136627, study PRJEB25190) | human gut metagenome | reverse complement strand
GTCCCCCGGCTATTACGTTAAATGATAAAATATCCACAATTACAAATGTTGATTTTATAGGTTGGTTAGATTAAACTAACACCGTAAATCATGTGAGCTTATGTACCCTCTGCAGTCTGCTGAATCGGAGGGACGGCAGGGGGCGATACAAGGAAAGAGGAGGTGCCATGTGCCCTGTGGGTACATATCGGAATGCACCGACGAACTGCCGCCGACCGAAAGGGAGGGGGCGATACAAGGAAAGGAGAAATATAAAAATGATGAATTATCTTGAGATCGAAAAGGTAATAGGAAGAGAGATCCTTGATTCAAGAGGAAATCCAACAGTTGAGGCAGAGGTATATCTGGCAGATGGAACAGTAGGCCGCGGGGCTGCACCTAGTGGAGCTTCCACAGGTGAGTTTGAGGCGCTTGAGCTTCGTGACGGAGACAAATCAAGATACCTTGGCAAGGGTGTCCAGAAGGCAGTAGAGAATATAAATACAACAATCAATGACGTACTTACAGGAATGGATGCGTCTGACATATATGCAGTAGATGCAGCGATGATCAAGGCAGATGGAACAAAGGACAAGTCAAAACTCGGAGCAAATGCTATTCTTGCAGTTTCAATCGCAGCGGCAAGAGCAGCTTCAATCTCACTTGACATTCCTCTTTACAGATTCCTCGGCGGAATCTCAGGAAACAAGCTTCCGGTTCCGATGATGAACATCGTAAATGGGGGATGCCATGCTCTGTCATCAGGACTTGACGTTCAGGAGTTCATGATCATGCCTGTTGGCGCTCCTTCATTTAAGGAGTGCCTGAGATGGTGTGCAGAGGTATTCCATGCACTTGCAGGGATCCTCAAGGAGAGAGGTCTTGCCACATCAGTAGGTGATGAGGGGGGATTTGCTCCGGCACTCAAGTCTGACGAGGAGGCTATCGAGACAATCCTCGAGGCTGTAAAGAAGGCTGGATATGAGCCGGGCAAGGACTTCAAGATCGCTATGGACGCTGCTTCATCAGAGTGGAAGAGCGAGAAGGGCAAGGGCTGGTATAAGCTTCCAAAGGCTGGAACAGAGTACACAGCAGAGCAGCTCATCGAGCACTGGGCAAAGCTTGTTGAGAAGTATCCTATCATCTCAATCGAGGACGGTCTCGATGAGGAGGATTGGGAAGGCTGGCAGAAGCTCACAGCAAGACTTGGAGACAAGGTTCAGCTTGTTGGTGATGATCTGTTTGTTACAAATACAGAGAGACTTGCAAAGGGTATCGAGATGGGATGTGCAAATTGTATCCTTATCAAGCTCAACCAGATCGGTTCAGTATCAGAGACACTTGAGGCTATCAAGATGGCTCATAAGGCTGGATACACAGCAATATCATCACACAGATCAGGTGAGACAGCAGATACAACTATCGCAGATCTCGCAGTAGCACTCAATACATGCCAGATCAAGACAGGCGCTCCTTCTAGATCAGAGAGAGTTGCAAAGTACAACCAGCTCCTTAGAATCGAAGAACAGCTTGGCGACTGTGCAGTATATCCTGGAATCAAGGCTTTCAACGTAAAGCAGTAGGATAATATAAGTAAAATGAATGTTATACAGAATATGTTGCAAGAAAGTAGCATATTCTGCATATAACATATATGGTATTAGCCATGCAAAGGCATCTCCACTGGCGGAATGAATCAAATATCGGTGGAGGTGCTTTTTTTGCGTGTAACGTGCCAAAGACGGTGTTTGTACGTGACTTTGCCGCTTGCAGGGATAATTTGTAAACTTCGGAAATCTACATGGCATATTACAGCTGATCAATTAGTTATCAATTATATAAAAATGCCTAAAAATTTTCATAATATATGTGCTTATTTTGACATTAAAAATGTGGAATCACTTGACAGATAGTGTTAAACTATACATAGGCTTATCGGGAGGTAGGAATCATGGCTTCAAAAAGAGATTATTATGAAGTTCTCGGCGTCAAGAAGACAGCCACAGACGCTGAGATAAAAAGAGCATATAGAACCCTGGCGAAGAAATACCACCCGGACACGAATCCTGGCGATGCGTCAGCTGCAGAGAAGTTTAAAGAGGCTTCTGAGGCCTACGCGGTACTGTCTGATGCTGAGAAGAGGAAGATGTATGATCAATTTGGAATGGCTGCTTTTGATGGCTCAGGTGGAGCTGCAGGAGGAGATCCATTTGGTGGCGGAGGATTCCACTTTGAAGGTGGAGACTTCGGAGATATGTTTGGCGATATATTTGGCTCGTTCTTTGGCGGAGGAGGAGGTCGTTCACAGAGAGGCGGTTTCGGCGGCTTTAGCGGTAACTTCAATGCCAGAGGCAGAGATATGGCAAGTGTCACGATAGACTTTGACGAGGCTGTCTATGGATGTGATAAGACATTGTCATTCAACGATGGACGCGGTGGAAGTTCACAGTTTAAAGTGCACATACCGGCAGGTATAGACAATGGCGGTGTGATAAGGCTTGCCGGCAAGGGTTATCCCGGAACAGGCAAAGGACAGCCAGGCGATCTGCTCCTACAGGTAAATATCCGGGACAAGGCCGGGTATGAGAGAAAAGGATTGGATATCTACACCACAGCCCTTGTACCGTTTGATGTGGCTGTTCTCGGGGGAGAACTTCTCGTCCACACGATGTTTGGAGATGTAAAGTGTAAGATAGCTCCGGGAACACAGTCGGGCAGCAAGATAAGGCTTCGTGGCAAAGGTGTTCAGGCGAGAGGCGGTAATACCCATGGAGACCATTATGTGACAGTCAGAATTGCAGTTCCAAGGAATATTTCACCGGAGGCTAAGGAAGCACTTAAGAAGTTCACAGAACTAGTGAATAAAGGCTGATAGAGATATTGCCGGAATCTGGTACTGATTTAATGAATTTTGGTGATATGGGATAATATATGTTTTAAGAAATCAGGGCAGTGAGCTCACTTTAAAAGTTCACTGCCTTGATTTTTTATATAGCACAAAATCACATATGAAGATTACTTAAATCAATTGATTTTTGGAGGGAAAGATGTTATTAGATAAAGATATACGCGAGCCTTTATTTGAATTTCTTGAGGAGAGGTACGGTAAGGTGCGGATCCTTGAGGAAAAGACTGTGGGCAGTTCCCGTGCGGATGTGGTAATGGTTATCCCGGACAAGATAGTTGGAATCGAGATAAAGAGTGACGCGGATACATACACACGGCTTGAGAGACAGGTTGCGGATTATGATCTGTATTTTGATCAGAATATCGTTGTGGTGGGAAGCACACACGCAAGTCATGTGGCTGAGCATGTGCCGGACTACTGGGGGATCATATCTGTTGAAGAATATGATACGGGCAGCAAGTCAGATGCAGGCGAAAATGCAGATGTGAATATGGGTGGCAAAGCAATTGGTGGAGGCACAACTGATCTATCTGATAAGGTGACGCATAAGATAGACTTCTATGTAGTGCGAGAGATGCAGACCAATCCAAAAGCGGATATTCTGCGCACCATCCGAATACTTTGGAGACCGGAGCTTGCGCATATTCAGGAGACCTACAGTCTACCGATGTATAAGGGCAAGAGCAAGGACTTCGTGAGAACCCTCATAGTGGACAGACTTCCGGCGGAGATCGTGCATCATGAGATAAGTGAGATCCTGTTCGAGAGGGACTATGCGGCCATGATCAAGCAGATACAGGAATTCCGCAAAGCCCAGGCGGCAAAGCGCGGCAAGACGGTTCGGAAGAAGAAAAAGAGATACAGAAGGAAGAAGAGAGATGCATAGAGGTGACAGCATGATAAAGAAGTATACATACGGAAAGCCATTTCAGACAGAATCAGTAGTGGTAGATATCGCAGCAGAAAAAGGACAGCCAGATCACGGCAATATAGACTTAACAGCCGGATTTTCGTACACATTTGGTCTTGAGGACAGTGATATAGTGTATGGCCTTGGCGAGGCGAACAGAGGAATCAACAAGAGAGGCTACAAGTACATAAGCAACAATGCAGACAATCCGCATCATCACGAGGATGTATACTCACTGTATGCATCACACAACTTTATTATAGTTTCAGGAGCGCAGACATTTGGCCTGTATTTTGACTATCCATCCACGATCACATTTGACGTGGGATATACGAAGTGCGATGAGCTGCACATTTTCTGTGACAGCGCAGATCTGGATATCTATGTGATAACAGGTGACAGCCCATATGATATCACAAAGCAGTTCAGGAAGATGATCGGAAGGAGTTATATCCCGCCAAAGTTTGCATTTGGATTTGGACAGAGTCGCTGGGGATACAAGACACCGGAGGACTTTGAGACGGTGGCGAGAAAATACAGAGAGAACCACATCCCGATCGATATGGTCTACATGGATATAGATTACATGGACAGCTATAAGGATTTCACCATAAATGACGACTTTGGCGATTTTTCGGAGTATGTGGAGAATCTGAAAAAGGATAATATACGCCTGATCCCGATCATCGATGCCGGAGTAAAGATAGAGAAAGGCTACGATGTGTATGAGGAGGGCGTGGCAAATAACTACTTCTGTAAGAGAGCAGATGGAAGTGATTTCGTTGCGGCGGTATGGCCGGGATATACGCATTTCCCTGATGTGCTGAACCCTGAGGCGAGACGCTGGTTCGGTGCAAAATATAAGATCCTCACGGATGCAGGTATAGAGGGCTTCTGGAATGACATGAATGAGCCGGCGATCTTCTTCACCCCGGAGGGCGTGAGCGAGCTGAAGAAAGCTATGAAGAAGTTCATTGAGAAGGACGAGACTGTGGACGATGTCTGGGGCATCTCGGGTATGGCGGCAGGTGTTGGCAACAATCCGAAGGATTACGCATCTATGTATCACAATGTGGATGGTGAGATGGTGCGTCACGACAAGGTTCATAACCTCTTTGGATATAACATGACAAGGGCGGCAGGCGAGGCGCTTCGCGAGATCTCACCAGATGAGAGACGACTTTTGTTCTCCAGATCGTCTTATATAGGAATGCATCGTTATGGCGGCGTCTGGATGGGCGATAACAAATCGTGGTGGTCACACATCCTGCTCAACATCAAGATGCTTCCGTCCATGAATATGTGCGGTTTCCTGTATACGGGCGCGGATCTCGGCGGATTTGGCTGTGATACTTCAAGGGATCTTCTTCTCAGATGGCTCGCACTCGGTGTGTTCACTCCGCTCATGCGTGACCATTCTTGTGAGGGCACAAGAAATCAGGAGTGCTATCAGTTTGAGCATATAGAAGATTTCAGGAATGTGATCGGTGTCCGTTACCGATTGCTTCCATATATATACAGCGAGTACATGAAGGCGGCCTTGACGGACGACATGATGTTCAAGCCACTGGCATTTGAATATCCAGATGATAGGATTGCGGCTCATGTTGAGGATCAGCTCATGCTTGGAAATGAGATCATGATCGCACCGGTTTACACGCAGAATGCCATCGGAAGATATGTGTATCTGCCAGAGAATATGATGCTTGTAAGGTTTACGGCAGATGGCTCAGTGGAGCAGACGGAGATGCCTGCGGGACATCACTTTGTTGAGGTACCTTTGAATGAAGTTATCCTTTTTGTAAGAAGTGGCAAATGTATACCTGTCGTGGATGTGGCGGAGTGCGTTGCTGATATTGACAAGACCACAATGCAGCTGATTGGTTATAAGAACAGCAGTTATATGCTGTACGATGATGACGGTTATACAAGGGAGTATGATCTGGAGAAGAATTGTGCATTATTATTTAAGTAAGGAAAGTGAAGTCATGAAGAACGTAAAATTAATTGCATCCGACATGGATCACACACTGCTTATGGAGAATGGAAAACTCCCGGATGGTTTCTTTGATTACATTGACAGGCTGGATGAGAAGGGGATTCGTTTTGTTGTAGCCAGCGGAAGACCGATGTACACCCTGAGGGATATGTTCGGAGACAAGATGGATAAGATGGTGGTCATCGGTGATAACGGTGCGGCTATTTCCAATTGTGGCAAGATCATATACAAGAGCCTGATGGATGTGGAAGAGTACCAGAGTATGATACGCTTTGTGGAGGACGAGACGGATGGTGTTGCTGTACTGTGTGCTCTATCCGGAGCATATGTCCTGAAAAAACATGAGAAGTATGCGAAGTTTTTCAAAGCATTTCTCAGTAATCTTGTGTTTGTTGATGATATGAGAAGCCTTGACGTCGAGGCCAATAAGTTTACGATATTTGCTCCAGATAAGGATGCAGCCGTGAAGTACAAAGAGATCTATACGCCACGTTTTGGAGATAACTTCTCAGTCACTGTGGGCGGAAGAGAATGGATCGACATCATGAATAAAGGTATCAATAAGGGAATGGCCATGAGAAAGATCGGAGAACTTCTTGGTATCGATACCAGCGAGATGATGGCATTCGGCGACAACTTCAATGATGCGGAGATGCTGAAGACGGTATATTACAGCTATATCGTGGCAAATGCGCAGCCTGGCATGGAGAAGTTTGCAAGATTCCGCGCCCCATCCAATGAGGAACGTGGAGTGCTCCAGGTTATGGAGCAGGTGCTGGCAGCCAACCTGTAGGCGGAGTATAGAAACAGTCATAAATAATGGATAGAAATCAAAGGCTCAGTCTCTTATTAACAGGGGCTGGGTCTTTTAATATATTGATAATGTAAGCAGTGACCACTAAATCTTAATATTAAACGTAATAAGATTGTAAGATGTGGATGTTAGAATAAAATCATCAGATAGAACAGACAAGAAAATGAAAAGGAAGAGGTATCATGAATATATTATCAACCCACAATCTTACAAAGACATACGGAACAGGAGACAATGTCGTGCATGCGCTTACAGATGTGTCACTTGATATTGAAGAGGGAAAATTTGTATCTATCATAGGCAGTTCGGGAAGCGGAAAGTCAACACTTCTAAATCTCTAAGGAGGTCTCGACAGGCCAACATCAGGAGATGTTATACTGGACGGCAAAGCTATTTTTGAAATGGACGATGAGGCACTTACGATATTCAGAAGACGAAAGATAGGATTTGTCTTCCAGAATTACAACCTGGTGCCGATATTAAATGTTTACGAGAATATAGTGCTTCCGATCGAGCTGGATGGAACAAAGATAGACACTGCGTATGTAGATAAAATTATGGATGTGCTCGGCTTATCGGAAAAGAAATTTTCCATGCCTAACCAGCTGTCAGGAGGCCAGCAGCAGAGGGTTGCGATAGCTAGAGCGCTGGCAGCAAAACCTTCTATCATATTGGCTGATGAGCCGACAGGCAATCTGGACAGCAAGACCAGCATGGATGTCATTGCACTGTTAAAGCTGACTGGTAAAGAGTTTGCACAGACGATAGTGATGATCACTCATAATGAAGAGATAGCAACCATGGCAGACCAGATGATACGGATCGAAGATGGCAGAATCTTCTCAGCAGGAGTACCAGATGGGGGTGAGAAGGATGCTTAGAAACAATAACCAGGCGGCGGTGAGCAGGATATATCACCGCATGTTAAAGCAGAACAAAGTGCGAAATGTAATTGTTATTCTGGCGATCGTTCTCACAACATTTATGTTCACGGCTGTATTTACATTGGGATTTTCCATAGCTAAAAATCTTAACCAGATGCAGCTCAGACTTCAGGGGACAAGATCTTCTATATATATGGAGCATCCATCTGAGAATCAGATAACAGATATACAGTCCTGTCCATCACTTCTTGCGGCGGGAATACAGATCGATGCACAGACGGTAAGCACGGAGTCAGGCAAGTACAGATATCTGCTTCAGTATGATGATGACACGGAATTTAATGAGAATCTGAAACCGGCCATAACCGATATAAATGGCAGTTATCCGAAGGATGAGAATGAGATAATGCTCACAAAGCAGATACTTGACAATATGGGTATCACGTCGCCAAAGGTAGGTCAGAATGTTACTTTGGTGATAGATGGTGAGAGGAAAAATTTTGTGCTCTCAGGCTGGTACACAGGATTTGCCAAGAGCAGCGTATGCCTGGTGTCAAAGAAATATGTGGATTCCCAGGGAATAGATATGCAGAAGGATGGACGTGTCAGTATCTCCGCAAAGGAGGGCAAGGGTGATAAACTCCAAGATGAACTTGAGAAAAATGTTACTTTGAGGCAGGATCAGAAGTTTGAAGTGAAATATGATGTTCAGTCTGAAAATGGTTCAAACCGTGTTTTTATAGCTATAAGTATAGGCATTATAGCTCTTATGATACTCCTTAGTGGATATCTTCTTATATATAATGTAATGTATATATCTGTCACAAAGGATATAAGATTCTATGGAATGCTGAAGACCATCGGAGCCACGATGTCCCAGATACAGAAGATAGTGAAAAAACAGGCACTATATCTGGCTTGTATAGGAATTCCGATAGGTGTACTCCTTGGAACGGCGGTGTCATTTGGCGTTGTTCCTCTTGCTATGAACATGCTGTCGGTAGACAGGGAAGCTGCACTTTCATCGGCGGTCAGTTTCAATCCGGGAATATATGTATTTTCCGTGGTATTTGCATTTGCAACTGTATTTATAAGTGCAAGGAAACCGGCAAAATATGCAGGAAAGATATCCGCAATCGATGCTATGAAATATGCTGGAAATATATCGGGGACAAGATATAAGTCCACAAGTGGAGGAAGACCCCGGAAGATGGCATGGAGGAATGTGTTTCGTGAAAAAAAGAGAAGTATACTTGTGTTCGCATCAATATTCATGGGTTCAGTTACATTTCTGTGTGTGAATACATTTATATCATGCATGGATGCGGACAGTTATATAGAGCACTATCTTCACAATGATTATGTGCTATATGGCGACGGAGAATCAGATAACTCTAAGCCTCAGGCGACCATGGCAGATATCGCGGATCAGATGCGAAACATTCCGGGTATGGGTACTGTAGAGGTGGACAGAAGCGCAAATGTAAGACTGCCATTTGATGCTGAACTTTATGCACCGTTTATTGAGACCGAGGATGACCCGGAATCTCTTGCGACATTTTATGAGACAACGACCAACAGTGAGGCACAGTATGGGGCACCGCTGATATCGGTCAATTCAGATATGATAAAGCTCTACAACAAAACTGCCAGACAGAAGATTGATATAGATGCATTCGAAAAAGGAGAGGTATGTCTGATAGGTTATGTAGATTCCATATCAGCGTCGGAGCGGATGACGGATAAGACTCTGACACTTGTAAATGACCAGACGGGCGGGAAGAGACAGATCTCAGTCGGTGCAGCCATGATGAGAACAGAGCAGTCAGCAATCACCGCCGGATATTACTGGGTACTTGGTGGAGCTCCGGAGGCGATATTTGTGAGTGATGCGGTGATGGATGATCTGTTTCCGGATGCGGCGATCTCATGCATCATTGCGGATGCGGAGAAAGGAAAAGAAACAGAAGTGACACCATATGTACAGCGCATCGTAAAGGAAAATCCAATCATAGCCGGGAGTGATATCAAGTCGGTGGAGGGCTCGGAATTCAAGAAGTCTATGCTGTCGCTTGAGGTGATAGGCGGTGGAATGTCGATCATATTGATACTTATCGGAGTGGTGAATTATATCAATGTCATGATCACCGGTGTATATACGAGAAAACTGGAACTGGCAGTGCTTGAGAGCGTTGGAATGACAAAGAGGCAGATACGTAATATGCTTATGTACGAGGGCATGTTTTATGGTATTATAACAACAGTACTTATTGTGACGCTTGGAAGCCTTATGATGTATGGAGCTGGCCGGCTAAGTGTGAATATAGCCGATTATGCAGTATTTCATTATCCGTATGTACTTGTTGCCGGAGTCGTTGTTGTGCTGTTTGCTATATGCATTGTGGTTCCGGCGATGGTGTTCAGACTTGTGACAAAAGATACGGTGACAAGTCGGCTGAGAGAAGCATCATAGATATTTGGCAGACCGGGAGTCGTGAAAATGACATGGAATCAGCATGTAATTTGGCAGACCGGGAGTCGTGAAAATGACATGGAATCAGCATGTAATTGATAGGAGAAAGTATGAAACGTATTTTGGTCGTGGAGGATGATGTGATCATATGTGGAGGTGTGAAGCTATTCCTTGAAAAGAGGGGATACGAAGTTGAAACTGCGTACTCATGCAAGGAGGCGGATGGCTGTCTGGAACATGGCTTCGATCTGATATTGCTTGACAGAAACCTTCCCGATGGAAGGGGCCTTGACTACTGTAGAGAACTGAGAAAAAGCACAAAGGTCCCGATCATCTTCCTCACGGCAAGAGATACGGAGGCTGATATGATAGAGGGGTTCCGGGCCGGCTGCGATGACTATATAGCGAAGCCGTTTTCCGTGGAACTTCTGTATCAGCGGATAGAGGCAGTCCTTCGAAGAAGTGAAAATGCATCGGATGGGGTAAAGCGCGAACGTTTTCATTATGGAGATATGAGTGTTGACTTTGAACGGATGCAGGTGTACATATCGGATGAACCTGTAAAGCTGTCCGTTACGGAATACAGGATACTGGAACTGCTGATAAAAAATAAGGGGCGCGTTCTCACAAGGGATATGA
>OLRZ01002426.1_pt1 | contig 10646 bp, 6 predicted proteins | sample 1671931 | NCBI WGS metagenome assembly OLRZ01 (sample SAMEA3136627, study PRJEB25190) | human gut metagenome | reverse complement strand
GAATTTGTTGCATCAAGAATCCGGAAGCCATTTGACAAATCCGCTTCTTCCATAAGTATTCCCAAGGCAGAAGGTTCTACAACCGGCTCTCCTTTGTAATATAAGCTATAGACCGGCCCCCCCTCGGAATCAAGCACAACATTGAGTTTCAGATTCCCATTGGGAGATAACAATTCGTGTGCCATCGCCACACAAGCAATTCCCAGAAATACAACTGTTAATAATACATGTTTCATATACATCCGTTATTGTTGATATATAAAATATTGATAAGGCTCCATCGTCATTACTGTAGGCAACTCCACATCCACACCGGCAATCACATCGGTCATGGTCTTGCCAGCATGCTCCATAGGTACTTTCACTTGTACAGACTCATTGGCGGTATTCACCATGACCAACATGCCATGACTGCCTGCTGCCCGATAAAATGAAGCGACATCTCCGGTAGTATAAACTTCCAGTTCACCACCACGTACACTGCTCGTAGCTTTATAGGCTCTGATGATTTCTGCCATCTCTTGCGCAAAGACTTCATTGGACTTCAAGTCTATAACTCCGTAATTGAAAAAGTTAAGTGACCGCGGATAGGCTACTTCCTGCGAACTATAAATAAGAGGTATCCCCTCGAGCATAGTCGTTAATACAAAAGCAGACATGGCACCACGCTCACCGCCATAACATTCTATCGGTGATGCCTCACTTGCCTGGTCATGATTAGTAGAATAGCGTAACCGTAACGTACCCTTCGGCATTCCCTCCAATTCGGAAGTATTCATAGCATAAAGGTCAGTAAGTGAGCATTTACCGGCATAATAGTCTTTCAGTTTACTATGGAAGTTCCAGCCGTAGAGCAGATTGAAACCATTGTTCATTAAAGACGTTTTTCCGCCTTCGGCAAGCATCAGCAAATTATTGTCAAGTGTACGGAGCTCGGCGATTGCTTTCTTCCAGAAAGCATCTGGTACCCCCTCGGCATAATCACAACGGTATCCATCAATACCAATTTCTGTTACCCAATACTTCATGGCATCAATCATGGCTTGCTGCATGGTTTCGTTGTCAAAATTCAAGTCAGCAACATCCGCCCAAGGCTGTTCTTGAGGTTGTACCACATTGCCATTTGCATCCTGTGTATACCAATCCGGATGCTCAGTCACCCAAGCATTGTCCCACGAAGTATGGTTGGCAACCCAGTCAAGAATCACTTTCATTCCTTTGGCATGGGCAGCATCTACCAGTTCTTTCAAGTCTTTTTTTGTTCCGTAACGTGTATTCAGCTTTTTATAATCCTTTATACAATAAGGTGAATTCACACTTTTCAGTACTCCCGGCTCATTTACAGGCATCAGCCAAAGCACGGTAGTCCCCAGGCTTTGAATACGGTCAAGCTCTGCTTTGATGGCAGAGAACGCATTTTCTTCGGCAAAAATGCGGGGATTTGCCTCATAAATCACCATATCCGAAGCCATGTATTCTTCCTGTGGGACGGGAATCGGTTCCATGTCACTCTGACTATCACTACACCCCATACAAGAATGTAGCATCGTAAAGAGCAGTGTCGCAATTATTACTTTTTTCATATTTCTACTTTTTATCTATACTTATACTCATTGGCGGAACTGATATCTGCAAAAGGAGCATCCAAACTCTCCAGTAATGGGCATTGGCAGAAAAGATACTAAGCCTTAATACTAAAAATCCCGGAAGCCAATACTAAAAAACAAAAGAGCTAAGAGATAACTTCTTCCCAAGGCTTGGTTTTTCTATCCCAAGACTGGGGAAAAAAAACCCAAGCCTTGGGACATATATCCGCAAGATTGAAAAGAGATATCCTATCCCCAATCTCATTCCACCAATAGGTCATTTAACATCTTCATTACTATACAAAACTCATTTCAAGAAATTATTCTGATTAGGAACAAAAGCCGCTTCAGATTCCGGTTCAGAGTCTCCGTCCGGATTGTTAGGGTCAATCTCCTCACCAGCTATGTCCGTAATACGGAAATAATAATCTCGATCAAGCGTCACTGCTGCGAGGTCAAATTGTGAGCCTCCATTGTTATTATTCATTATCAGATTGTAAGTCAATCCCTTATTTGCTTCACCTGTATCGTAATAATTATACGTGACACCTTTTATCTCAACACTACCGGTTGGTAATATTCCTGGCCAACTGCCAAAGAGTTCCGGTATATCATTTCCCCACGCATATATGGTTGTTTCTGCCCATCCGGACTGGTCTTCAATAAAAATGGTATAACCATCATGGATGACCACTGCATCCGGATCTATTTCCGTCCAACCGCTTTCTGTGATTTCCAAATATATGTCACGGTCAAGAGTAAAGTTCTGTGGTCCATCAAATTGTGAACCTACTCCATTATCGTTAAATATCAAATTGTAAACCAATCCCTTATTTGCTTCACCTGTATCGAAGTATTTATAGGTAATTCCTTTTATCTCAACGCTACCAGTAGGTGAAATACCGGGCCAACCTCCAAAAAGTTCCGGCAAATCATTTCCCCACGCATAAAGTGTCAGTGCATCCCAACCTGTATTGTCCATCACGAACACAGCATAACCGTCATGGGTCACTTCACTTGGGTCTTCCGGCTCCTCAAAATAAGCATTCCAGCGGGTTACCGTTATATCAGTGCGAGTACCTACCTTAGCCGAAATTTGATGTAAAGCATCCCCATTCTGCAAAGTACGCTCTATACCTTGTGTCTTAGAAACGAAATAAAAGCCATCGGCAAGTGTCTTTCCATTAACAAAATCTTCCGGATAGAGGTATATGCCCCATTTAACATCATTGTTTGCAGCTTTCTCCATCTGCCACTTAAGGTCTCCGGAAGCAGCATCCTGACCTCCATTGAAATCGCCTGCAATATAAATTATTTCATCGGCACCAGTTCCTTGGGGCATAATCACCTCCAGCAAGATAGCATCGCTACGAAGTTCAAATTGCGGCAACTCATGGTCAAACACAATTTCCTCCTTGTCACAACTACTGATGAAAGCTACAAAAAGCAACAAAAGCCATAGCGGATTACATATATATTTTTTCATTGTTACTATTATTATAGGATGATTAATAATTAGGATTCTGTACCAGTCCCGGATTTACCATAAGGGCAGACTGGGGCAAGGGATACCACTCGTATTTGCGGTCACGTTTAGCCGGATAGCTTAAACCGTCGTCCGTGGCACGGCCAAAGAACCACCATTGCCCTTGCGTAAACTTATCGAAACGACGCAAGTCTGTACGACGACGACGCCCCTCTCCCAAGAATTCAAGTCCCCATTCACTCAACATCCAATCCATATCAAAGGATGTAAAACCAGGACCGGGCTGTTCGAGAGCCGATTTATCTGTAAAATAGCGTGTTTTAACTCTATATACCAGTTCTTTAGCACCTTCCGTATCACCTGCACGCATTTTACATTCAGCAAGAGTATAGACCACTTCACTCAAACGGAATTCCACCTCATCGATGTTTTGGAAATCAATGCCTGCACTCTCCGGATAAACCGGATATCTTACCAAACGGACACCTGAATTCGTTTCACCCCAGCGAGGTGACATGACAGTCTCCAGATTACGTCCTAAATTAAGGAATGTACCCACCTGATCCACATAAACCAAATCCTGACCGTCACGGTCGGCATCTGCTTTCAAAGCCGCACCCTTACCATAGTTGGCTTTAATAGCCCCTTTCAAAAAAATGCCTTGATAGTTTCCTGTTGTTTCATTATACACATAGTTCTGCTTACGGATATCTTTATCGTGGAAACGTTCATAAACTGCTCCTAACTTATCACCGTAGTCAGTAAGGAAGCTCTTAGGATTGTCAGTACCACCATACGGCTGTACATTTCCAGAATTATCCCATGAAGGTGCCAAGCATACACAATTCCATCCGCTCTGGCTGTATGTACCTCCAAAATAATCCCAACAATTGTAAGGCATGAAAGGCATGTTACGCATCCAACCGGTATTGACCTGACCGACTTCCATCGCCAATGCCATTACAACTTCCGGACATTCTACATTGTTTATCGAATAAATATCGCGATAGTCATCGGTAATGCTGTAAGTACCATAATCGCCATTCAGAATTTTTTGGCAAAGAGTGGCACACTCATTATAACTGTTTTGTTTGATAAACACCTCAGAATTCAGCAACAAGCGCATCTTAATCATACGATTGGCAGCTTGGTTCATGCGGTTGCGAGTCTTTCCAGAACCATCTTCTTTCATAAGATCTGTAACTGACTCATCTAATTCCTGACTGATAAAATCGTAGATAATCTTGCACCCCTTATCAAAATCAGTATCTGCAGAACCAGGGATTTCCGCACCCGAAGAAATGTTCAAGGGAAGTGCTCCACCCCAAATCTCAAAGATATTGTAGTATGCCCAAGCACGCAGGGTACGTACTTCGGCAATATAACTATTCAAAGCATCAGTCATGCGTATAGATGCGGGGCTGATTGCCTGCAAATCTGTAATAAGCGTATTGCAAAGCCCAATAGTGGTCCACGCATTCTCCCAAGTTTGGCGAATAATGGTTGATTCTGACGTCCAGGTATGTGAAGACAAAGCAAACTTCAATGCCTCATCCCATCCCCAAAGTCCACCGTTCCAACTGCGCCATGCCACCTGGTCGGCAGAAAACTCCTGCAAATACCAGAAGTATTCCAAATAACTATATGCAGCTTTCGAATAGATGGCTGCCACTGCCCCCTGAACACTCGTCTCATCTTGATAATAAATTCCGGCATCCACACGATCGAACACTTCCTCGTCCAAATTAGTACAAGAGAAAAGTGAACATGACATAATCATCGCCAATAACCAACGACATTTTATATATTTCATATCTTTCATATTTTTAATAATTTGTTTCTCATTTATTTGAAGCGAAGAGTCACACCTAAACTCAATTGAGTTGCTGTAGGATAAGCACTATTACTATCTACTCCCGGCTGGATACCATTCACGTCTATAATTGAAGGGTCATTACCAGAATATCCGGTCAAGGTAAACAGATTCTTGGCAGACAGATATATGCGCATATTATCCAGTAACTTACGGTTCTTAGGAGTAAAATTATATCCCAAGGTTACATTTTCCAGTTTTATGAAGCTACCATCCTCCAGGAAATAGGAAGATATTACTCCACCACCGGTACGGATATTCTTATCTTCCAGATACGCAGAGCGAAGAACATTATCTGTACCACATCCCTGAAGCCCCATACCATATTTACGCATATTGAATACATCAAAACCGAATGTACCGCGGAAGAATACACTCAAATCAAAATTTCTCCAAGTCAGGTTGTTACTCCAAGACAAGAAGTGCTTGGGAGCACCATTGCCAATATAACGTTTATACTTGGCATCAGCCTGAGAAATCGGTATTTGCTCATCTTTATCATTCAAAATAAGCATATTGCCATTTTCGTCAACACCTGCATATTCATAACCGTAGAACTGCCCTATCTCTCCCCCTTCCTGCACACGGAAGAAATATTCGCTGGAGCCAGTACCCGGTTTTAAGTAAAGGTCGAGATAAGATGCCTTGTAAATATCGTTAGAAAGTTTGGTCAACTTAGTCTTCCCATAAGAATAATTGATTCCGCTCGTCCACTTCACTGCTGTTTTAGTAAGGATGTCACCATCCAAAGATACTTCTATACCGGTATTTTTCGTTGTTCCAACGTTAACCAAAATAGTGGAATAGACAAAAGGCGGTTGAGGTGCCGTGTACGTATAAAGCAAGTCTTTAGAACTACGGTCAAAATACTCCACTGAACCACGTAAACGATTCCATAGAACAAAATCAACACCCAGATTAATCGCAACGCTCTTTTCCCAAGCCAAATCCGGATTAGCATTACTAGAGGGAGCATAGCCCGTTCCCCAACGCCCGTCAAAGAGATAACTACCATTGGTATTGTAAGTAGAAAGTGATTTATAAGCATCAAAATCCGAACGACCGGTAATTCCGAAAGAAACACGCGGTTTCAAACTGGTCAACACTTTCCGGGTATTCTTCATAAAGCCCATCTCCATCATTTCCCAAGCCAAAGAAGCTGCTGGGAAGTACCCCCACTTTTGGTTAGCACCAAATTTGGAAGAGCCTTCATAGCGCAACGAAGCCGATGCAAAAAGCATATCCTTCCAATTATAGTTCAACCGACCAAAGAAGCCAATAAGTGTCGATTCAGAGCGACCGCTATATAAACTTGCCAAACCATCCTTCAGATAAGAGCCACTGCCCAAATCCCAATATTTCGTATTATCAAAAGAGAAGTCGTTGTTACTACCACCAATCTGTTCCCAGATAGACTTCTCATAAGTATAGCCCACTACAGCCTTAATATTGTGGTCGCCCAAGTTCAGTGCATAATTTCCCAACCACTCCAATCGATTGGTGTACCATTTCTGATACTTCATTTCCGCACGTCCTTTATAACCATTCCAATAGGACTCCGAACCGGCAGACGAAGCATAATATTGTTGCTTCATGTCATTGTAATGCAATGAGTAACTTAATGTTGTATTCAACAAATGCTTTTCTGTCTGCAAAATATTCAGTTTAGCCTCAGCCGTACCCAACAAATACATACGCTGGCCGTTGTTATCTCTCAAAGCAAGCTCCGCAACCGGATTGGTTGCACCCGTAGGAGAAGTAGGCTGATAATACGAACCGTCTGCATTATATACCGGCATTGTAGGATTCATTGTGAGTGCCCTATCGAAGAAACCATCATTTCCCCAGGTTTCATTTACACGACGTGCACTCAACGAACCGTTGAATTGTAAGCGATTCTCCAGTACACGCTGTTCCATAGAAAAACGACCTCCAAATTCTTCACGACCACTCACGATGTCAAGTCCATTGGCACTTTTGTAATTGAAGGAAGCACCATAGAAACCATTCTTTGTGCTACCATCAATAGATATATATTGGTTTGTGTCGTATGCTACATCACGAGTAATCAGTCCATACCAGTCAGTGTCGGCTCCATAGTCTGTACCTCGTCTCGAACGACGGAATTCATCAGCCGACAGAATATCCGGAGAGGGCTTGGCTACATTAAAAGCGATGTAACTGTCATATGTGACTACCGTTTTTCCAGCTTCACCCGAGCCACGTTTCGTTGTAACTAAAATCACACCATTAGCACCTCGCGTTCCGTAAATAGCAGCTGAACCCGCATCTTTCAATACCGTAATAGATTCAATATCCTGTGCAGCGATGTTACGGATATCGCCACCTGCCACACCATCTATGACAATCAAAGGACTATTACTTGCAGAAACAGATGTTGCACCACGTACTTGTAATGAAGAACTGGAGTTAGGATTGGCAGCTGCCTGCGTATTGACATTCAAGCCCGCGACTTTTCCCGATACCATTTCCATCGGGTTATTCATAGCCCCCAAATTAAAATTTTTCTTATCCACTTGTACAATGGAACTGGAAACTTCTTTTTTACTCAATGAACCGTAACCCACTACTACAACTTCTTCCAACACCTGCTGGTCATCATGCAAGACAACATCAATCTTGTTTCTACCGGATACGTTCAGTTCCTGCGTTTGGTAACCTACATAAGAAAAAATAAGTATTGCATCAGGATTGACATTCAATAACACATAGTTACCGTCAATGTCAGTTATCACCCCCGAAGTTGTACCCTTTACCAATACACTTGCACCGATAAGACCTTCACCCGTTGCATCGGTCACCTTTCCTTGTACCTGAAGTTGTTGCGCAACAGCAACACCAGTCATCATAAGAAAACCCAGTAAAAGGATCATGCGCTTTTTAAGGCATCTCTTTAGACTTTTCTTTTTCATCTTATTAGAAATTAGTTAAACAATAAATAGATTGATGCAAATGTATTATCAAAACAAACGCACGATTTGGGCTGAGATAAAAATCTAAAGTCCTGCAACAGGCAATCAACTATAATACAACGCATTACAAAAATGCTATTGCTACTAATTTCTAAATCATTTCTAAACTTTTTAAGGCAGAAGAAAGCCTCAAAAGGAGGATAAAATCAAAAAGAAGTTATTTTCATCACTCGTTCTTCAAAGTCCTCTTTACAAAGAGACTTGTTTTTTAGCTTGGAACGATAAGTATAGATGGTAGTTATGGAATAACGCAAAAATTCTGCAATACGCGCACTGTCTGTAATACCTAAACGAATCAGTGCAAATATGCGCAGTTCGGTAACAAGCAATTCTTCATTTTTAGGATGCAATTGTTCTTCAACTGGCAACAAACGATTAAATTCTTCTACAAAGTTAGGGAATATCTTAAGAAAAGATACATCGAAATTGTGATAGAACTCTTTCAACTCTTGATTTATGAAACGGTCGGACTTCAATGTACGATATAACTCCTCAAGTTTACCGGCAGCAGCCTGCTTGTTCAATATGCGGCGATATTCTTCCATCTTACTTATATAAGAGGAACTTAAACTGAGGAAACGTCCCAAATACTCTTCCTTAATATGATTGGCTTCCGTAAGAGTCTGATTAGTATGCAATAATCGTTCATTAGCCTCATGTTGAGACTTGTTCAGCTTCTTCAATTCACTATTCAATATACTCAATTGGGAATTGGCAGCAACAACTTTTTTACGGGCATAAGACAATCTTTTCATTTGCCATAGCACACACAGTACTGTCAATAGAAGGAAAACAGAAAGGATACATATGCCTGTAATAAACATTCTCTGCCGCTGTTGCTGTATTTCCTTTTCTTGCTGATAAGCACGATCTATGAGCGGAAGCATCTTGGAATTCTGCGAACTACGCAACCGAGTAGTATAATAATTAGCATCTTCCATACTAATCTTGATATAGTGATTAGCACGTTCCAAATCGCCCATTCCATAAAGTAATTCCGCTAATGCGCACAAAGAATAATTTTCTTTCACCACTGCCCTAATGTCAGCAATGGCACTGCTAATACGTGCTTCCATTTCTTTCTGCTTGTTCCCCACGACATGATAAGCAAAAGCCAGAATTGAAGTAGCTACTGCATACTCACGCGTATTGGATTTCAACCGAGGTAAAAAATTCTTCAATAAACATATAGCCTCCTGACTTTTTCCCTGGTCAATGAGCTGAGGTGCATGCACGACTACATATCTATAAGTATCTTCCGGTACTAGGCTGATTATAGAATCCCTATACAAATTTGCTATCCGAAGATAATTGTTCACGTAGTTCCGATCAGTGGCGTACTCTGCCTGATAGAGATATAGGTTTTCAAAACATACATAATAGTCCACTATATTTTCACCCTCCAACGTGTTACGAGGAAGCGATTTCAGCAATTCCATTGCTTCAACAAAAAGGCCCGAAGTATTTAGAATATGTACTTTATTTAATATAGAACTATTTATCCATTGCCTATTATTTAGCCGTGTGGCAATAAGAATATTTTCATTTATATAATGTAATGCAGAATCACTAATATAAGAATTATATTCGGCAAAAAGACGATTTTGTATCAGATAACGCTCCATGTCAGTAAGCCTCCCTTGCTTCAACTCATCCTTTATCAAAGAAATATACCGTTCTTTTTCTTCCTCGTATTGTCTACGCATCACGATAGTCTTATCCAGAACAGACAAAAGGCTATCTATTGCAGATGCATACATACCAAGCGAACATGGCAACAGCATTATTATTAAAATCAAGATACGCATCATAGGTTAACATTGTGACATAACTTCGCAAAGTTACAATTTTCTTCTGTTATGAAAATACGATTTTAGTATTTTCTTTGGCATTATAAGTCGTACATCATAGGGATTATACATCTACCGAAATTCATATTTCCTCTACTTCGGATAGCTTTTAAAGCTTTTATGGCAGTTTTCAAACCTCCTTCTGCCTAATAATGGCTAACATTGCAACCGAAACCAAAGGTTGACATCAACATGAGAAAGACATTATTATTTTTATACCTTTTATCTCTCGGCAGTATTGCCGCATACGGTCAGACACGTCTGACCCAAGACCCCAAACTGGAACGACAACTCCACGAAAGCGGACTGATACATCAACCCCTCCCCCTGGATATTGAAAACTCTTTCGAAACCAACGGATGGAAAAAGGAGGTCTTGCAAAGCGCTCCTCTCACCCGCTCGGCAGGTACAGAGGGATGGAGTCATTCCGGCGCAGGAAGCATGTCCTTCAGTACGGAAAAGACCGTTTCCGGCAAAGGCAGCATCAAACTGCAATTCCCCACATTCACCGGGAAAAGGGCGACCGGCTCTCCTTCCGACCCAGACTATGCCACCTACGGAAACAGCAGTGTTACCTATCATCTAGACGGCGCCAATCTGGAGAAGTACAACCGCATCGTATTCTCCATCTATCCCGATTGCGACGGCGCGCGCATCGTCAACATGAACCTCACGTTTCGCAATGCAGATACTCCTGCCAAGAAAGGATATAATCAGCCTTCGGGTTCACACCTCATTAACCTTATTAATAAGGAGTGGAACCAATGCTTCCTCGAAATAGACGAGTATCAGCGCGACAAGGTGATGGCCATCACCCAGCTCACAGAGTCTGCATTTTTCCTCACATGGTGCAGTACA